>Ga0315273_10000269_pt1 | contig 50716 bp, 50 predicted proteins | sample YL17G02_0_MG_FD_205753 | JGI IMG/M metagenome (GOLD analysis project Ga0315273, IMG submission 205753) | Sediment microbial communities from Yellowstone Lake, YNP, Wyoming, USA - YL17G02_0 | ecosystem: Environmental > Aquatic > Freshwater > Lake > Sediment | place: USA: Wyoming | collected... | reverse complement strand
CTGAGGGTGTGAACGGAGACGAGAAGATATTTTGCTGTTCCGTTCGAGATGACATTAGTCAAGTGTGCCTTCGTGCGCACGTCTCGCTTCGTGCGCTTTACGCCCATGCTCTGTTCAGGCTACCGGAGAAGAACGACATCAAGCTGTCCAAACGGGTGATTCATTTTTCAGCGTTGAGGCGGGTTAACGATCCAGAGATCGAAATATCCGGTCAACAATGGTAAGTGGCCGATAACGGTACTCAAATTTTCCGTTCTTCGGAGTATGGTGTCCACCACGCTGCGCACAAAACTAACCCCTGTCCGGTATCCAGGTGGGAAGTCTAATGCACTTCCTTTTCTGAAGGAATACTTGCCGGTCGACTATGCTGAATGGAGGGAACCTTTCTTCGGTGGCGGTTCTGTGGGTCTCTTTCAAATGCAGCGTAACAAGACTGCCACCTATTGGATAAACGATTTGTTCTATCCCGTTTACTGCTTCTGGAATATCGTCTATCACAATCCCGAGGCAATGGTTGTTACCCTGTTGGAGGGCAAGCGAGCATTCCCGAACAAGGAAGAAGGAAGGGCATTGCATAAGGACATGCGTACACGTATCATCGAGTACATTAACGCTCAGGATGAACTTAGCACTGCCTGTGCTTGGTACGTACTGAACAAGACCTCTTATTCCGGATTGGCGATGGCAGGATCATACGCTCCGCTCGCTTGGGATCAGAATTTTACCGAGAACTGTATTATTCGACTGCCTAGAATCAGTCTTCTAATGCATTCTGTGCGGTCGGTCAAGATTACGAATTTGGATTATACTGAGTTGTTGAGTAACACTGGAGAGAATGTGTTTGTGTTTTTAGACCCGCCCTACGCGATTCGTCACAACCTTTACGGTGATGTCCAGGGTGCGATGCACCGAAATTTTAACCACGAAGAGTTCGCTTTGGCCATCCAAGCGTGTCAGCATCGGTGGACTATCACCTACAACGCCAGCCAGGAGATCAAAGATAGATTTTCCAAGTACCAGCAGCGCGAGTGGCAGCTAACGTATACAATGAAAGCAGCGAAACGATTAGAAGGGGATAGAGCAAAAGTCAAAGGGGTGGGTGGTGCCAGGCAGAGTGATAAGACTGGTAAGTGCGGTAAAGAACTGCTTGTTTGGAACTGGGAAGGGGAAACTTACCCCGTAGTTAAAGCATGACCAGAGCGCAGACCGTTGTAAACATCTTGTTGGAAGACGATGCACCAACAATTCCAGTCCGTCAACAGGAACCCTATGAAGTCGTTAGGGTGTGTGCAATGTGCGAGCAAGAAAAGGGTAGAGCAGTGATAGGTCCTGGTCAAAAACCTTCTCATGGGTTGTGCCCTCGTCATTATCAGGAGGCTGCAAAGGAGTACGGTATTTCGCCTGATCGAGTACAGAAAGTTCTTGATTTGGAAGCCAGTAAACCGCCTTTTTGGCATGACACGCCTAGATGATTTTGCGCCATTAGCATAAAAGTAATGTGCTAGTCTTCCAAACTAGCGAAGTCGGAGCATTACCGACATGGCGCTCCAATTTTGCCCTTGTAGTACAAAAGCAGTATGCGTGCATGGTAAGCACGAGATGACGGGGCAGTACCGTCCTAGGGCTCCATATTTTGTTCTTGACGACGTTTTCCAGGTGTGATTTACTGGGCACGTTCTTTGAGATTTTGTATGGAATGGGGGCGTTACGGAATCGACTGACTGAACGAACCCGAATGCGACATGCCAAGGATGATCGTTGGCCTTGTAAAATCCCGATCAAAAGTCAAATGCTAAACACATATCTGACTCCCTGGTGAACGGTCTTAGGACCGCCTGGGCTCGAATCGTCGATCGTGCGGGTGCGTTGATCGCTGCAATTCGTAGCACTGCGGAACCGACCTTCGCCTCGATGGCGGCGTAAGCTACCACGTCCAACTCCCGATGTCTGCTGAGGAGAATGGGCGAAAACAGCAGGCAAAACAACAGCACTCGGAGGAGCTGATAATCTTCCGATAGGTGCCAGCAGATGCCAGGTGGCTAGGGTGAGCACCGAAGTAAACACCTGGAGAAGCATGTGTAAGCGTCGGTAAGTGCAGTTAGGACGCGAGGTTCGAATCCTCGCCGCCTCCACCACTTTTGGATACTTAAGCACGGTCAGGGGGCTGAAGGGTCGCACAGGATTCTTCAGCTTTATCGACTCGTCCTTATGCCTGCCCGTTCTGTGATCTTGGTGGGCAGTCTGGATGTGCCGTGCGTCGCAGTGATTCTCAGGTAGACGTGCTTGGGCCGCACTGCGACACCCGCCAGCAGGTCAAGTGACCGATGGTGTCTCATAAGCACTGTCAGGCAGGAGCGTTACCTGCTACTGGCACCAATTTCATGGGCTGCAAGCTTTGCAAGCGAAGCATCTGGCTCTTACCCAGAAGAACCCGGAGCATTACCGGGGCGGCTCACCAATTTACCGTGTCTCTCGCCGAGCGGTGGCAGCGGACGTTGTGCCAAAGCCGAAGCAGCAGCGGGCGTACAAGGCTGCATCAGTGGTCTACGCTGCTGGCATGGTAATCCATTTGCCGATACCTCCAGCGAGGGATCGAGTTCTGTAAACTTGGTCAGGTCGGGGCAGCACCGACTTTCGGCTCCACGGGCCGATAGGCTAGGAGCAAACTGCGTCTCTCACACAGACGATTCCCTGGTGCGATTCCAGGTCGGCCCACCACTTACTCAGCAGGAGGGAGAGGGACCTTGCTTGTCCAGGGGTCTTCGACAACCTTGATTTCAACAACGGACCCGCCAGTTGCTTGCTCGATTTTCGCTTCTAGTTCAGCGCAGAGGGAGTATTTGTCGGCGGGGGTGACTCGATCTGCCATTCCAGCTTGCGGTGCGAACTCCAGTGTCAACCTGACCTTCATGCTTACTCCTTGGGTGGCCTTGGGACTTTTGATTTTCAAGCGTTGAGAGCGGGGTGCTCTGGCAGCATGGACGCTAGTTTTTGGGCATCTTTCCCCTGAATTACCATGATGACGTTTACATCGTGCCCCGTAATCAATACCGTGCCATCAGCCAGCCGTGAGAATCCGAATGGGCGAGTTGCCGGGATGTTACCACCGTATTGTTTAGCTGCCTCTTTCCAGTTCATATTTACTCCTTGGGAGGTTTCGGAACTTTGCTCACCCAGGTAAGCTTTTCACTGCTACCTTTTGGTTTGCGGGTGGTTGGATAATACTTAGGATTTTCTTTGACGTGGTCACTTGCTATCTTGGATGCCTTTCTAGGGTCCTCAGTATGTTCCTTTTCAATCTTGGTTCCGATCGTCATCTGTTGTTTTTTGGATTCAACCCGACGATCCATTCGTAATTCTTTGCCGGGTGGCATGAATCCGGTAAGGTGACGGGTACGGCGGGCGCTGGGAGATAGTTCTGCGGAACCAGGGTTTATCGGTATTTCTTCCTCTTCGGGTTCGAGCGCTGGAAAAGTGCATTCAATTTCCGGTGGGGTTGGTGCTTCTGGCACTTCCGGTTCGCCCGGCAGCATGCCTTGGGTCCCGTCTCCAGCGAGTGAGTCACCCGTAGGAGGGCCGATCATGAGTCCATGGGTGCGGCTGGCTGCTACTTTGCGACTGATATTCCGCGGCGGGATCATCATTCCAACGGTGTCTCCGAATGAATTTCCAGTGCCGGTATCGGATGGCAGTCCCATTGCTTCGTCTATGCTTGGTTTCGGTACCATGCTTACAGCAATTTCACGAGGCGAGAAATCGTTAAAAGGATAGTCATTCATGCCTTAACTACTCTCTTGGGGTGCTAGTTTAACAGCAGAATGCTCGATTGACGTTCGAGCGATATCGGTGCGATTCCGGTGCGCCCTACCATTTTTTGCCTCCGTAGTGAAACAGATATCACGCAAGTCTTCGAAACTTGAAGTGCTGGTGCGACTCCAGCCGGGGGTGCCATTTGTATACATGCCAGCGTGGTTAACGGGGAAGAGCAGACCCATCTGAATTAGAATCAGACAGCCTTGAAGGTGCAATTCCTTTCGCTGGCACCATTTTTCGTAGTCGTAGTTAAGGCGTGACCGCCCGTGTGGTCTAGGTGAGAAAAGCACATCGCACCGGCTTAAACCCGGCGACTTTGCAGGTGCAAGTCCTGTCACGGGCACCAATTTTAAGATGAATGCTGATCTGATAGTGGTTCTGTTGCTGGAAACTGATTTGGTCCATAAGACCACAGTGAAGTTCTGGAATCTCTATAACGCTTTGCCTGAGGAGATTCAAGCCATAGCGAATAAGCAGTTTGCCCTGCTTAAGCAGAATCCTCTGCATCCGAGTCTGCATTTCAGAAAATTGCCTGACAGGGGGCTGTGGGAAGCTTACGTAACGAACCAAGGAGTGGCCTATAGGGCATTTGCAAGACCTTTAGGACAAGGCAGTTACGAATGGTTTTTTATTGGAACTCATCGGGAAGCTGAAAGATTTTTACGAAGTTTGTAATTTTTGTTGACAAGATCACCTTGGTGTGGCAAATTGATGATATGAAAACAGAGACAAAACTGCTGACCGAAGAAGATATCAAGGCGTTGAAAGCGATCAACGAGTCTCAATCCTCCTGGAAGGAGAAGCTTTTCAATGAGCTAGAAGAAATCGGCAAGCGGGAGGCAGCTCGTCGGCCAGGGGAGAAGATTTCAATGGCGGATGTGCAAGCGGAGTTTTCCCAGTACGATGACTCTGGACTGACTTTGGAAGAGGGGTTTGCCAGGTTGGCAAAAGTGTGATTTTCCGTTGCCGAATTGCGGGGACAGGCCGTACGACGCCAATCCGGCTCATAACCGGAGCCTCGAAAGAGACTATGGGTGGTGAAACTCCATCCCCCGCAACCAATTTACAAATATGCCACTACGAGCACAAGAGTTGAAACAGTTCGCCGGTCCACTTTTTATTGAAACTGGGGCGTGGGACGGAGAGGGGGTTGTTGAAGCCTTGAATGCTGGATTTGAAAAAGTCATTTCCATCGAGGCTGGAGAAGGCAAGTATCAGCATTGTGTAAAACGTTTTCAAAACGACCCACGAGTAATGATGGTTTATGGCACGTCGCAAGACCAGCTATGGCACGTGATTAAAGACATTACGATTCCGGTTGTGGTTTATCTTGACGCTCACTACTGTGGGGATACCGGGTACGGTTCTTGTGCCCTCGGTTCCCCGGTTAGTGAGGAATTGGCAATTCTTGCGCGACACCCAATACGATGTCACACCATCTTGATCGACGACATGCGCTGTTTCAAGGATGGTGACTGGATGTTTGATGAGTTTTTGAAAGACGAGGCTGTCGAAGCTCTTGAAGCGAAGATTCGACAGATTAACCCCGATTACACTATCAGTTATCTGGATGGCCGATTTCCTGACAAGTTCAATAATCCGACCGTGTTTCTTGAAGATGTGTTGATGGCGCAAGTTTTAGCTGACTGTGCCGGACCGGAAGGTAAGGTGGCAAAGCTTGCTACGGCAGCCCGCTAAGCTGATCGCACCCGCAAGGGTGTCTGGAGCGTTACCAGTGCCTTCCGCCAATTTTAGCCTCGTGATGTAACAGTGAACATGGCGGCCCTATAAGCCGTGAAGCCCTAGATTTGGGCGCTATCTCGGTGCAAATCCGGGCGAGGCTACCATTTTTGTTCTTGACCGTATGGATACGCACTACAAAATCATGGATATAGGCAGGCTGGACTTCTTGCGGGGTACAATGCCACAGGGTCTTGTAGTGACGAATGGGTGCTTCGATTGTCTTCATGCCGGGCACGTGGACTATCTGGAGAGGGCCAGGAGCCTCGGTAAAATGCTGATTGTCGGATTGAACGGCGACGATGCGGTTACTGTTTTAAAGGGAGCGGGCCGTCCGATTAACAAGGAGACGGACCGAGCCAGGGTTCTGGCAGCTCTTGAATGTGTTCACTTTGTAATTATTTTTCAGGACGTCAGGGCGACCGAGTTCATTCGAATCGCTAAGCCGGAGATTTATGTCAAGGGCGGGGACTATACATTGGAGACCCTTTACCCGCCTGAGCGAGAGGCCGTAGAGGCAGCGGGGGGTAGGATCGTCATTCTTCCGCTCTCTAAAGGGTACTCCACGACTGAAATGATCAAACGAATTGCCAGGTAGCTCAATAGTAGAGCGACACGCTGTTAACGTGAGGGTTGTGGGTGCAAGTCCTACCCTGGCAGCCATGAGCATGTGGTTTACCCAGAATAGCAGATGGACCAGATCGAGAATCTGGAAGCCTTGGGAGTGCAAGTCTCCCCATGCTCACCAATTTATTAAACCGCTGAAGCCACAGTAGACGGGCAACCGACTTTTAATCGGTCTATTCGTGAGGCTGCAACTGCCTCCAGCGGTACCATTTTCATAGCCACGTGGGAGAGTAGTCGAATCCAACCGCCTTTGAAGCGGTAAAGCCGTTGGTGCAAATCCAACCGTGGCCGCCACTTTTCACTTGACACAATCCCCAAGAACGCACATCATCAAAACTATATGGGTAAAACATGGCATGGGTCAAAAGGCCCTGGATACGAGCACTGGTTAGCACAACCTAGAAACCGTGGTGCGGCTATTCCAAACAAGTTTCGCAAAAAACTAATTCACCGAAAAGAACGGCGAGCCGTTCACCGGCAAGTGGAAAGAGAATTTGATGACTGACGTATTGGACGAAAAGTGTCTGGTTCTTAATCGAGTTTGGCAGGCGATTGGTGAGACCAGTGTGCGTGTTGCGATGTGCGATATCGTTCGCGAGTCGGCAACTGCAATTGATACGGAGACCATGACTCCCATGCGCACGGAAGAGTGGTTTTCTCTGCCCATTCGTCCTATCGACAAGTTTTTACGGCTGACCCGGGACCGGCGGGTAAGGGTGCCCACTGTAATCAGCCGAATAGGTTATGACAAGATGCCAATGAAGCCCCCGCGTCTTGACAAGAAGAATCTTGTGGATCGGGACAAGAATGCTTGTCAGTACTGCGGCCAGGTGCATCGGATCGATCATCTGAACATGGACCACGTCCTACCGAGGTCTCGGGGCGGCAATAAGACTTGGAAGAACATCGTATCGTCCTGTGTTCCTTGTAATAGCAAGAAGGCTGATAAGACTCCCGGAGAGGCAGGCATGCGTCTCATCAAAATACCAAAGGAACCTGCCCGTAAGCCGGTTGTCGCTTCCATTCGAAAGCGTCCGGACCGCCCAGAGTGGGATTCCTTTCTAATTTGATGCCTGTCGATTGTAGACAATTCTCCGTCATAGTGAGGATTTTGTGTGTATACGTCTACGGTGTGACGCTGTAGTTATTCTGGATGCACAACACGTTAGACAGTGAGTATGGATCAAGAGGGTGCCAATGCCAGCTCTGTGTGCCGAACTTGGACGTTGTGGAAATAGATACGCCCCGATCACTGGATCGGGGCGTGGATACAAAACCACAGCGTTCGTTTCAGGAACGCAGAATAACTACGCAAGCATTTTTGGAGGTTTGCAGAATCCTCCAAATGCCCGTGCCCGGAGTCTTTAACTGACCGATTAGTGACTGTCAGGCCACTCGGACAGCTAGGAACTTACAATTTGACCGTGGTGGTCGCTGTTCAAGCCAGTGACCGATGCCACGGGTGAATCCAGGTAGCACTGGATTATCTTAGTTTCCAATTCTGGAAGCGGCCTTCGACCATGAAGTTCGGAGAAACAACCCGAGCGGATAGCTTTCTCGTCGACTTTAGTAATTTGGCCTGTGCCAAAAGCCATTCGATCCTGACGGCGCTCAAACTGGTCTGATGACCACCACGGAGGTATGTCCATAACCGGTACTACTTTCTTAGCGATAGCGTAGGTTAAGATAGCTTCGTCGATTCCCCATCTATCCCCCTCTTTGGCTTGTTCATAGAGCAATTTGTAGTCTTCGTGGTAAATTCGTCGGATGTATTCTGGAAAAGTGGGGGTTGGGTTTACTACTTTTTTCCATATACGTGACTTAGCTGTAGCATAGGCGGTGGTGTAGTACGGGTAAGGGTAGTTTCCGCTCCATTTCGGCCCCAAACAAATAGCGTGCATCGCATCATCAGCAGGCCCTTCAATCATTTTTAACAAGTGGTCAGATAATGGGACATTGTCAATGCCACAGATCAAGACGACTTCATCGTCTGAAAATTGGCAGGCACCCCATAGTAGTCCCGCTGATGGTTTCCAGTTTCGATCCGGGTAATGGATAAGGTCTGAGTCGCTATCGGTTTGTCTGACTTCTCCAAACTCAGTCGATAACTTTAAGGCATCCAGAGATTCCTGTGTTCCTACGTAGAGTAGCACTGGGTCCAGGCCGAGCTTTTGTTTAAAGACTCGGGAGTTCCAGTACCAGTAACCTGTGTAGCTAGGATTGGAATCCAGGCAGAAAAGGACTTTGTCGATTTTCACCAACAGTAAGAACTATTTTGGGTTCATAGAATAGTAGGCAGTGAGTAATATGCTAATGTAGACATATGCGTAATTTCAAAGTTGATCCTTTTTATGAGGGACCCAGGTCAAAGGTTTGGCCAAGGAACAAAGTGTATACGCTCAAGGAAGTAGATGATCGATGCAGAAAAACCAACGCTTACCTGGAAATATCGGGTCAGCGTCGCTACTTCATCAAGGACTCGCGGCGTCGGGTAATCACTAGGCTGGTTACAACTACACGACAGGCCAGTAGCCACGTTGAACCAGAGAGTGTCAAAGCCTACGTTGTCGTAGCATGAACGCATTCCTTGATCGAATAGGAACGAGTGATTGTGGCGCTTGGGTAGGGGAGGGTATGCCCATTTTTGTAGACGTATTCCATGAAAATTTCTAAAATCGGTTCCTGGGTTTTCGGTTCTAAGAGTAAAGACAAATCTTTAAGCGACTGTGACACAGCTATGACAAATATATCCGGTTACTTCAACTCGAACCCCTGGCCGTTGATCCTGTGGGTTTCAGAACTTAACCTTCAAATTCAGGTGGCTGCCGCACCGCCCAATCGGTTCGTGCAGGACGATAGAGGCAATCGTATAAACGATCCAATTTTGGACAAGTATTGTGGCCAGAAAATGCTGCAACGCGAGGTGAGTCAGGAACCAGTTCCTATTCTGTTGTTTACCCGCAATCCGGCCGCAGCCAAGAGCGATGAGCGTAAGTCTCCAGTCTCATCTGTGAAAGCGTTTGCCAGAGATTCCCAAGGGCGCACAGTCGCCGTTCCAAATGACGTTCCAGAGACGATTCCGGCCGTGCCTTTGGTGTCTACCAATCCGGTTAGGGGCCTTACCATTGAGCAGGCTCGTAAGGCGGGTCTCGCTCGTCCTACCAAGCTGGTGCCAGAAGACTTCGGTGCTCCAGAGACAGCAGGTGCTCCTACACGTGGTCAGATTATTCCGACGATAGAGTACGCTCAAGACCTGGGACCCCGGGCGGTCAAGGCACTCAAGCTTAATGAAGAACTTACCCGTCCTCTAGCTTCTGTCGCTTCTCAGCCGGCTCGTCAGGCCGTTCTAAGGGCGTTGCACGAAGGTGTTGGGTATGATCCCGATTCACCTGACTTGCCAGAGATCGTGACTCGTAGAAAGAATATCGGTTTGCCGTCCCCGGTACAAGACGAGCGCCGTGTGGCACCGTACAAAGCTCCTGTCGAGGCTCCTCTTCCTGAGCCCATGCTGGAAGAAACTATTCCCCCGCCTGCGGTTCCGGTTCCGGTTAGTCTCAAGTTCCAACCGTTTGTATGTCTGGCGGATGGAAAAGGGTTCCCGAATCGGGAACAGCTTCTGATCTATATTACTGAGACGTTTCCTGACAGTGTAGCCGAGCTGATGGAGCCCTATCCGGCTATTCCCAAGAAGCGCCCGCGTAATCCTGCGCTACCGTAGCCGCCGCCTCAACTCGTGGTGGTTGCTGTTCAAGCCAGTGACCGATGCCACTCATGGTAGAAGTACACACGTGAGACCTGATAGCCAAATTGTTGCGGAGTCTGTGAACTTAGAAAAAAACGAGCCTTCCGAACGATACGGAAGGCTCGTTGTTGGTTCCAGGTCGAAAGGTAAAGCTACTTGCCGTTGTGATTGTGGGCAGGTCAAAGAAGTCAATTATTACGCTATGCGGCATGGGTCTCCTAAAAGTTGTGGATGTATTCGACGGGAAATTACGTCTAAAGTCAACTTAATCCTAATATCGGTGGGAGAAAAGTTTGGAAAGCTCGTGGTAGTTGAGTACAACGGCAAGAGGTGCCTGTGCCAGTGCGAGTGTGGCAGAAAGTCAGTAGTAATGTCTACCAAGCTTCGAACCGGTAAAACTAGAAGCTGTGGGTGCCTTCGGGAGATGAACAATAAGGATACTGCGGCTATCATAGCACCTGGGTCAGTGTTCAACAGATTAACTTTGATGTCTCAGGATGGAGCGTTTGGCACGTTTAAGTGTGAGTGTGGTAACGAGATTACGGTTAAAACGATTAAGGTTAGAAGCGGCCATACAAAAAGCTGCGGGTGCTTAGTGGTTGATCACGCTGTGCAAATGTCAAAAGACAAAGTGCGGCCGTACGGTGAAACAGCTTTTAATGGGGTTTTCGCTCAATATGTCTGCAATGCTAAATCCAGAGGAGTTGAATTCAAACTCAGCAAAGATGATGTAAAGCTTATCGTGGGTAAGCCGTGTTATTATTGCGGGTTGCCTCCTTCTAATGTAAAGATAGTAAAAAGTAGTATTGGAAAATGTGTTTACAGCGGGATAGATCGAGTTAACTCATCAGACGGGTACACACATGAAAATGTAGTACCCTGTTGCATACGGTGTAATAACGCAAAGTATGACCTTTCCGAGGAAGAGTTACTCTTGTACTTAAAAAGACTTCGCAGTTATACTGTACCAAACGAAACAGTGTACTCGAAGGTCTTGATAGAAGGTTTAGCAGAGCTTGAACGTGATTACGCAACGTACAAAAGTGCTGTTATTCATAAAGGGCGAAAATTTGAAATAGAGTTTGAAAAATTTAGGCAAATAGTGTCATCAAACTGTCACTACTGCGGTGTTTCGCCCGGTTCAATACCTAAAAAAAGCACCGCTACTTATGCTCGTAATGGCATAGACAGAGTAGACAGTGGCATCGGCTACATTACAGGGAATATGGTCCCTTGCTGCTGGATGTGCAATCGAGCAAAATCAGATTCCATCTACGAAGACTTTATACGGTGGATAGACTTTTTGAAAAAGCCAAAGGCGCTCTAGGCTCGTAACTTGTAGTTAAAGCATGAGCGCAGGTGCCGTAAGTAGCCAATCTTCTGCCCCGAACATATTTGGGACTGCCAACTCACCCGACAACCTTCCGCAGGGAGGGCGATCCGGTGGGGGGTATACAACGGATCAGTTGATTCAATACATCCGTCGGCAACTTGGAGAGCCTGTGTGGGTTGTTGAACTCACCAATCAACAGATTGCTGATAATATCAACGATGCTCTTCAGATGTTTTCGCTCTATGTCCCGTTAGAGCGAGTTGGAAATTTATTGTTGGTTCGTGGTCAGTTTAAGTATCTGGAAGGCATAGACATAGGGCAGGGAATTACAAACGTAAGTTTCCTAGAACCGAACCCAATTCCTACAGAAATTTTTTACGGCAATTTGATAAATCCTGCACCTTTGTTTCGTGTTGGTATCGACGAGTACGATAGTTTTCTACGGTGGCGTAAAGTGTGGCAGAGGGTCACCAGCGTAAGACCAGACTGGTACTACGACGATTACGAGAAGGCGCTCTACATTCACAATCCTATCGAGCGATATCAAGCAGCAATTTGGGCGTTTTTCAACTGGACGGATTTGGTCAAGGTGCCGGCGGTAGGTGCGAATTGGATTCGTCGTTACTCTCTGGAAAGGTCCCGTTATCAGTACGGTGATCTATTGATGAAATACTCAGGAGCCATTCCTGCTCCGGCAAAGGACATGGCGCTTGACAGTGCGAAACGTGCGGAAGCAGAAAAGCGAATCGACAAGCTGGAAGAGGAGTTGAAAGGAATGCAGTCCGCCACCGCTATCAGTATTGACTGATCCAAACTTTCATGCTGTTTTCAATCGACTAAGATAGTCGCAGTAGGCAAACTTCAATCCAGTTTTCAGGTCCATCAGTGGCTTCCACCCCATCGCCTTTATGCGGCTACTGTTCAATAGTTTTTTGGGTGTGCCGGCGGGTCTGTGGGTGTCGAAGAACAACCTATTAGGATCGATTCCAACGGTATTGGCGACCATGTAGGAGAGTTCGAGCATGTCGATATCTTCTCCATATCCCACGTTGATCCAGCTGTCTTCATCGTAAAACTGCATCAACGTGACCAGCGCCCGGGATAGGTCGTCTACGTAGAGGAATTCTCTTCGGGTGTCCTGAGCGCCCCATACCATGATTGGCTTGTCATTGCTCTTCTCCGTGTGGAATCGGTGAATCAGGGCGGGGATAACGTGCGATTCCTTAGGGTTATAGTTGTCTCCCGGTCCGTAAAGATTAGTGGGTATGGCGCTGATGAAGTTTTTATTGTACTGCCGGCGATATGCTTGGCACAGTTTCAATCCGGTGATCTTAGCAAGAGCGTACCATTCGTTGGTTGGTTCCAGAGGACCGGTCAGCAGGCATGACTCAGACATCGGCTGAGGCGCTAATTTCGGGTAAATGCAAGATGATCCCAGGAAGAGTAGTTTAGTCACACCAAATTCAACTGCTGCTTGAATGACAGCGTTTTGAATTTGCATGTTGGTTAGGAGAAAGTCTACGGGCCTGGAGTCGTTGGCTTCAATGCCACCGACAACCGCTGCGGCCATGAACACGTAGCTGGGACGATAGCGGTAGAAGAATTCTCGGACTTGATCCACGTTCGATAGGTTCAGTTCCCCTCGGTGACGTGTTTCAACGTGTGTGAATCCAGCGGAGTGAAGTTCTCGAATTATGGACGATCCTACCATGCCAAATCCGCCTGCTACGAATATGTTGTCCATCGGGTTCATACTGACTGGAGGTCTGCTTCTACCATCATTGCAACGAGGTCGGTAAAAGTCACTGTGGGTTTCCATCCAAGTATCGTTCTGGCTTTGGACGAATCACCGATCAATATGTCTACTTCTGCTGGTCTTAGATAGTGGGTATCGTGCATAATGTGTTTTTTCCAGTCGAGCTTAGCGTAGGAAAAAGCGGCCTCCACAAATTCTTGAACGCTATGGGCTTCTCCCGTTGCTATCACATAATCGTCAGGTTTGTCTTGCTGAAGCATCATCCACATGGCTTCTACATAGTCTTTGGCGTACCCCCAGTCTCTTTTGGAGTTCAGGTTGCCCAAGTAGAGTAAGCGTTGTTTTCCTTTTGCAATTTTGGCGACCGCACAGGTGATTTTACGGGTCACGAATGTCTCGTTGCGTCTTGGGCTTTCGTGGTTGAATAGGATACCATTGCTAGCGTGCAGTCCGTAAGACTCTCGGTAGTTCACCGTAATCCAGTAGGCGTAGGCTTTGGCACACCCGTAGGGAGATCGGGGATGAAATGGAGTTTTTTCGTCTATAATGGTGTTTCCATGGTAAAGTCCGCCAAACATTTCGCTTGAGGATGCTTGGTAGTAGCGGATGGCAGGGTTCACCACTTTGACAGCTTCCAGCAGATTAGTTGCGCCTAGGCCAGTAACTTGGCCAGTGTAGACTGGTGTGTCGAATGACACTCGTACATGTGATTGCGCCCCAAGGTTGTAAACTTCGGTGGGCTGGAGCTTGTAAATAAGTCCGGCGAGCGACAGTCCGTCGGTCAAGTCACTGTAATGCAGGTGAAGATGGGTGTCCGGATTGTGAGGGTCTAGGTAGATGTGGTCGATCCTACCCGTGTTGAACGTACTACTTTTGCGGATTAGTCCATGAACTTCGTACCCTTTAGAAAGGAGTAACTCGGCCAAATACGAACCGTCCTGGCCGGTGATTCCAGTTATGAGGGCGGTTGGGGTGTTCATTTCAAATCGCAACTTACGAGTCTGATCTCGTTATTGCTTATACGTTTAGCAAAAACGCCCAGACGTGATCCATACGGAACCACGCTAGCTTCATCGAAAAGGAAACACTTGATAGGAATTTCCCCGAGGTGTGTGTTAAGGGCGTTAGTCGCCCCGAGGGCTACTAACGCAGCCGGTGCTGCTACGATCTCTTTCGGGCTCTCCCCGTGCCGCTGTTCATACTGTTCCAGCATGCGTCTTAGAGTTGTCATAATTCTTGAGTTCTTCTAGCATACCGGCTGTGTGTCGGGAGTACTGATCCAGCAGACGTTGTTGCTCCTGAATGATGCTTGCCAAACCCAGAACCAATGAAGTTAGATTTGACAAGCGTAGGTGTTCTGTGGTAATTTGCGCTTGATTCTTAAGGATCACTGAGTCCATAGTTTTGCCGTTCTATAACATAAGAACTGAATATGAGTGTACCGACATTTTCCCTGGCATATACTTCTGTCCGCGCTAATGACATCGTCCGAGTAGTGACCCTGTGGCGTGAGCGTGCAGAGACACCGTCCGACATCGAAGTCGTTATTGCGGTAGACGTAGGGAACGAGGAGTGCCTTAAGGTAGCACAATCTGTGATAGGTGCAAAGGTTGTCATACAGAAGGACATTCCATTTAACTGTGTAAAAGGCTGGAACCTGGCAGCAGCTCACACTACAGGTAAGGTGATCATCGCCATCGCAGATGATTTTAACCCTCCGAACGGGTGGGATCAGCTTCTCAAGAATCTGCCTCAGACTGGGTGGATGGAAAGCCCCCATGTGGTGCACGTTGAAGATGGATATGTTCACAACATCTTCGTACTTGCTATTTTGACCAGAAAGCGGTACGAGCAGTTTGGGTACGTTTTCTATCCGGCGTACGAGAGCATGTTCAGTGACACTGAATTCACCGAAGTTGCTTACCGTGATAGTGTTGTGATTCCAGCGACAAATCTTCTGTTTGAACACATTCACTGTGACTGTGGCAAACGGGTGAGGGATATTTATGATAAAGAACATTCAAGCAAAGATCGGTGGAATCGTGGAGAGATGTTGTTCAACTATCGTAAGGACCTGGGATTCCCCCTAGACGCTGGTCCGATGGCTGACAAGGGTGGCGATACACAAACGTGTTCACATCCAAAACCGTCTACAGTTGTTGAAGGTGAGGAGATCAAGGAAAATGTCTACGTTGCTTATATCCAAGCAACCCGTGACGACATCTGCTTAAATGAAGTCATTGACCGTTTATTCGATGAGGGTGTTCGTCATTTCTTCTTTTGCATTCCTGATGAATACTGGAGTGGCAAGTCAACCCCGCAGACAGAGATGGATGAAGTGAAATTTGCTGCTGCTCGTATCGAGAAAAAAGGAGCCAAAGTGCGGGTTAAAGTTTTCGTAGTGGCAGATTACCGATATCCTGGAGAGACCCGTATCGAGACTGAAACCCGTGTTCGAAACGATTCTTTGAATTGGATCAGAGGAGAAGGGTACTATCGTATTTTGATCGTTGATAGCGATGAACTTTGGAAAAGGGGCACGCTCAATCAAATCAAAGACCGCGTGAAACAGCATAATCCGTCGGCGATCAGTTTGCCGATGGTTCCGGTAATCGGTTTGCCTGGATATCCGGTTGACAACGCTCAGGACCGGGTTACCTCCTATGTGGGCGGGTACACCATCTTCCGCGATTGTAGGACACCGGTCAATCAACCTGAGTATATTGACTCTACCGTTGTGTATCATCTTACCGGCACTCGGCGCACGATGGAGGAAATCATCGAGAAGCATCGTCAGTCAGGTCATTACGACGATCCTGAATACCTGTTCGAAGAGTGGATTCATCAGGTGCTGCCCAATATCAAGCCTGGATTCGTTCATACGTGGCCTAACGGCATTACGGGACTACACATGTTTACGGGTTACCAGATTTGGAAGTCGGTGAGGAATTGGTCGGTAGAGGAGTGGGTGGACATTCCGGAGACTATGCGCCAGTACTTTGGTTTACCGCACGAGGGTGTTGAGAAAACGACTTCAGTTATGTCTCAGCATGCGCAGAAATTTCAGGTTTACCGGTGAGTTTATATGAATATGAGGTTTTGGATTACCTGTTTCACCGTTACGGTGAGAAGGTTCAGTACTGGCGCATGATCAATGAAATCGCCGAACAGTTTCAGGGCAACCATCCTCACCGAAGTGTTCGCATTGAAATTAAAAACCAGATTCTAATGGCGCTTACTTCTCTTTGTAGACAAAAGAAAGTCAGACGCTATTGGTTTAGTAGACGGCCACAGCTAATACGCATTTCAGAAATTGAGTTCTCTAAGATGCAAGATAAAAAGAGATATGGACAAGCAACCCAACACTCCACAGTACATCATTGCCACGGTCAACCAACCCGTTCTCTATGCCCGATCGGACAACGAAACGTGGCAGCTCAACCCGCCCCGTCGTTATATTTTTAACGCCAACCAGGTGGACTCCTTGCGCCCGTACATTGAGTCTTCATCCGACTTGACTTGTGCAGCGAACTATCGACCTTTACGAACTCCATGTAAACTATCGGGAGCGAAAATCTTGGTAGAAAGGTACCGAGAACGGGGTCTCGGTGATCTCTTGTTCCTAACCGGTCCTCTTCAGTACTTGCGACATGTGACCGGGAACGACTTACATGTAGACTTCTACGCGTTATCTGATCGTGGTCAGGTGCTGTCCTACAATCCGGCGCTGAAGTATGGAACTGTGCTGACGGGGCCGTTACACTACGACGATCTCCAATTCTACGCCTACCATTGGTTGGTTGACACTGTGACTGAATGTGACGAAGAGCAGGATCAGGTGAACGTGTATGACGCCCTTTATCGACAGTTGAACGTTGACCCGGCAACTGTTCCGATCCAGTTTAAGCGCCCCTACGCTTATCTGGACGAAAAGGAATCCAAGGACCTGGAACAGTTCATGTATTTCGTTTGGATGGAGCGGAAGATCGACCTGCGCAAGACAGGATATTACGTCGTTGCGCCCTTCGCTGTATCGTCCAGCAGGTCTCTCAAATATGGTACGTGGTTAGAGGTAATTCACAAGCTGGCGAAGATTCGTCCGGTGGTGATTGTAGGTATGATTACTGAACGAATGCCGTCTACAGACATGACCGTTGGTGAATTTTTCCAAGCTCTCGGACACGCTGAAGGCCCGGTTATCAACGCTATCGGAATTACCCCGGTTCGGCTGCTGATGTCCATTATTTCTAAGGCTACCGGGCTGCTAGGTCTCGACTCGGGACCGTTTTACATCGCTCAGGCGTTTAGGGTCCCAGCAATCTCTGTGTGGGGAACACATGCTCCTTTGGTGAGGATTGGGTATGACAAAGACTATATGGACTTGGCAATCTGGAATATCTTAGAGTGCCGCCATGCGCCTTGTTTCTCTTGGGGCGGGTTTCCTGTCCATAAATGCCCTTATGGCACGAATCAAACTGTTTGTCAGTGTTTGTCTACAGTTTCCGTGGATATGATCATGGAGAAAGTAGACATGATTGAGTCATCCCGTAAGATGCTTCCACCAGTTCAACCTGGAAATGCCAATGAAAAATGTCCTGCCTAAACTTGATCCTGTGTCGTGGGGTGGTGATTTTACGCTTGACTTGGATTACTATCTGGGGCATGATTACCTGGATATTGCGGAAGCTTGCACGGAGTTGCCTGCTGTGATTGAATGGGTTAATGAGCGGCTTCAGAGAGTTACTGAAGATAGGTTGAGGATCAAATCCAAAATCAAGCGGATGGAAGCTAAAGCATATTTTCGACTGAAAGATGGAGGTTATGAGGCGGATGGATATGCTGGCAAAGCAACTAATGAGGCTCTGGAGAGGGCGATTTCTCTCAATCCAGAAGTGCAAAAAGAAGAAGATGAATTTGCCGTTCTCAGTGGATGGCATGTGCGCCTGGTTAATCTAATAACCTCGCTACAAAGTAAGCTGGATTTGACCCGGTCGGTCGAGTCTACACGGCGCAGGTTGGTTGAAGACAGTCAAACTAAAGGAAACAAACAAAACTATGATGAGTGACATCGGACCGGAATATCTGGCAGACCTTGAGAGCGAGCGTCAGTTCGCAACCCAGGGCAATCGTGCTCGACGAGTGAAGTTGGAAAAGGGACACGCTGTACTGGCGCGATTTCTTCCCTTTCCTATGGGTCCTAACCGACGCCCGTACGCTCGTATCGCCAATCACTGGGTTAACATGAAACCTCATGTGTGCCCCCGGGATACGCACGTTGATTGGGGTGGCAATCCAGAAGCATTTTGCCCGATTTGTGAGATTGCCAATCATCTGTACGACCATGCGCCCACCGACGAGATTCGAGATGCGGCTTACAAGATCAAGGCTAACCCACAGTGGTTGATGTGGTGTTTAGTGCTTGCTAAAGACGATGCTCGAAGCGAGGTGGAGTATATCGAGCCGCCCGAGTTGTGGAAACCTTGGGAATTTCAGGTTTCTAAAACTTCCTGGGATGAGTTAAGTGTTATGATGCGACGGGCTGCTGCTCGTGGTGCGGACCTTCTGGATGTCGAGACGGGAACTAACGTTTGGGTGTCTCGCAATAAGAAGGGATATCGGCTTGACCGTGATGAAACGGGTCCGTCTAGCATCATCCGTCCGGGCGAGAACTTTGACGAGATTATAGCTAAGGTGTGGACGGGATGCAAAGAACCGGTCGTGAATATCGAGAGTGAGGACAAACTCGCAATCGTGGCAGAGAAGATTCGGGATCAATTTGCGAGTGGAAACTATGAGTCCCGTGATCGTGGCGAGCGTAATCGTGGCGGACGGGTCGACGAAGACGATAGTGGTCGTTCTCATCGGGCTCGTTTCAACGACGATGACGATGATGATCGTGGATCGCATCGGAATCGTAGCGATAACGATAGTCGTACATCACCTCGCAAACAAAAAACTGAAGAGGACGATGTACGCTATGATGATCCACCTGCCATTCCGTTGCAGCATCGTGCTTCATTGGTGCTTCCTCCTCCTCCTCGTAGGACCTCTGCGCCGGCTCCGATTGGCGAAACTGACTCCAGTGCGCCACGAAGTAACACAGCTGGACCTCCTTTGCGGAGATTTCCGCCACCCACTTCGTCATTACCGTTACCCAGGGCTTCGGCACCGTCGGCACCCCGCCGGGCAGCACCTCCTCCTCCTCCCCCTCCTAGCCGAGGTGAGGGTGCGAGTCCAACTCGTTTGCCTGTAAAGTCTGCTAATCCTTCGGAGACGGCACCTATCGGCGAAGGCAGTATTGACGAGAGCGAGGAAACCATACCTGAAGAGAGGCGTGATCCAGCTCCACCCGCCGAGGCACCTCTTTCTGAAGGACAAGACGGACAAGACGGGCAATCAGAAGCGACACTAACTCCTCCTCAGTCTCCTTCTCGTAAGGGACTTGACGCAGCTATTCGGGGACGCCTCGTTAACCTTAGAGAGCGAAAGCAATAATTCAATATGGCACCATCAAAGAAGAAGGAATTTCTGACTCTAACTCAGAAGATTGCCGCCAAACTGAAGAAGGGCATGCCCGACAACGACGATGGTGCCTACTACGAACTTGCTATCGCCCACGAGCAAGTCTTGTCCACTATCAAGTACGTGATCAAGATTGGTAACCAACCCTTCGACGATGAGGCAGGCGGTATGCCTTTCGGTCGGGTGGTGGAACTGTTTGGCTTGGACTCCTGTGGTAAGTCTGCGATGGTGATTCGGACCGCATGTCGAGCTATTGGAGGTCATATTTACCGACGCGTTCGTGTGGGCAACAGCTACACTGAAGAGAAGCTTGATCCGAGTGAATATGAGCTGTCGATCCTTTATTTGGACAATGAATCGTCTCTGGATGATCCATCCAAGATGACTGTAGACGGGGTTACCTTGTCTACAGATAATGCTAACATCGGGCGGTGTAACACTGTCGAATTGATGTTCAAAGAGGTTGACCTGGCCGTGCAAGTCCTCAAAGAAGAGACTGATCATGAAAATAAAGCAGCGGAAGAAGAAGGACGAACGTCCAAACTGTACTTTCTGCTGGTAGTTATCGACACCATCGCTGCCACTTCCTCTAAAGAGGAACTGGGGCGAGAATGGGGTAAGGATGATTACTCTCGTCAAGCGAAACAGCTCCGGGAAGGATTCCGCAAGATGATTCAGGATATTTCCCGGTATAACGTGTGCATGATTTGCACGAATCAGGTCAGTGATAACATCAAAGACGCTGGTGAAAGATCCAAGCGAAAGTGGCAAGGTCCTATGTACGAAGACTTCGTGGCGTTCGGTGGCAAGGCCCTGCGCTATTATGCTACATTCCGGATATTTGTGCACGCCTTGAAGACCAAGTACACTTTGGTAAGAGGTTCTCAGTTCCCGGATGGGCTCTGTATCGGATTCATAACGGTTAAGAATCGCATGAGAAAGCCTTTGCGGGAGGGACGCATGGTACTGTTGTTCGACGAAGTCAACGGTGGATTGAACAACACCATGTCGATACTGGAATCATTGCTTTTCTTAGGGCTAGCAGAGTACGGTGACGATGGTGAGTTTATCTTCAAGTGTAAGTCAAACGGTGTGCTACTTACAACTTTCCCTGACATCCCACAAGAGAGCTTGGAAGACCAGGACCGGGGTGCCAGGAAGGGTAGGCGGGGTGGGTACAAAGACCCTCGTATCTATGAACGCTATGAGTGGCCAAAGTTCTACCAAGAGCACAAGACGGATATGGATGCTCTATGGAAGAAAGCAGTGGATTACGCGTTTTCAACGACCGGAGAGGGGTGCGGTGCTGTTCAGCGAGAGTCAGAAGTAGTTACAGCCCTTGAAATGATTGAATTGAAAGAAACGGATCAACAACAACAACCACAACCAACATAACCTATGCCTATCGAATACAGCATCAATAAGGGGCTTCAAGATGCCTTGAGCTCAATGCTTTGTGACATGTCCTTGGCGGAGTTTACTCCACTGAGAGACAGCGGGATCAAAGTTCTAGCCTGCACCAAGGTCAAATTTCAGGACGAGGAGGAACAGCCGTGCAGCGGTGATCCAGTCTCGGTAAGGAAGGTGTCAGACCTTCATCGTGTCTTTATTGACGGGCACTACTTACTTGTGGCAGATCAGTATACGTTCAGTCACTCGAATGAACTCCAACTTAAGGCACTTCTTCATTCTGCGCTCATGCGTATCAGCGTCGAAAACACAGAATCGGGACTCAAACTGGGTATTCGCAAACCTGACATCATGGCATTTCAGGCGACCATCAACCGTTTCGGTGCCTACACGGATGCTTTACTCGGTTTGCGAGACTGCCTGGTCACGGCCAGCAAGCGATTTGCAAATATGGTAACCACGGAGTCAACAGAACGGTCTGAAACACTATCCGAACCGGTTCGGCAGGCAGAGGAAGTGCCTCTGCCAGCACAAAAACGAGTTCGATTCAAAAAGGGAGAATAGCACAGCATGTCCTCATACACAATACAAAAAGCAAAGCCGGGGTGGAACTACAAACGAGTAGGAAAGATCGTTTCGGGTGATCCCTCCCTTAAGCGTTTTATTGGCGAAAAAACTGTCTCTATCGAACGGCGTAACGGGACGACCGTCAATTATTCTCCCGAGCTGATTCTACTCATGGAAGCCATGGCGCAGGCCGGCATTCCGCTTCAGACATGCCCTAAGACTACTGTTTTGCAGTTCGCTGCGAGGTTCTGGATTAAGGAATCCTTCAAGTCCGTATCCGTACCGGTGGTCGCCGCTCCCGCCCAGCCCTCGAAGCCCGCTCCGGCATCCTTAAAAGCGGCTATACCTCGGAAAGAAGAAGTTCAGAATAAAGTTTTGAAATCAGACGAGAAGCCAACTTTTTGCGCCGCCGTAGCGTTGGCAAATCTGTCCATGTCCATGCTTCAGCTGGCCGAGCATTATGACACATCTCCGGGAGCGGATAAGCGCCGGGAGAAACTGAACGCTCTTGCCACTGAGTATGAGCATCTCACAACGAGTTACTTAGACGGATGCTGGGAAGCCGGCATACGACACAATGCCAAAGCTTAAGGTACACGAGCCGATTTCAGGAGAACATATCTTTCCAGCATCTCAAATCACTCCATTGGCGGTAAAGTGGAAGGAATTGAACACTGCGGGTCGCCATGAGCAGGCGATGCTGATTCTGGAAGATATCGTAAAACTGTCAACTTCTATGTTTGAGCGCCTGGCTCAGCATGAGGATTTCCATCATACGGTTGATCTCAGCATCCTGGTGTCGGCCGCTCAAGAGAAGGTGATCAAGTGGCTGCTCCGGTGGAATCCTAAGAAAGGAAGAATTTTTTCATGGTTTTCGCTTAGTGAGCGAACGCAAATCCTTCTTCCAGATGGTAATACACGACAGATCGGTGATCTAGTAAATGAACGGTATAGCGGTAAGGTGATGTGTTGGAATTTTGAAAAGAAAGCATTTGAAGCCAAGCAAGTCACTGACTGGAGTAAAAAACCGTGCAAACGAAAAGATTGGCGTAAACTTATTGTAACGCGACCCAGCGGATATTCTCGCTACATTTACATCACCAAAGACCACCGAGTTTGGACCCAAACAGGATGGGCGTGTGTAGATTGGCTCAATCCTAGAGATCTCCTTAGTGTCGATAAACCGACTTTGACCAAAGACGGACAAGCAGCTTTGTTGGGTTTGTACTTGGGAGATGGTTCAGTTTTTAAGAATGATTTTCGAGTTACACACGGAAAAGATCAACGTTTCTACAATGAATGGTTACTGAAGAAATTTAGGGGTAATCTGTACGATTGTCACACTGTTGGGTGGAATAAGTTTACCAAGACGACGATGGACCATTCTGGTGAAACTATCATGTATTTCCATGCCGCCGATATGTGGCCAGAATTTGAAAATTTGAGTCATCCTAAGAAGATTACTCCGTGGATTTTGGATCGTCTTACACCACTAAGTTTAGCGATATGGTATATGGACGACGGCAGCTACGCAGAAAGTCAATTCGGTCAAGTGACGTTGGCGTCCCATGGATTTACTGAGCCGGAGCGTGGGCTTATTGTGAATGCTCTCAAGTGCCGATTTGGCATAACTGCTAATACGCACAAGGGTGGCTCCATATACGTCACCGAACAATCTAAGAATACGTTTTTTTCTCTTATTGCGCCGTATGTATTACAAGAATTCAGCTACAAGATAAAAGAGTCTTATCGACATGTTTCAAAGGTTGATTCCATGTTCGTTGAAGATCAAATAGAGCTAGTCAGTCACAAAGATATCGCCGTTTCAGGAGAAAGTTACTGGGAAGCAAAGAAGGTGTTTAAGCCGGTTTACAGGTCTGGCGAGACTACAAAAATGCTTCGATGGAAGTACGATTTGACCGTAGAAGGTAATCACAACTTTTTTGCGGGTCGATGTAAGTTGTTGGTATCCAACTCCAAATGTGCCAAGCACGCTTTTCTTTCTGAACTGGTCAAGGTCAACCAGTACCGAAAACGGTATCATGTTACCGGTGATAACCTGGAGAAATACTTCGGGGAGGTTGACCAGACTAGTGAGCGTCACAACCTGGCGGAGGAGTTTAATAACCGTCTGAAGACGCTTTATTGCTACTGGGGTAGCTTACAGGAGCGAGGGGCGATTCGATATCTAGTGGAATGTGTCATAGACCTGGATAATCATGACCGGCAGGAGGCGATTCGCGGAGCTGCCTATGCTTACGGTATCGGAATTGATTTGTCCAAATTTTTCTATAACTTCGTGCTGGTATCTTTGCGAGACCTGCATTACGATAAGATTCGTGTTTCGGTATCAGAGCACGACCTGCTGCGACTCCAGCAGGCGTATTCGACGTTTATGTTTTTGATGGAGGAGCTTCCTCCTGATAAGATCAAACGATTTATAGCGGTGTACGGCGGACAGAGATTCAAGGTGCCAACCATACAGCAGGTGTACAAGCTAAAAGAAGATTTCAAAATCTTTCAAGAGATCGATCGAAGCAGTCAGGACCCGGATGCGATCAATGAAGCAGCTAAGAAGTTCAAGAAAACGCCACGCACGGCCTCGGAAATTTACCACGAGATGGCAGAAACACTTAACCCCGCCAGGAACGGGGAATTTGGAGTTTACAGCGACGACCCGTATGAATGATGTAGAGATTATTATTGAAGTGCTTAGGAAAAGCAGCCGGAACGTGGAATGGATGGTAAGATCAAAATCTACTTTACCTTGTCTTCCTCCACTAGAAGACATGATGCCCGATATAAATCGTTTGATCATGTCGATTGTGCGGACGTATGCCAACCCGGCCAATCCTCTTCTTCACTTTGAGGATTTAGTGTCAGAATGTAAGGAGAAACTTGCTAAGCTGCTGTTTGATGGTCTGGAAAAACGGGCACCGACTCGTGAAAAGTTCTTCGCATTCATCAAGGTGGCGTTCAAGCATCACATTTACAGTCATATCCAGAAGCACGTATTCGCCTTTAAGCGGACCGGCGTCAAGGCTCCGCCCAGGAATCAGCAAGTTCAGTCTCTCCGGGCGTGCGAAGAGCCGGTGCCGATAGAATCGGAGCATGCAGTTCGACTCTATCTGGACGATCCAGATGCCAACGTACAGGTCGGAGAACCTTTTGATACTAACGTTATGTACGAGCGGGAACTGGTCGATGAATTAAAAGCAGTTTTGTGGCCGGTTGAAAGACTAGTTTTGGATCAATTACTCAGTCCCAACGCAGAAGCTATGGTACATTCTCAGATTGATGCTTATCGTGGCAAGAACTTGAGTCGTGTGAATTTCCGTGTGAACTATCGACACATGGCAGAGGGCCTCGGTATCACTATCGATCTCTTTCAGCAAGCCATGGTAGCCATCAAACAAAAATACAAGATGATTATGATACAAGAAGACAAACAAGAATCTCCGGAACAGCAACAAATCAAATTGGCCGAACTTACCCTCTGCCGGGTGTTTTGTGTTCAGGTGCCACCTACCATTGACTCCGTTACCAAGCGTCGGCTGTTTACACTGGTGGCCCGTGATCAGGCGGATAAAATTACCACCGAGATTGCCAATCTGTTGGTGCTCATCGGTGCCCAAGTACCGCACAAGTTGGGTGATCAACTTTCTTGTCACGGTGTTCTTTGGCAGCGTAATCATCGTATCTGCATGTCGTGTGGTGCTCAGGACAGCTGTAAGGTCAAAGCAGTGAATTTAGGGCTCGGGGATATGGTGCTGAGTCCTCGCCTACTGGGTGCAAAGCTCTCTCGGATACCGGTGATTCTGCCTAACCAGCCACCTGAGTCTGACGTGGAACCTGAAAGGGGAGTTCTGCCACAGAATAACCGTGACGAAGACGTGTTGTCCTACCTAAACGATAGCTTCAAGCCGGTCATGCACATGGGGGAGATTTATTACAAGTTTAACGAACGCCTCGGTGATCGTGATCGGTTACTGTTTTGCGTGGGTGAGCCTGGGTCGGCGATGCGTCTTAGGTTCTGCAATCCTCATGAGTCGGTAAGAGAGTCTTTACGACTGGGTAATCGAAAGGGATGGTATGTTCCTGACAATTTGACTGCTCAGGAGGTAATCGAGGTTATCGACCAACACACAAAAGCGGTTCTTTTATAGCGTATGGCTGAACAACTAGCACAAACGAATCAGCAGGTTCAACCTGCTGAATTGATAGACTCTATGAACAAGTGGGACGCCCTTAAACAACAAGGGTGGATCAAACCCGTGGATTACTTGTTTATGTTTGTCATAATCCTACTGTGGACGGGCATGATCGTCTACTATTTAACAAGTTTTCCTAGTGTTTACACGCTCCTATCAACGGGAGTGTGTACGGTTATACTACTCCAGATATGGCTCGTCATGCTCGTGTACCGATGCATGGACTTCGTACTGGTTACTCGGGCTGATATCAACTTGATGCCGGTCTCAGCAGCCCGCATGGCGATTGCTTATTTTCAAGCAGGACAGACACCCCCAACGACCAAATGACATCAGCCCTAGCTATTTTAACCTACAACAGGGTTGGTGCTTTAAAGACTGAGCTGGAAGGTCTTTTTCAGCACTGCGGGCAATACCCTCTAGCGATTTTTGAGGATTTTGGGTGGAGAGATGGTACCGAAGCCTTTCTTCGTACGGGTTCGACAAAAGTGACCGATCGCAAAGACCTTCTGGCAGAAGAGTGGAAAAACCCCAAATTCACTGCCTTTTTAGGAACAAAGAACCTGGGTGTGGCAGGAAACAGTAATCGAGTGATCAAGTGGTTTCTGGACGAAACTACCGCTGATCACCTTTTTATGATCAACGACGATTTACACATTTTGGGCGATGCGGTTGCCTGGTACGCTCAAGCGCACGAAGACTTAGGCGTGGGGCTGTTCTGTTTTTGTGACTTCCTTGAGAAGAGCTACAAGTGGTTGACAATTCGTTCACGGGGGTATCACGTGAAACTCTTACCCAGGATGACTGGTATTCTCATGTCCCAAACTCGTGCTGCGACGAAAAAGGTAGGATACTATGATACCCGATTCGGAAAGTTCGGAGAAGAGCATTCTGACTACACCAACCGCATGCGCCTCGCGGGACAGATCACTCTGGATACCTCTCACCAACCTTGTCTTGATATTGAACATTACCGGGTTGGAGAAAAGCCTAGGATGCTGATGAAGCATCAGGACGTGCCGACATCTGTGGTTGGCATGGAACGTAGACGGGCAGACGCTGCCGCCGCTTCAGCGATGTCCGAGGCGGTCGTATCCTACCGGAATAGAAACGTTTTCAGACCGTTTGCCTTGTGGACTCCGAAGTGGGTTGGCATGTCTAAGGACGTTGGCATTCCTGTAAACAGATTGCTTTCCTCGCACGCGCTAGTGTTTGACCATGGCAGTTGTAATTAAGTCTGCCGGTAGGCTGCGATTTGAATTGTTAACAGAAGTCTCATGCTTCACATTACTCCAACATTCCACACTGATGATTCCCGATCTCCCTACGATACAGTTACGTGGTCTTTAAGGACAGCAGAAATCAAAGATCATTTAGGTAAGTCGTTTTTTCATCAGAACGAGGTAGAAGCTCCCGCTTCTTGGTCGGACATGGCAGTTAACATCGCAGCCTCAAAGTATTTTTATGGTGTGAGCGGGACGAGCGAACGAGAATCAAGCGTACGCGCTATGATCCACCGAGTCTGTAGCACTATCGAGGACTGGGGTGTGGCAGACGGATACTTTGGAGTAGCCGACGGAAATGTATTCTACAAGGAGCTGTCTTACTTGTGTTTGAATCAATATGCTTCGTTCAATTCTCCCGTTTGGTTCAATGTAGGATTATGGCACCAATACGGGTACGGCAAGACCGGCACGGCGGGTAACTGGTGGTACAATTCAAAAACCGATCAAGCCGAATATCAAGATAATCAGTACAAGCGTCCTCAATGTTCGGCATGTTTTATTCAAAGCGTGGAGGACAGCATGCCGTCCATCATGCATTTGGCCGTTTCAGAAGCTATGCTGTTCAAATTTGGGTCTGGGTCAGGAACCAATCTTTCCCCTATCCGCTCTTATCGTGAATCCCTGTCGGGCGGAGGCACCCCTTCGGGACCGCTTTCGTTTCTGAAGATTTATGATCAGGTGGCTAACGTCGTGAAATCCGGCGGTAAGACTCGCCGAGCGGCTAAGATAAACATTCTTCACGATTGGCATGGTGACATTGAGGAGTTTATCGACGCCAAATCAATTGAAGAAAGAAAGGCATGGGCACTGATCGAACAGGGATACGATGGATCGTTCGGGGGCGATGCTTATGGGTCGGTTATGTACCAGAATGAAAATTTGTCCGTGCGAATCAGTGATGAGTTCATGCACGCGGCAACTGATGAAGGGCATACCGGAGAATGGTGGACCCGGTCAGTTACCACCGGTAAACCTATAGAGAAAAAGAACGCACGAAATTTATTTCGAAAGATGGCGGAGGGGGCTTGGTTGTGCGGGGACCCTGGTGTTCAATTCGATAGCACGATTCAAAAGTGGAACACTTGTAAGGCAAGCGGTCGAATCGAGGCGACGAACCCATGTGCCGAGTTCCACTTTTTGGATAATACAGCGTGCAACTTGGCGTCTTTGAACTTGATGAAGTTTGTGAAATCCGATGGGTCGTTCGATGTGGACATGTTTAAGGCTGCGGTGAGAATCGTACTCATTGCTCAGGACATACTTGTAGACAATGCTAGCTATCCGACCAAGGAGATTGCCGAACGATCGCACGTATTTAGACCTCTAGGGCTTGGGTACGCCAATTTAGGGGCACTGATTATGTCTCGTGGTTTGCCCTACGACAGCCATACGTCAAGAGAATTGGCAGGGGCTATCACAGCGTTGATGACCGGGCACGCCTACGAAGTGTCAGCAGAAATCGCTCAGGTAAAGGGAGCCTTTTCTGCTTATGCCATAAATCGTGCATCGGTGATAGAAGTCATTGATAAACACTGCGAAGCGTGCAGTCAAGCACTGCACCACTCTGCGGGCGTTGTGCCTATTCTGGATGCGGCATATTCGTGCTGGAAGAAGGTAAAGTGTCTGTGCGACGAGCAAGGATTCAGAAATTCTCAAGTAACTCTTTTGGCTCCTACTGGCACGATCTCGTTTCTATTGGACTGTGCTACTACCGGTATCGAACCTGAAATCGCGCTGACTCGGTACAAATCTTTGGCGGGTGGTGGTAGCATAAAGGTGATCAATTCTGTAGTTCCACAGACGCTAAAGACGCTTGGTTACAGTTCAATGGACATTGAGTCGATAATGTCACACCTTGAGTCAACGGGTACTATCGAAAACGCTCCTCGTTTGAAGGAAGAAGATTGGGCGGTGTTCGATTGTGCCATGAGGTCACCGTCGGGCAAGCGTAGCATTGAGTACAAGGCGCATGTTCTCATGATGTCTGCGGTTCAACCGTTTCTTAGCGGCGCTATTTCCAAGACGGTAAATATGCCAACGGACGCAACGGTGATTGACATAGAGAACACCTATTTGTTAGCGTGGAAGCGAGGTTTGAAGTGTATAGCGGTTTACCGTGACGGGTCTAAACGGTCGCAGCCCGTCAACATTAAGATGGCATCTCCACTGGAAATCTCTACTGTAGATCGTTTGAGATTAGAAATCGAGACTCTGAAAGGCAAGATAAACACCCCTCGTCGCAAAAAGATGCCGCAGACCCGTCAATCGGTGACTCACAAGTTCGCTATTTCAGGGCATGAAGGGTACTTGACCGTTGGGCTCTTTCCGGATGGTAAGCCGGGCGAGTTGTTCATCACTATGTCAAAAGAGGGTTCCACGGTCGGCGGTCTCATGGATTGCATCGGTACCCTTACCAGCATGGCATTGCAATATGGTGTGCCGGTAGAGTCTTTGATCAACAAATTCAGTCACGTGAGATTCGAACCTAGCGGGTGGACGGGCGATAGTCAGATCAAGAGTGCTTCGTCTATAATTGATTATGTCTTTCGATGGATGGAAATGCAGTTTCCTCAGAAGGAAGAAGTCAAGGAGAAGATTAAGAAAGAAGCACCTCCAGCTTCATCTGCTCATGAGATGACAACGGATGCGCCTCCTTGTTCGAATTGTGGTCAGATTACGGTCAGGAATGGCTCTTGCCACAAATGCTTGAATTGTGGCGAGAGTAATGGGTGTTCGTGAACTGTAGTTATGGCGTATGAGCACGTTGACAAACCGTATGACGGGTGTATACGAAAACACGGGTGTTACCATGGCGGGTGACGTTCCGCCAGTGATGACGGGTATGGGAATGAGCGCCGCTTTCGCCCCTTCCCGGTTCAAGACAGTTGACAAGGTAAAAAAGCCATACCGTCGCAGCCGCATGGTTTCTGGGATCATTGGTCGTCTCAAAGAAGATGAAGATGAGCAAGAAAAAGGAGTAATCCCTGGTGATGCCAAGGAAGTAGACAGTTTGGTGACTAGCGTAAGTGCAGTATCTGTAGAAACGCCTGTTATGCCGGATCCAGACAAACCCGCCTCTATGCTCAAGCCGGGAGAGCCACTGATCTCTCCTGCGGCTGCCTTGGTAGCGCCTGACGTTACTCCTGACTCGTTGAAACCACTTGACCCAAGCCAGGTGCCAGGTGCTGACAAAGGAACGCCTCCAGAGGCAATGCCAGCGCCATCTCTTCCTTCCGAAGCTCGTTATTCGCCTACTGAACCTGGTGCGGCACTGGACATGGTACTGGGTAGGACTGCTCCGGCGAATATGCCTGCTTACGCCTCGTCCGGCCCGGCTCTTCAGGCGGGTGGGACGATGCCCGTTGAATCTATGCTACCTGGTATTCCTTCACCGTCTACCTTTGCGTCCTCCGCCGCCACCGCTGTTCCGTTGTCCGAAGCCGCATTGATGCGGTCTCAGGGTGCTGGTATGCCTGAACACATAGCGGCCAATGGAGACGCGGTGCTGAGTGCTTTCCGGCGCTTCAGCCATTGATATGGCCGTTGTATTAGAAGTACCCCGTCCGTTCCTGCCGCCACTTACTGTAGAAATCACACGGGAGATGTGGAGTGATTTATTTGTCATAAAACGTCTGGATAATGGACACACGGAAGAGCTAGAAACAGAGGAGACTCGGGACTGGTTTAAGGCTCACGGTGCTGACATGGTGAAGATTGACAAGGTGTTAGATCACGTTTACAATTTTCAAAAAGCTACGTGCACGATAGCCAAGCCTATTGAACCGAAAGTTCAGCAAAGAGACGCCGAGCCTCAGCTGTGAATTTTTGTGGTGAGTGTGTAGTCCGTTTGACAGCGAAATGACCGTTTTCACCAATCGGTGAAAACGGTCATTTCAGTGAACTTGATAGTGATTACGGCTCTATGCTATACTTCTAAATGGTGTGTCTACGCATTCATTGATGGTTTATAGGGAGTAGACATAGTTGCTACAGATAGAAGACTGCACTTGTAGCAACGCCATGGCAAGACAATTACTAATGGAGGGCTTAAAAGGAGCATTCCCTTTTCTGCCCGATCCAGATAACGCTAAGATCATTCAGGAATCTCTGCCTTCAGGCGAAATCCGCACCCGGGTTCCTGGTAGATTTAGCATATGCGATGAGACCAACGGGAACAATCGTCGGTACCGTAAGAGTGTTTGGGAGAAGAACTTGCAGTCTGGTTCCATCCTTACGGAGTCTATTAAGCGTAACGGCGCATTCGGACTTTTGGAACACCCAGACGATGGAGTTGTAACTCTTCGATCTCCTATCAGTCACCGAGTTACCGCTGCTACTCTTCAAGAGGGTAAGGACAAGGACGGCAAGTTGATCTGGGAAGTTCGTGGTGAAATTTCTATTTATACTGACATCCCGGAAGGAAAGAAACTGCTAGAATTTATTAAGGGAGGGTACAACCCCTTGGTATCCAGTCGTGGATTTGGCTCCCTTCTCAAGGCGAACGATGGGGTAGACGAAGTTCAAGACGACTACATCTGCGAAGGATGGGATGTCGTTATCAAGCCATCTTTTCTGAACGCTGAACTCACGCCTGAACGTAATGCCCTTGATGTGGTGCTGGCAAAGACTGAGGAAGCGAAGAAAGTCACTGAAGATTTGAAGACTGAGTCGGTTCAACCTCAGGCTTCTTCTGGAGCCGCCGCTGTAGCGGCCACCAGCGTACCGACACAACGAACCATCAACGAGACTACAATGCAAATCAACGAAATTAAGATGCGGATTGCGCAGTTGAAAGCCACCAAGGTGGACGATTCTGTGAAATTCGCTGAAGGCATGTCTCAGGTGCAAGAACTCCACCAAGCGGTCTCCAACTATGTCGCCGAGGACGGTCCGAAGCGTCTCTATGAGGGTAGTAAGTTGGACAAGTCGCTGGATGAGATTGAAACCACCTGGAAAATTGCCCAGCAAGTGCCAGTCAAGGCACTCGGCACGATGAAGGAGTCTCAGACTAAACTGCTCAAAGTCATCAAGGTTGTTACCGAGACTGCCTTGAAGTTCAAGCAGGTTCTGTCTGAAACTCTGGGTCGTGAAGTTCGGCAGACGAAACTGATCGAAGAATTGACCAAGAATGGAACCGGCTGGATGACACTGGCTGAGACCCGCAAGGCCAAACTCGATTCTACCACCCGCAAGTATACCACTGCATGCGAAGCCATTGATATCATCAAGAATCGCTACCATGAAGACATTACTGAGTTGGGACGTCGTCTGATAATCGTAGAATTCGTCGAACAGGCTAAACGGCCTGAAATTGCTAAACTTCTCAAGGAAGCCAAGAAGCCGAAAGACATCGTGGCGATTCGTGAGCAGTTGGTTGGCAAGACGGAAGAGAAACCCACCGCTAACGCCACGGACGCCAAGACAGCAGTGAAGACTGAGGTCAAGGCAGACGAGGCCAAAACGGAATCGGTGAAGGAATCTGCGCTCGCTGCCGCTGCGCCGATAGCCACGAAAACGATCGAGGTCGGAACCCCGGTCAGTCCAAAGGACCTCAATGAGTCACTTGGGATCGTCAAGCGGTTGTCTCTGGCTACCGCCTAACGTAACCGCCAGAACTGGCAGAAACAACAAACACAAACACACATATGGTAATCCTCGATCAGCAAACTGGACGACCTGTGCTTGCGTCGAATGGCGGTCACATCAGCCGCTTCACTGACGTACTCGAATGGGGTTATCGCCTGGCGGAAACGCCAGTCGGCATCCCGGACAAGCACCCGAAAGGTCTTTGGGAGGCGAGGGGCTGGAAAGAGTTCGTGGCGCACATGCCCGAGCACAAGCGCCCTATCGCTGCAATCATGCTGGAAAACTGCCGTTCACGCTTCGGCGCACTCGACGAAGTAACACGGACTTCCAGCCTGGGAACATTCGACAAATGGATTTTCCCAGTCATCGCCAACATGTCTGAGAACGACGTGATCGACCAATTGGTTGCTCTGCAACCGATGGCGGGTCCCGTTTCTCAGATCGTCTACATGGACATTGTCACTGGTAAGCGCAAGGGCCGCACCCCGGCTGGCGCTCCGATGTGGCGTGCGCTGCAAGGCGCAGTGGACCGTGATGACGACGCCGATGAACTCGTGCAGGATGAAACCGGCACGACCGCGGCGAGCGCAGGTCAACTGGAGTGGTATCCGGTCCGTCCGGGCACGTTTCAGATCACCATCGGTACCGATACGACAATCGACGACGGCAACGGTGCACTTGTGGCTGCCGGTTCCATCTCTGGTGGTACTGTCAACTACGTGACCGGCGCTTTCACGACTGCCGGTGTCGCTGCTGCGTCCGCCTTCACGGTAACCTATGCGTTCAACGCAGAAGGTAACCTGAACATTCAAGACTACGAAATGAAGTTGTCTTCGACTCCGGTGACTGCCAAGGTCATGAAGCTGAAGGCTCTCTGGTCTGAAGAAGCCGATCAAAACCTCCAGGCCATGTATAACATCAAGGCCGAGAGTGTTTTGCTCAACGCCCTCACTAACGCCCTCCAGTACCAGAAGCACCGTCAGGTCATCTTTGACCTGCGTGCCCGCGCTGATGCCGGGTTCGTCGTGTGGGATGCCGTCGCTCCGACGGGTGTCAACTACCAGACGCACAAGTTCAGTATCATTGATGCGTTCGAGACCGCTTCGAACTTCATCTTCGGTGCCACGAACATGGTGTCGGGTAACTGGATGCTCCTGGGTCTCCAGGCTGCAACTGTGGTTGGAACGCTGCCTCAGTTCGTTGCCAAGGGTAACCGGACGCAGATGCAGGGTATCACCTACATCGGTGACATCGGGAATAAGAAGGTCTTCGCTGATCCTCACTTCCCGAACAATGAGTGGCTGGTCGGTCACAAAGGTGACGCGTTTCTCACAACCGGGTATGTATTGGCAGAGTATCAGAAGCTGTACACGACTCCTGATATTGTGCTGCCAGACTTCATCCACCAACGTGGATTCGCTACCTCATTTGCGCGTAAGTGCGTGAACAGTAAGATGTTCTGTAGGGGTCTTGTGAGCAACAGCCCAACGAGTTTCGGAAGCGTCATTGGATAAGACTCTTACGACTCAAATTCATCCCGCCATGGAGAAATCTATGGCGGGTTTTTAATTGTAAAATGTAGGTAGGATTGGTATTAAATAATCCTTGACTTTTTCCGTTCTTAGTGTAAGATGATACTATGAACTGGAAGTATACAGATGAAGACTTGATTCAAAGCGCAAGACAGTATGTCTGGCTCGCAGACTGGAGAAAAGCTGAACCACTTAAATATCAAGCAGTGTTGAGGAGGCACTTGATCAAACAAGTGAAGGAGATACTTATTCCTCAGACGACTGGCGCTAAACCAACGTACAGCGAGGAAGAGTTGGCTTTGGATGTCAAAAAGTATGCTACTCGTAAGGAATGGGCAAAATCAGGCCAGGCTCTCATGAAGGAGGGAAAAGTAAGTCTTTATCATTGTGCGTTGAGCTATCCGGGATTTTTCCAAAAGCATGCTCTTCACATGGAGAAGCATCACAAATGGACTGACAATGAACTCATCGCTGTTGCTGCCAAGTACCAGCACAAGGGCGACTGGAAACGGTCTAGGGATTCCAAAGACGCTGCTGCTTATCAATCTGCTTCCAATCGACCCGACGTCTTCACACAGGTGACCGCCCACATGGTCCCCAAGGCCAACCCCTACGCCGGTGACTATACCGTATACGCCTACGAGTTTGCAGATCATAATGCCTACATTGGACTCACATTCCTTCCTACGGCTCGGTACGGTCAGCATATGTGTCGAGGTCCAGTATTCGACCACATGAGAGTGTGCCACGAATTCAAGCACCTTACGCTGGCATCAGGACTAGGTGATCCACACAGTGCTGTTGCCGCCGAGAAGAAATGGATCGAAAAGTATCGGGCTGAGGGGTGGACCCTCCTCAATACGTCTACAGGGGGCAGCCTTGGCACCGTGCAACGGGAATGGACCAAAGAACTCGTTCTCGTTGAAGCCCGTAAGTTCGCCACTAAGCAGGAGTGGATCGACAAGAGCCAGAGCTCCTACCGCCTCGCCAAGAAGGAGGGCTGGTTTGAAGAGGCAACCACCCATATGCCTAAGCGGGATGCCAGGCATCTCGTTGGACGCCAGGTTAGCCGGGCCACCCGCCAGAAGATGTCAGAGGCAGCCCAGAAGCGTGCGGACGACTCTGTATGGCGTGCGAAGCATAGCGCGGCGTTGAAGGGCAGGAAACTCGCCCAGGCACACCGAGAGACTATTCGCCAGGGGATGCGAAACTCTCCCCTGGATCATGTGGCAATCCTCTCTGGATAGGTTTCCGCCTGAAGATGACCATATCCCCACGCATCACGGCCACGTCCCGCATGGCAGATTTGACCGCAACCACCGCCTGCTCAATTGCCGTCTGCTCGTCCTTGTAGTAGGTGCATGACTCCTTGTTGCCCCACCTCTCACCGCTCCAGTAGGGTCCAGGTGATTTGTTCTTGGGCAATTGAACGATGACTAGTTTAGAGGCCACACCCTGTAAGAACGGAAAACCCCTTCCGGGAGTCCGGGAGGGGTTTTTGTAGGCAAGATTAGAGTACCCCGGGCTTCTGCGTAATGGTGCCTGCCGTGATGATCACACGGGTCGCTGGAGCCGGCACTACCTGAACCGCCAGATTGCCCTGGATTTGAACGTAGTTGGGTCCGACGTCCGCATCCGCCGTTACGACCACGCTGGCTGTCCCGGACGCCATAGCGACCACGGTAGCGGTGTTTATGCCTGGCGTATAGAGCACACGTGCTACGGCGGCGTTAGTAGTAAACCAGAGTGGGTAGTTTGCTACAGGAACGGACTGCCCAGACGGTGTAAGAAACTGAACAGTAGCGTTGGCTTGCTGTTCGGTGGTAAGGATAAGAGGCATCATCATGCCTTAACTACAGACTTACATTTTGTAGTTGAATTTTATTCAAAAGTACACCAAAAACCCCTCCCGGACTCCCGGAAGGGGTTTTACTACTCCTGGGGTGCTGGTATCAGACATTTACGACCGCTTCCGTATCCGTGGTGCCGGCGATAATTTCCACGTCGATGGGCTTAACGCCCGACAACTGATCGCAGAGGGCGTGCAGGCGCTCCGTGCGGCCCGAGAGCTGCCAGATCGCTCCCTTAAGAATTTCGGTCACACTATTGAAGAACCGCCACACATTCGACGCCACGGCGAACTCGGGGTGCCGAGGGGTGCGCCATTCCTTGATGACGTCGTCGATCCGGGTCTTCGGGAATACGCCGGCTTCCAAGCAGCGGATCATCAGGTCGTTGGCATGGACGTCATCCAGTTCAGCCCGCTTGTAGGCTTCAATGCGGTCGCCTTGGCGGTTGTAGTGGGCAGCCAGGCGGGAGATGGCGTTGAGGGTGAGGATGGGGAGGTCCCGCATGATGTTGAGGGTGTGTTTGCGGGCGATTTCAATCTCGGCGGAGAGCGCCAGATTGTCGCAGACGAAGACACGGCTGCCAACACCTAGTTTTGCAGGAAAGGACTTGTCATGCGAATTCCTAAGACCTAGCATGTAACCGTAGTCCTCGGTTTTCACACCATTAGCGACCTGGAGGAGTCCGAACATGCGGGCACCGCTTTTGGTGAGACCGTACGCCTCTTCCACGACGTGCATGTTGACTTGGGTCAGTGCTTTCTCAACCTGTTCCACTAGAGTGAAGTGAGGGATGGGTTGCCAGGTTTCAGTGGCGGCGGGGGTGGGAACCTTAACGAGGTCTTCCCGTGTGATGCGTTCGGCACCGCAGTGCAGGTAGAGTTTCGAGTTGTTGTTCATTGTCTTGCTTTCTTCGTTTTTGTTTCTTTTCAGGAACCATTCCCGTTTATCTGCGATGAATTTGCCACAACTGGGGTTGGAAGTCAAGAGTTTATTTGCATGAATTCTGATGCGTGCAACGTAGGGCGCACCGGGGAGTTATGTAGACGATTCAAGAAGGGTTCGTCGGTGGGTAGTTAGGTGTGCCATGCCAGCCGTATCAAGAGCCCAGCAACAAGCAGCCGCCTGCGCATTGTACCATCCTGGAAAAGCTAAAACTAGCATGGGAAATATGAAACGGTCTGATCTTCGCAAGTTTGCCAAAACAAAGCACAAAGGTCTTCCCAAGCATGTGGAGAGCCGGTTCGGTATTCAAACGCAGGCAAAATCTCTGGCATGCCAGATCGTCGAGGACCTGCTCGATAGTGAGGACTCATGAGAGACGACCTGGGAAAGACATTCGATCTGCCTTCGTCTTCTAGGCGTTATATTCGCATGAAAGGCGATTTTGGTGTCAGTCCTAAAAAGGCGCAGTTGTACATTGACTCTATGGCCGACCTGACCAATCAGAAAGATCGTCAAAAGGGATTCTCCAACAAGGACGCCAGCGGACCCGTGCCGCATGCGATCAAGGACTCTGAAGAGGTCGCACAGTGCGTGCTTGAGGACCGCTTAGGTCCCAGCACTCTGGTTCTTCACCCACGCGACCGCTCTACGGACTTTTTGAAGCCCATTTACGAAGGCATGGGGTGCACGGTGTTGTCGGGTCAGAAGGATGAGCCAAAGGTTATGACTATTCTGGAGAGGTATGCACGTGTTTTCATGCTGGGGCACGGCGGTCCAGATGGGTTGTTTTGGTTATCCGACTATCACTTGTTGTCTAATCCAAAATTTATTGAGATGCTACAAAAACGGCCGGGCGGGCTGTACATTTGGTGCAATGCCGATGCCTACATGAAGCGTCATAAATTGTCCGGTCTATCGACCGGCATGTTCATCTCGGAGGTAGGTGAAGCGTCAATCTTTGGGATCAAGGCTACCCAGACAGAAGTAAGCGCCTCCAACGATACGTTTGCAAAAGTGGTTCGCTCGTACCTGGATACTGGTGCTGAACCATCAACGGTGCGTCAGTGCTATACGAGTGCCGAATGCAAGGTCATTCGATTTAACAATGAGCGTCTTTATGTATGGAATGAAGGCGAACCCACACCGGCTTTACATCCTAGCAGTCTGGCGCATTCTCCGCCTGCATATGATCGTTACGATAGGTATGATCGTTACGATAGGTATGGTCCTAACGATAAGTTTCTTCAGTGGAAACCTGGGGATAAGCCTGGGAAGGAGCGGAAGATTCCTGATCAAGATATAGAACTTCCATTTTGGATGTCTCCGGAGTATCACGATACGATGATGGGCAAGAACCAGTCCAAAGAAGACGTCGATCCTGAAGGGAAGGTGAGAAACTACATAGTTGCAGCAGGGTACAATCCAGATGATTTTTCTGTTAAGGACTATCTTGACATCATAGACGATATGAGAGATTTTCCGGATTCTACGGATCATATGGATTTTACGGATTCTGCCAGTAAGATTGCCAGTAACCTATTGGAAGATAATGATCCTGAGGAGATTGCGCAACTCGCCGCGAGCTGTCTTCGTCTATCCACTATCGACGTGAAGTTTGACAAGGCAGGATGGAAAGAGGTTGAGATTCCTGCCACGGTTGTGACGCAGTTTCGAAGTAGTGAAGACTACCTTGGATTTTTGATTGATTACCTAAACAACACGTACCAACTTCAGTTTGGAGGGGTGAACGAATTAGGAAGTTTCGATCATCTGTTTTCAGAGGGTAAGCACCCGTTGAAAGTTTATGCCCGTTGTGACGCCATCCGCCCTCTCTGAAGCAATTGTAGACATCTTGCTTGAAGCAGGTCCGTACCGTTTCGTGACCAACTGCATGGGGTGTGACAGCGGCGAGAAGATCAGAAAGATGGTTGATTCGGCTACCGAGGTGACATACGACGAGTTCATGCGACACGTGGACTTGAATGATCTTTTAACTATGACGCCGGCCTCCATGTATGCCTGGTCGCCGCAGGCGCTTAAGCGGGCACAGTTTAGTTCTGAGGATGCCGAGGCGTATCGTTCGCAGAGGTCGAACCTTCGTATGCGGGATGATTGGGCAATCAGTTTTCACAAGGGGAAATTTGAGGGCCGTCCGTGCTATTACCTGGACCACTCTCGGATTGATTACATTTTTTGTAGATAAATAGATTATGGTACCGACCGCATTAGCAGGATTGGAGACTCTGGTTTACTATACCACTGACCTCAATAAGAAATTGGATGAGGCTCAGGGGCATACTGACACCATGTCCAAGAACATGAAGTTGATTGAGATGGCGACGGATAAAACGTCCTACTGGTGGCACAAGATGCTTCCAATGGCCGTGAAGCCGTTCAGTGGATTAATAGACACCATCGGCAAGAATGTCGCTGCGACGAACAAGGCTTTTAAGGAAGAGTTACAAACGATTTCAGAACGTCAGAAAGATTTGCGAAATATAGAGAAGAGCCTACAGAGCGAACAGTCTCACTGGAGAATAGATCGCAATGCTCAGGAAATGAAATTCCTGGAAGGCCAGGAATCGAAACTCAGACTTCAGTACGAATGGCATAAACTCGTCAACCTCAAGTCATTGCAGGCAGTGGCTTTGATGTTCAAAGATACCTGGGCGGCGCACAGGACATTCAATGCAGCCCTACTTGAGGCAAACGCTAATTTGGACAAGCGCCGAGGTCTGATAACAGACACGTTCGGGGTTCAGATAAAACTGGGTGCCAGTACGGATACCATGCGAGGTGCGGTAGGAGCACTGACAAAGTATGGGTTCGATCTCCGGGGAACCTATAAGGACCTGGTTCAGTACGTGGTTCAGATGAAGGAAGGTCTGGGTGTTTCCGAAGAAGAGAGTGTGCAGCTGGCCCGGGTGTTCGGTATATCCTTGAAAATGGATGTCAAGGCAGTGGCGGACACGATCACATCTATTGTGAACTGGACTAGTTTGGCGGCCGATGAAGCAACCCGATTTTCTCAGGAGATTGGTCGTGGCATAATGAACATCGCGGGGTTTGGCGGCAAGGGAGATATTCGTGGGGCCATGGGACTTACTGCTGCTTTGAAGGACGTGGGAGGTGACCCGGCCGAGATGGCCAAGATGTTTCGTACGATGTCGGGTGGGTCCACCCAGGGTGTCATGCTTCGTGGAATGGCCGGCATTACCGCTGGTCAGATGCTGGGCGGTAAGTCATGGGCGGAGGGGTTGGATCGATTTATCAAGGGTATCGTGCAGTCTAAGAAGGGTACTGAGTCCTATACGATTGAGGTTGAGCAGGCAGCACAGATACTTGGAACGACCACCGATACGGTTCAGAGATGGAGTGCTGCTCTGGCTGAGTCCAACAAGCCTATTACAGAATCTCAGAAGTTACAAGACCGCTGGAAAGAGCAAATCAAAGGTACCAGCGAGGGGTGGAATCGTCTGGTGGTGTCGGTTCAGGCGCTCTATCGGAAGGGCTTGACCCCGCTGATCCCGTTATTTCAGAAGTTCGTGGGTCTAGTAACTGAGTTGGTTGATGCTCTTGCGCGTATTCCATCGTGGGTATTGACTGTTGGTGCTTTGTCTGGCGCAGTAACTGGAGTAAGAGGCATAGGAAAGTGGTTTGGAGCGGGATTAAGTAGATTAGGATTTCTGGCCTCTGCTAAAGCCGCTGGTGGCGATCTTGCTCAATCCTTGAGTCCTGGGATATCCGGCGGACCCGCAGCAGCAGGATTGGCGAGAACAGGATTGTTCGGTTCAACAACGAGGGCTGCGATGAGTGTACCTCACGTAGCTCTCGCCACCGCCGTCTTTGGGACATTCTGGACACTGGGGCGGGCACTCGACAGGGCGTGGCCTAATAACTGGGTCCATACCCTAGCGGTAGAAGTAGGTACGGAGACTGTTGGACGCATGGACAAGAGGGTTGTTTATGCTAGGACCGCTGAAGCGGATTCATTGACCACGAGGTGGAATAAAGTTATCGAAAAGGCAATGAAGACTGGTGATACCACGCATCTTAATGAAGATCTGGCAGAGGCGGTTGCAGGGTCTAACCTACCTAAATTTTTAGCGAGCGGACAAATGGGTGCTGCTGGTTATGTTAGGGCAATCAGCCGTCAGGTTCAAGATACCCATGACCAATTGGTGTCCCTGCAACAAAGTACGCGGAACAAACCATCGTTTTGGGTGTCATCGAATGAGGAGCTGGAAAAACTTCGGCTGCAACGTGAAACTTCTCAAGGAATTGAACAAGTGGTGACCAATACGGGTCTGTACCTGGATATACTACAAAAGATTGCTCAGGACTTTAGGGGCTTGAAACAAGACAACGCCGTTGTCAATACTGAAAACGTCAATCGTGAGTTGTTGAGAGGTGGATCATTCCCGTCGGAGAATATCCCTCACTATCAACCGTAGTTAAAATATGCCACCGCAGCCCCAACCCCAGCGCGAGAGTTCTAAACGAACTAGTGGTCGTTTGACGGCGTTGCAGTCTACATACGTATTAGACACGCATGACTTGCCTACTTGGCAGGGGCAGGCACTCTTTTTTCCTGCTATGCCGGATGTCATAGAATTGGCTCGCAAGACGGATTATGCAGTGGTGAATGCTCGCTATGCGCCGGATGGCATACACATCTATAAGAGCACTTTTCCCTTGGAAATTCCTATCACGTTTAAGTTAGCATCCAATGACATCGACTTTTGTCCCAAGGGCGTCTATTCTCTGCTTCAAATGGCAGCACTTTTACACTCCTTGGTGCTACCTTTGGGAACGCAAGATAAGAAAGTTACTACGACCCAAATGGCACCTACCGTTGGAGAGCCCGCTCCGGCCATTGCTGGTCAGCCGAGCACTTCAAGCGCAAGTAATGCACAAGACCCGAACGTAAGCACTTCTTGCGAGCAAGATGATGCGCTTCGACCTCCGGTAACTTGTGCGCTAGAATTGATGTGGACCGAGGCAGAGGGTCCCGGTATCGTGTGCATCGGGTATGTCAAGGATGTGTCCGCGAAATTTTCAGGTCCATGGCTGAGGGGACCTCGTCAGTCTTTCAACCTTCCATCGTTTTGCGATTTTTCGTTTACGTTTGTTCATGCTCCTGGGTATGGTAATGATTATACCAAAACGGGGCAGGGATTAGGTCAGCAGGTGCACGCTTACGCTCAGTACGTGGAGAAGCACTTCTACAGTACGTTTGGTCTGTCTAACGATGGGGCGGCCGGGTCAAAATACAGGGGCCTTAGAGACGGACCGCCAGAAGACATAAAGCCACCGAACGTGCCGCCCGTGACGGCTGCTCAGGTAGCAACCTTACCTTCAACTCTTGAAGCTAGAGTCAAGGCTGAAACAAATAAGAATGAGAATCTGATTAGGGAACGCGATCAGCTAGCAAGTCGGCTGGGCGAATTTCCCGCGATTGCCAGTCAGGAGGCATATAGGCGATACGCTGAGCTGAATCGACGAATCAATACTCAAGATTATGTGCCTGTGACCACACCCTGGTGGAGCACGGTAGTCCTCCAAGGTCGTGGACATTATTAAGCCCACTTGAACGTAGTGCCACCATCTTCTGTTTTCTCAGCGATCAGGATGTAATCTGCAAAATTTGCTGTTTCCTGATGATGATCTACCACGAAGATCAAGATTCCTAGAGAGTGAGCAACCTGTTTCATGTAGGATAGGATGCTTTTGCGCACAGCGGGGTCTTGAGAGTTCAGTACTTCATCATACCATCGGTAACCGATTCGATTGGACACCTGACCGACCTCGGACAACGTCTCAGCGATGATCAGATTAGTAAGACCGCTCTCCCCCTTGGAATTACCGGCAATCTTCTTTGATCCTATCCGGTTGTTCACGTTGACCATCAGTTCAGCTTTCGAATCCCCGCTGGCAAGCGCACGGGACGTGGCGTAGGTGACTTCAATAGTGCCACCGGTCATGAGCAGGCTGATGCGCCGGGCAATCTCATTCAGGGGATTTATCACTTCTCCTAGCACCATGTTGGGTATGCCAAACGGACCAAATCCACGATTCCAATAATCTACAATCTTCAGAACTTCCTGTGACTGAAATAGTTTCGTGGATGTTTCTTCTACACTGCCAGATGCCTTTTTGTGTTCCTCCTGGCGTTCTTCGAACACTGTCTTGGCTCGCAATAAAGTAGAGTTGTCAGGACCTCGTTCTAATGCTGCCAGGGTTACTTGGAGGCTTCTGACATTGTCTTTAATGCGGTTTAACTCTCGGTCCGATTCTTCATATTGATTACTCAGTGTTGCGGTTTCCCGGGCACCTCCTAGGTTGCGGATATCGGTGTCAATCTCTCGGACCGTGGTTTCATACTGTTGCACGGTGGTGCTCGCTACGTTTAAATTTGCGGCGAAGGTGTCAAGCGCTCTCTGAGCTTCCACAATCGAAGTCTGTTGCCGTTCCAGTTCTTCCTGACCGTATGCCTTGTCCCACGCTTTGCCGCACGTTGGGCAATTCTTCGGTACTGACTTCATCTTGGTTAGAGCCTGCTCTTCCTGGCGAATTCTAGCTTGTGCCTCCGCCCGAGGAGCATGAAGTGCGTCACGCTTGGCACGGTGTTCCGTCAGCTCGCGCTCAATTTTGTTGCGTTGCTTTTCCAGCTCATGGTGCTGGCGTGCCTTTTCATCTTCGATCTCTTTGAGTCGCTTACGAATATCAGCTAACGTTTTTACCAGCTCCTGCGCTCGTATGTCCAGACGGGACTGACTCGCCTTCGATTCTACAAGTTTGGTGTGGTTCCTGGCTACTTCTTCATCGAACGCACGTTGCGCTGTTTTCAGGGCATCTTGAGCTTGATTCTTGGCAACGATAACTGACTGTAAGCGGCGGCGGGCTTCTTCGATCATCGCTTGATCGGTTGCGAGGTCTCGCTTGGCATTTTGTAGTGCTTTGGAAGACTTTTCGGCATAGAAAGTCCAAGGAGGCTGCTGGAGCGACCACATAAGAACGTCTACAGCGTCTTTTTCAGATAGTTTACTGAACTTGAGGTTGTCACCGTCAATGAACACTGTCCACTGGGCCAATTCGGGTGTGACGTTGACTACCCTTGTTAGTTCCTCTCGTGTTTCGGTGAGATGTCCTCGCTCGATGGGTGTCTCTTGGCCGATGGTGTAGCGCAGTCCTTCACCAGTGCGGCTGAGTTCTTTGCACTTGAATCCCATTTCAACTCTTAGGGGTTGATCGTTGAGAGTCGTGCGTAAGTCAATGTAAGTGTTACCTTTGTCGTTGTGACTGTAATCGCCTAGCTTGCTAAATTTGCCTGTTACGCCAACCAAAGACCGGCTAATTGCTTCTCCGAGGGACGTCTTGCCTGAGTTATGCGTTACCGTGAAATCATCCAGAAGGTACAAACCATCCCTGTCTAAAGTGAATCCGTAGAAGTCATTTTCGTCCAAGTGTTTAATCGAAAATCCAGTAACGTTGTGTTGTCTGTTACTGTTCGATTTATCCGCTTTTTTGCGTAGTAGGTGAGTTGGTATGTCTTCTATACGTCCGAAAATAGACACGGTATAGCACCACGCACCATTACCTGTCTGGCATTTTTTGAATCTAGGTGCTGGTAGCCGAGCAGTGAACCCTAAACTACGAGCTAGAAAAGCAGTATCTGTAGCAATCGTTTTGCTGGTACTGTAGAAGTAAAAGCACTTATTAGCGTAATATCCATCAGAATCCAACAATCCTGATAGTAAGTTCAAGCGGTCATTTCTTGACGCTGTTTTGTATTGAAACGGTATGTGTTTGTTGTTTATTAAGTTGTACTCTTTAAGAAGTCTCAAAACTGTATTTTTCCCGGAATTTTCGAACCGGCCAGATCGCTTGTTTCTATTACGCCCAGCAGAACCTGCCGAAATGAAGATACTTTTGCAACGGGCTTGGTGCTTTTTTTGGCATCTGACAGATAGACCAAGTCGAGTGGCGTAGGATATCCATTCGTTTTCGACCTCTGCGTCAGCGGTTGTTATAGCTGAAGTTCTGCTATGGCCGTCTCCCAGCCATAGTCCTAGTATCCTTGGTGGTATTTTTAGGTTGCCCAGATTGCTGAAGTCTACGGCGTCGCTGGTGTACAGTTTGCAACTATCGCGCTTATGCCTACTCATGTTCAGAAAATCTTTAACCGAGACAGTGAAGTATCCTTTGGCGCATGGTTCGGTAGGCGCGTAGTTGCAGTGTTTTCTGCATCTTACAGAATTTTTGTCTACAATGTACTGTCCTGGAGTAAGGTAAAGTGCCAAAATATGATCTTCGTTGATGATAAATTCATGGCCGTGTAATGGCACTATTTTGAACATTTTGCCTCTCCCACGGCACAGCTTCATCACTTCTCTCGGAGCTGAATCTGGACCCATTAACTTGTCTCCAACCGTGATACTTTCTACGGGTGCAAGCCTACCATCGTGTAACAGAACCAGTTGTCCTTTGGCGTGGCACCCCACGGAGTCCATCTTGCCATTTGAGGCACGGTTTGATCCTGTAACCAAGACGAGACCCTTGTCAGGAAACTCTATTTCTGCATCGTGGACCTGCTGCCAGTTGCGAATGTGGATTGATTTAAGCGTCAGTTGAGCCATTCTCCTGCATAGAACGGATTTGTAGTTAAAGCATGAAAGTTGAAGATCTAGTATCAGTAATTCTGGAAGATGAAGGCGATAGTTTACCCGGGGCTCTGTTCTATTTTGATGGAATGGCCACAAAAGGATATTACGTATCCCCTCCTGAAAAAGGGGACATTCTTGCTAAAATTGTAGACATCATTGCCAAACTGCGCCCTGCCCTTTTTGCTAGTAACAGGGAGCTTCCGGATGCTGATCGGGTAATCGAGGCCATGATGAACCAGTATAATTTGATCGTAGCACTGAACTTCGAAAATGAAATAGCAATCTATTCCAAGAACTCCAATTTTAATTTGCCGGAAGAGTTCAATGATAAACTGAAGTACTATTTCGGTGCGACTCCGGAAACTGAAGCTGTGTGGTTTACAACACTGGCCAGCGAGACACCGATTGTAGCGAAGCTTTTCAAGTCGGATCAGCGTAAGAAAGACTCACGCGCTCCCTCAACGACTCCCAACGAGGATGAACCAGAAGTTCCGATCGCTTCTTTACTGGGTGTTGCCAAGCCAGCTGACCTGGCGACTGCGCCTTGGAGCCTCAGTGATTTAAAAAAGGTAGGTGCTAGAGGTAAGGCCAAACCCCTTAGCTATCACGATCGAGCTGATTTTAGGGGTCATTTTTGGGGACCGGACCGAGAACCGATGACGGGTGACTTGGATCAGTTAGGATATTGATGCGCTGTACTCACGACCCAGAGCATACGTCGTTTGACGAATTGTTTGCTAATTATTCGAATGACTTGCTACAGGCGGTGCAGACTGCTATCGAGGAACGGCTGACCTATGATCAACTGTTCAACGTGTCGGAGCCCAAGCGGGTCCTGCGCTCATTTACGGTTAAAGGACCGCCGCTTACCGTAGATGCTTATCAAGACGCCGTCTACTACATCTTCCGTTTCAAAGCGAGTCCGTCTACAGAACTCAGGCGACACGTTGGGTACGTCAAGTTCCACAAGCCCAAGAGAGGTAATCGACAAAAACCTCTACAAGATATCGAGGTCACGGTCGATTGTGATTGTAAGGACTTTCGCTACCGGTGGGCGTGGGCGAACAAGCAACGTGGATCAAGCCGGGTAGGTCCAAGCAGTTTGAACAAAGCGATCAATCGTGCTCCACGTATCACTAACCCAGGCAGCCGGCCAGGTCTTTGTAAACATTTGTTAGCAACGCGGCACTACATCTACGGCTTGCTATCAAACTTTCCTGCTGATAAGAGTCTGGATAAGGCAGATAAGCTGGATAAGCTGACAAAGTATGCTACTCGCCGATACATCAACTATGCCGCAGACTACGAGAAGGCTAAGGCGTTGGACCGAAAGTGGAAAGACTGGAGAATAAGGCGGCAAATGCAGGGTATGCAGCCTGCTGGTGGCTTGCCTCCACCGGCCGAACCGGAGCCTCAACCACAGATACCGAATGTTCAGCAACGAGAAATGCCTGTTCCTTTGCCACCGGAGGAAGGAATTCCAAACCCTCCGCAGCGATTGCCTCCGAATCCAGCCGGACGGCAGAGGCGGGTGCCAGAACCGCCACCTCCGGAAGAAGGTCCAGAAAATGAGATAGTGTGAGAACGATGCGTAGTTAGAGCAGACGGAAAATCAATCTTATGAAAGACGCAAAACTGATCGAAGCCCAAAAGATCGTCCAAGAAGTGGCGGACGAAATGGCGAAACTGGATGCTTCGGGTGCGCTTGATACGCCCGGTGTGGAGCCCTTTCCCGACGAAGCGGGTGACACCACTGATCTCGGGGGTCCGGAAGACCTCGCGGCCGGTCCGGAAGCTCCCGAAGACGAAGCGCTGAACCTCTTGCGAGACATTGCAGGCGGTATCGGACGTCTCGCCAACGAACTTGCTCCTATCGAACCAGAGGAAGACGAAAACGAGGGAACAGACGAGAAAAAGGAGCCCGGTGAGGAGAATCCATCGCTTCCAGAACCTACCAGCGACGAAATCGAACCGGCTAGCGGTGAGACCATGCCGGTTCCTTCCGGTGCGTAATAGGCTGACCATATGAGCTACCCAGGTGAATACGTCCAGGTGTATCCTAGAGTGCAGGATGTCCGTACGGCGGTAATCAGCGGGTACGTTGCTTGCCGTCTTCGCATTGAGGACCCGGTGTTTACGTCCGGCCGGACTACTTACCCAGCCGTCGTCACTCTGTCAAATCTCAGCACGACCAACACATTAGGCGTTGCGTTCAAAGAAACCAACGATCGTTCCGTCAGCGGAGTGCGTTATCTAGTAGCTGGCGATTATGCGGCGTCTTTGGTTCCTGCTGGTTTCAAAGAAGTGAAAATCACACCACGGCTCCCATTCCTAGAAGTGTGGGGCACGGATGGTCCAGCTGATATGCGTATGCACATCGCTTCCAAGACCCGTTGGGAAATTCTTGCGTTTGACAAGGATGCGGATAGCGCCTTCGTTTATCCGCCAATGTGGAACGTAAAACCGTCTCCGACTGCTGTGTCTTCTCCGTAACCGGGTTGAATGTCGTGAAACGTCAAACGACCGCTGGGCAACCGGCGGTCGTTGTGTTTTATCCCTTGTTGGGATCGCGAGCGGTGGAGACCATACCCTCGATGCTGATTCCTGGGCTTCCGTGCACAGCGTTTGAGGCTTCGATAGATTGGGTATTCAGCTCTATGCCCGGCGCAGTGCGGGGAGGTTCAATTACGTTCTCCATCCCATAGTATTTGGATTTAATCGTACTTCCCAGACAGGTATTCATCTCTCCTCGTTGTAGCGTCATACGTGAGGCGAGGCTGCCTTTCAGGTACGCTACGACGATGTTTTTTACATAGTAGTACCCCGACCAATCAGAGGTTCTTTTCTGTTCCGGACTGATATCCAGGAACAGCATGTCTCCGTGCCGTGCTTGAATGCTGTTGGGGAGCGTTACTTCTACTTCGTATGTGTTCATACGCGCATCTTCGTAGGAGTTGTCCGCCAAGGCTTGAATCTCCGCTTCCGGGTTCAGTGTTGTGTGATACGGAAAATTGATCTCAGCTCCTGGAAACCGTTCAATGTCAGGTATTGTATTTCCTAGTTTCAGTGTCCTGTTTCGGTCGGTTTTAATTTCTTTGAACTGACCCGTAGACGGCGAGTACGACACGAAACGGACGCCGGCAACGCCCTTATCTAGCATCATTTGACCTTGATCCCGTTTCAGAAGGTCTTTTCCTGTGCTTGAAAAGTAACGTAGAAGTTTTAAGTCAGTGTGATAGTCTGGTGAGTGATAATGCACAGTACCATCCTTGACGAAGAATTGGTAGTTGCCAAGGCCACGCTTCCCTTTTGAACGACGGAGCATGCGGTTTCTGATGAAGTCAAAATCCGATTGGAAGCTCTGAATGTAAAAACCTTCATAATCAGTCTCTTCGATGATGTGTTCTTGATTGTACCCATCGAGGATTCCTTGTACGATGCTGCTGATTTTACCTTTCCGAGTTACTACCCGGCTGACCTTGTCGAGTACCCAAAGGATGTCACAGGATGTGATTTCTACCATGTGACCTGAAGAAACTCCAAACCCCAGTGGAATTGCTTTGTACCCCGTGATGGTGTGCACCTGCCATGGCAGCCAGGTCGTAAGTTTGTCGCTGCCAAGACCAACTCGGCAGCGCATGAGGGGCGTGCCGCCTACCATGACGGTTTGGAGGAGTTTGTCTACATAATCAAACGATGGGGCGTTTAAGTAGTGTTTGTAGACAGCAAACCCCACGGTTGGATTCGACATGGAAGAATGGATGAGTTGAATTGTGCGGTCAATAACCGATACCGGCTCCGTAGACGGGAGGATGATTTCCAGCTGAACCAACCCTAGCGTCGACGATGATGATCCAGTGATATCCTTCACACGTTATCTACTAGACCTCGTCAACTGTTTGAAAGTACACCATAAGGTCTTCCAGGATGGAGTCTGGCACTTCTAACCCGTGAAACTCTATGTGTGCTTCTTCGCTATCCAGGTTCAAAGCGTCTAGGAGTTCGTTGACGGTGTCTTCGTTTGAGAGTAAAAGACGGGCTTCATATCCATTCAGGCGGACTTCGTCATCGCTGAATTTGACGAGGGCATAAGCTCCGGGTTCTGCTTCTATGTCCGAAGTAATACCTTCTTTCTTAAGTTCCTCGATTAGTTCGATAAGTGCTGGCGGCTTGTTCATACTCTTCTAAGAACTACACTTGACGTGTAAGTAAGGTGTGAGATACATAGAAAGAAAGGAATTTCTGTTTGATTCGGAACTGTTTCGCCGCTCAGACACTCAAACGGCTCTCAAGATTCAGCGGGAGTACGTGCAGCGGCACTCGGCTGTTCCTCCACCTAGGTTCTTTGAAATCAACAGGAAAGACCAGACCTACGACGATCTTTGGCATCAACCTGTAGACGAACGCATGAAGTTTGATAGGCAACTTGATATTCCCGCCATCAACACGTTCCAGAAACCCGATTGGAGAATCACCCGCCTGGGACTAGTACCGCAGCGTCGAGATAACTTTTGGCTGTCTAACTTGCACCTTCAAGAGTTTGATTATTTCCCTATTCGGGGCGATATAGTGTTCTGGAACGGGTACCGTTACATTATCTTGAACGCAGTCATAGATCCTACCGCCTACTGGCAGCAAACCAACGTCTGGCTAGGCATGGTGGTTGAGTGCGTGGTGGCCGTACAAGGTGATTCCCGTCCCGTTCAGAATCCTGGAGTGGCAGCACCGGCAGAACTGCTAGACACGAAGGCAAAGGCTAGTTTGTGATAGATGCCGCTGAAATTGTTGGCGGACCCCTGTCTCCGGCTGCTCAGAAGAGCGTCGCTAGCATATTGTTTACATGGTTGTCCGAAGTCGCTAGAAAGGCCAACGGGCCAGACCAGGAATCTGCTTTGGAAACAATGAGGGTGCGCATAGAGGAAATGTCCAAGTTCATTGAATTAGGGTTCAAAAACAGGAAGGTGGTAGTTATTGTAACGGGAAGAGGGGAATCGACACTGAGGCAGTTGCAGAACGGTACCAAATGGTTCGACCCTCATCCAGATGTAAATGGAATGATCGCAGTGGCAGCACTAAGTAGTTAGAACGTATGAAGAACATCAACGAAAATTTTTCCAGTGACCTAGAAGGGCC
>Ga0315273_10000268_pt1 | contig 51009 bp, 43 predicted proteins | sample YL17G02_0_MG_FD_205753 | JGI IMG/M metagenome (GOLD analysis project Ga0315273, IMG submission 205753) | Sediment microbial communities from Yellowstone Lake, YNP, Wyoming, USA - YL17G02_0 | ecosystem: Environmental > Aquatic > Freshwater > Lake > Sediment | place: USA: Wyoming | collected... | reverse complement strand
ACGGACAACTTCCGGCCAGGTCAGTACGGCGAGCAGGTCGAGCAACGACCAGGCATCCTTGAGGAAACAGGCCTGTTCAATGCGCCGCAGTGGACCGAGATCGCGCAGGGTGGCGGTGAGAATGTCGATAGGGTTCTTCCTGTATGCTGTGAATAAAGGCAATAAAATCCTGTAGCAAAGAAGCCTCCCGCAGGTGGCCGAGAGGCTTCTATTTTACTCTTTGCCGATCAATTTTTGCTGTCTATTTTTCCTTCCCTTTAACGAAATCGGTCAACATGCTGGTGAACTCCATAGGGAAGATGAACTTGGTGGAGGCGCCCTGGCCGACACTCTTGAGGGTCTCGAAGTATTGCAAGGTCATCGTCTTCTGGTCGATGGTCTTGGCAGCAACAAAGATCTTTTCCAGGGCCACGGAGAAACCCTCGGCTTTCAGCACCTGGGCCTGCTTCTGGCCCTCAGCTTCCAAAATGGCAGCTTGTTTCGAGCCTTCGGCTTTCAGGATGGAGGATTGCTTCTCGCCTTCGGCCACGTTGATGGCGGCTTCGCGGGTACCGGTCGATTCCGTTACCACGGCGCGGCGGATACGCTCGGCAGACATCTGCTTGTTCATCGCGTCCTGAACGTCCTTGGGTGGGATGATCTCGCGGATTTCAACATTGGTCACTTTGACGCCCCAGCGTTCAGTTACTTCGTCCAGTTTGGTGCGCAGGGTCTCATTGATATGTTCACGCTGCGAGAGAACTTCGTCCAGCGGGATACCGCCGATGACGGAGCGCAGGGTGGTGGTGGCCATACCGGCTGCCGACAGTTCGAAGTTCCCAACACCGACCACGCTGAGGGTTGGGTCCATCACCTTGAAGTACCACAGGAAGTCAATCGAGATGGGGGCATTATCCTTGGTGATGGATACTTGGTGCGGTACCTCGCGCACCTGCTCGCGCAGATCCGCTTTGACAGCCCGGTCAATCACCGGGATGAGCAGCACCAAGCCGGGTCCTTTTATCCCGATGCAGCGCCCCAGGCGGAAGACCACCAGGCGCTGGTATTCGTTGACGATGCGGATGGCGTTCATCAGGAAGATGACCAGCACCACAACGACAAAAGCGACCACACATAGTCCGGTTGTTACTGTAGTTGACATGATTTTTCTCCTTTTGGATGAATGGATTACTTTTTTGACAGCTCGTTAAGTGTGACGATCAGGATTAATCCTTCGCGGCTGACGACCCGCACGCGGCTGCCTGCCGGGATGGGTTTCTCGCTGCGGGCGCTCCACAATTCCCCGGCCATCTGCACAGTGCCTTCTTCCAGGACCTGGGTCTTGGCCTCACCGATTTGACCGATCAGACTATGAAGGTCTTGCAGTGGGCGGGCATGGTGCGCTGCAACCACTTTGCGGATGGTCCACCAAAGAAAACTGGCCACCAGCACCGAAACCAGCGCAGCCAGGATCGGATTGACCGCCGGCAGAAAACCCCTGGACGGAAATAGATACAGCGATCCGGCGATCACACCCAGAATGCTTAAGGCCAGCGCCCATTCGCGTTTGGGTTTTCGAATGGCATACACGAACGGGATGAGTGCCAGCATCAAAACGATCAGCGCCCACAAGTCGAAACCGATATTGTAGATCGCGAACCCCGCCAGGGCCAACAAAAAGAATGCCCCAACTTCAAGCATCCCCGTACCGGGTGCGACGATTGCCAGCAGCGCCAAAACAAAACCAACAACTAGTAAAACGTAGGCGATATTAGAATTATAAAGAAATTCCATGGTCTCCCTTTCTGGAAAAGCCAGGTTCATTATACAGCTTTTCCACTTATTTATATACGCAGATCACCTCTGGAAGAATTGTTTGGTATCCATATAAAAGGGTTATAATATATATAATATCTGAAATGTTGGCTAAGGAGTTTGCCATGAAGAAACAAACATCGCGTTGGGTTCTCATAATCGCAGGCTTGCTTCTCTTGACTTTGATGCTGCTCGGTGGTGGCTGGTGGTATTACAGCTCGCAGAATAAAACATCAGAAATACCCCCAACAGCGCCCGTCTTTGTGTTCCTGCTCTCCCCGCCTGGTGGCGATGAGATTAATGCCGGTGATTTTGTGCCGGTGACGGTGCAGGCGGTTGCGCCCGAACCCATCCTGAGCGCCGAGTTGTTTGTAGACGGGAAATCGCTGGGGGTTGTAACCAGCTCACCAATGAACGCTTCTTGGACGTGGCAGGCCTGGCCTATGGGGCTCCACTCCTTGTTCGCGAGTGCCACCACCGCCGGCGGGCTTCTCGGGCAATCCCAGACCGTGATCGTAAATGTCATTGCCGGGGATGGCGCTTTTCAGGTCTCGGCTGGGGAAGGACAGACGCTTGATCAGATTGGTGCAGGGTTTGGTCTACCGCTGGATCAGATTGCGGCAGCCAACCCGCTCCTGGATCCTATCCAACCCTTGGTGGACGGCCAACCCGTCCAGGTACCGGTCGATGAGGCCAATCCCGGAAATACCCAGCCCCCTGGCGGGGGCGGCGCGAATGGTCTTCCGGATCCATTCACCGTGATTTCATGGCACTTGGAAACAACCCAGCCGGTTGACAAATCCTACTGTTACAACTCCACAGGCGATGGCGTATGGAAGAAGATGCCCCAGGACCCCTTTGATTTCTTTGAAGGGACGCAGGCTAATTATCTTCAAGCTGATTATACTTTCAATGAAAAGGGAGTTGTCATCCAGATGCAGTGCTGGGGCTGGCTGGGTGGCGTTCTCAAGTATCTTGGTCAGGGCGAAACCTCATTTGATGCTAAGCAGCTGCCCGGCGAGGTCATCGTCAATGGGTCCGGTTTTGTGCTCGTCGGCGTGCCGGAATATACGGTCATGAAAGAACCTGGGGGAACCACCCAGAAGGTCCCACCTCCGTTTGCCCTGCGTGTCCCTGCCAGCACCAGCGAATGTGCCTCTCATGGGGAACCCTTCCTGGCTCTCTTCATTTGCGATACTCTGCTCAATGGGGCTCAAACGCAATACCTCGTCTTGGAGTGGGAATGGATTCCAAAGTTTTGCTGGGGTGGAAACTGCCCCTGGTTCGACCAGATCGATGGATACAATCTTTACCAGGTTGACCCCCTCACCAAGGCGGAAACCCTTCTGAAGATGATCACCAATTCCAGCCAGAAGGTGACTGCCATACCGGTGACCTGGGGGTCGCCTTGTTACGGCGTGCGGGCTTTCCTTTATGGTGTGAATGTGGACAATTCTGAGATCACCATCTATTGTCCGGGGCAGGTACTCACGCCCAAGCAGGTCACGGTCAAGCCCAGCGATTGGTTGACCACCGGCGGGGGGTGGATTGAAGACGGTTGCGAAAACGCTGGTGAATTGGATTATTACTTGGATGCCAACCAGCAAAGTGGATATGGCAGTTCGCCAGGTGAAATTCTCACCGGCAGTTGGATAGCTGATCGTGATGATTGCTACGCCGAGGGAAATTACTCCGGTGGGGTGAAATTTGGCCTCCAGAATGTCCTTTCGCCTGATGCAGTTATTCAAAAGGCAGTATTGAGGTTTTCAACCAAGTGGATGGATTATAGTGCCACTGGTTTGGCTGCCCCCAAGCCGTCCACCTGCGTGGCAAATATTGGTTCTGCCAAATTGGATTGGACTGGGCTGATCCCCCCAAATCACTTCGCCGGCAGCACTCTATCTTTGTCTTCACTGACCTACAACACACCATTCAAATCCCTCTCAGCCTATCCCCCCCCCGAGGTGGATGTCACCTCAATTGTAGCCTCCTGGGTGAAACACCCGGAAAAGAACCATGGATTCATTCTTACAGGCGCCAGCGCGCCGCACCCGGTGGGGGATGGCTTTGGTATATGTCTTTCGGGATTGCATTTCTTTTATTTGGATATTTTCTACTTTGCCCCATAGGGTATGGAGGATGGAAGAATGACACATAAACTTTTCAAATGGTTGCTCGTTCTTGCGATGGGAGTTGCGGGCTGCGGGCCAATTGCCGGTGACAGCGGGTCAGGCTGGGGAGTGCGCGCCTGGTTTGATGCCCCCCTACCCGCAACAGTATTTTTCCCCCCCAACCCATGCCAGATCGTCGCGCATGGGTCCTCTCCCATCGGCATCGCCGTGTTTGAACTTTCGATCAATGGTGAGATCACTTCCATCCCCAGTCCGGAAACCGACAGTTCCCTTGTCACCTTGACGCGCGATTGTGGCCTCTCGCGTCCGGGAGAATACCTGCTCCTCTTACGCTCCCAGGATAATGATGGGAATTGGAGCGGGTTCGCCGAAACCAACCTGACCATCGTTGGAGGCGAGACCCCGATTGCCACGCTTCCCACAACCGAACCAACTGCTACCGAAACTGCCACGCCCACCCTCACCTCTACAGTTGAGCCGGCCGGCGTCATATCCATCGAACGAGTTTCCACGAACCTGGTCTATCTCGGTCGGACCAATTGCGGTCCGCTCGATGTGACCATCACATCTCGCGTCACCTCACCGAAAGGCATCCAGGTCGTAATGTTGTTCTATCGCTTTCAGATCGGTAACACCTCGACCGAATTCCAGATCCTCTCAATGAATTCCATTGGCGGTGACCTCTACGAGCTAACCCTCAATCCAACCTCCTTGTTGGGTGGCTCCGTTCCTTTTGATCAGGCCATACTTCAATACCAGATTATCGTTCAGCAAAACGACGGCGATACCTCACTACGCACATCGGTCATGTCCGATATTGCCGTAAAGGCTTGCGTTTAGTAGTGTCACTGCTGTCAGCTCATCCTGTACAAACGAGCGGGCATGCGTCGAAAATGGTTGTAATTGGGTAACCATCCCAGCCATCATTCCGATCTATGAATGCAGGAATCCGTAGATGATGATGAAGATATTCCGTACAATTGCTTGCTCTCTATTCCTGGTTGTTCTTGCCGCCTGCAGTCTCCCAGGGGATCCGCTTGAAACGAGAACGCCTTATAGTTCCTTACCTGATGAAACCAGCCTCCCGCCGGTCGATCCAACCCCAACCCCGGCCCCTGCGGAACACAATATTTCTGTGCGGGTCGTGAATGGGGTAGGTGAATTCTTTGATCGTCAGACGGGTGCAAAATTCGTTCCACGTGGGATGAATTATGTCCGGCTCGCCAGCCAGACTAAAACGGATGGCTCACCCACGTTCGGACACTCCCTGTTCGACCCCGGGAAATATGACGCTGGGATAGTTAGTGGAAATCTGCAGAAATTGCATGCAGATGGATACAACCTGATCCGTGTCTTTCTGAGTCCTGATACCCTCAGCACAATCGACGGTTTGGCGCCTGTTTACCTGGAGAATGTAGCGGACCTCTTGCGCCTGGCTGAACAGAATAAGATCTACGTCATATTCACACTGGACTGGATTCCCGGTGGAAAATATGGGGAGATCCTGAGCGCTGACTGTTGTTCCACCTTCGATTCGATGAACGCCAATTTCCTACCACCTGCCGGTTTAAGGGCCAATAAGGCCTTCTTCCAGGATTTTGCACAAGCGTTGGTCAGTTTGGGTGCTCCAACAGAATATATATTTTCCTATCAATTGAGAAATGAGATGTTTTATGATATGGATCAACCGCCGCTTTCCTTTTCGTCAGGCATGGTGACCACCGCCAATGGGAAGTCTTACAATATGTCCAGCGCGTCTGACAAGCTATCTATGATGGAAGAAAATAATGTATTTTGGCTCGACTCGATCCGCGCTGCAATTTTGGAAGTGGATCCGACTGCTCTGGTCAGCGTGGGCTTTTTTGTGCCTCAGGCGCCAAATCCTGCCCGCATCGGCGACCCCCGTTTTGTGGTCAGCGCCCCGGCCATTTGGCAATCGCAAATGGATTTCATTGATCTTCATGCCTACCCGGGCTTTGAGTTGAACTTGAAACAGCATGTTGAAAACTTTGGGATCAATGGGATGCAGGCGAAGCCCATCATCATGGGTGAGTTCGGCGGGGAATTGTCGCGCTTCCCATCCATTCAGGACGCGGCCTTTGCATTTGTCGATTGGCAAGTCGAATCCTGTCTGTATGGGTTTGACGGCTGGATTTTTTGGACTTGGGATTTGACAGAACAGCCCGACTTTTTCAATGCACTTATGCAGGACGGTGCAATCAATGGTGTGCTTGCGCCTGTTATAAGACCCGATCCCTGCTTGCCTTTAATTATGTCCTCCCGCTTGCGAAGCCTCTGAAAAGGGGAAAAGGGCTCTGCTGATTTCGTTGCTCCCAAATATAAATCGCTAGGTTGACAAATTAGAACATTTGTTTTATGATAATGGCATGGCAAGGGTGTCCGCATGCCATCTTTGCTGCCTCTAATTTACCCGCTGCCCGATGAGCAGGCCAAAAATGAATTGTTTGTTTTGTAAGAATTAATTCCAACCCGCAGCATCTACGCCACCGGCCGTCTTATTAATGAAGAACCCCTCGAAGAGAACGCGAGAGCCAGGAGGAGTTGTTTGTTCCTCTTTTGTTCCTCAGAAACAAACAATTATGCCTTCCAGGGTATTCGTTTCTCAATTGTTCCTCATGAGTGTATGTTTTACGTGTGGGGAGGTTTAGGGTAGAATACCTTTCTGGTCTGAGATCGACCGGCTGACTGGTCGAAACACTTGGCGTCAAATCAGTGGAGTCCAGAATTCGGAGCATAAGTGAACTTCAAAAAAATATGTGTCCTCGGGCTGGGTTACATTGGCCTGCCCACCGCATCTACTTTCGCTACCTATGGTCTTCAAGTTGTAGGCGTGGATGTGAATCCGCGTGTTCTTGCCACTTTGCGCAAGGGTGAGATCCACATCCACGAAACCGGCTTGCACGCAGCTCTCGAGGCTGCTCTGAAAACCGGCAACCTGACCGTCAACGAGACGCCGGTCGAAGCGGATGCTTTCATTATCGCTGTCCCGACGCCCTTTTTCGAGGACGAATTTGGCGAGTATAACGGTCAAAAATACAAACTGGCCGATTTGCGCGCCGTCACCTCGGCAGCCGAGGCGATTGTCCCGCACCTGCGCAAGGGCAACTTGGTGGTGCTCGAATCCACATCGCCGCCGCGCACCACCATTGATTTGCTGATTCCCATTCTGGAAAAATCCGGCCTGAAAGCGGGAGTGGACTTCCACTTGGCCTATTCGCCGGAACGCGTCCTGCCGGGCCAGATTTTGCGTGAGCTGATCGAGAATGCGCGTGTCATCGGCGGGGTCACTCAAGAGTCCGCTGCGGCGGGTCGGGATTTGTTTGCCATTTTCGTCAAGGGACAAATTGTCGTGACCGATGCCACTACTGCCGAGATGGTCAAACTGATGGAGAATACGTATCGAGACGTCAATATTGCCATCGCCAATGAATTTGCCCGCCTGGCCGAACGGTTTGGTGTGGACGCATGGGAAGCGATCAGGATCGCCAGCCTGCACCCACGCGTAAAGATCCTCAACCCGGGCCCCGGCGTGGGCGGTCACTGCATTAGCGTGGACCCCTGGTTCTTAGTCGAGGCCGCGCCAGATTTGAGCACGCTGATTTTTGCTGCTCGGCGCGTCAACGATTCTCAGCCCCATTTTGCACTTGAACTTGTCAGAAAAGCGATTGGCGATTTCCACGGCAGGAAAATTGCTGCCCTCGGCCTGGCCTTCAAACCCGACGTGGATGATCTGCGCGAGAGTCCCGCCGTGGAAGTGATCCATCTGCTTCAGAATGAAGGCGCAACCGTCAAAGCCTTCGAGCCTTTCAAAACGGATGCCGACTTGCCCGGCGTGACTTCCGTCCCGACCATCGAGTCTGCCTTGAAAGACGCCGATGCAGTTGTTTTGCTTGTCAATCATACCAAGCTGTGCGGCTTGACCCCCGAAAAACTGTTGGTAATGACCCCTGCCAGAATTCTCGTTGATACCGTCAATGGTTGGGCAGGCAAAGATTGGCAAGCAGCAGGTTTCAAGATATTCCGATTGGGAGTGAGATAGTGACTACGTACCCAGTGATCGAGCACCAAGCCTGATTAAAGGGTATCTGATCCTTAATTGCCTAATTTCCCGATCCCTATGCGTATTCTCTCTGTCTTTGGCACCCGCCCCGAAGCCGTGAAAATGGCCCCAGTTGTGCAGGAACTCAAACGCACATCGGGCGTAGAATCGTTTGTTTGTGTTACTGCCCAGCATCGGGAGATGCTCGACCAGGTGCTGACACTGTTCGACATCAAGCCGGACGTGGATCTCGATCTGATGCGGGCCGACCAGTCCCTGGCGGACCTGAGCGCACGCATCTTCCAGGAACTCGACCCGGTACTGGGGGACCTGAACCCGGATTGGGTGCTGGTACAGGGCGACACCACCACAGTAGCGATCACCTCGCTGCTGGCTTATTATCACCGCATCCGGGTGGGACACGTTGAGGCGGGACTCCGCACACACGACAAGTGGCAGCCTTTCCCCGAAGAGATCAATCGCCGCGTAGCGGGCGTTGCCGCTGATCTGCATTTTGCCCCAACCGAATGGGCGCGACAAAATCTCCTGCACGAGGGTGTGCCTGATTCGAGTATTGCATTAACCGGCAACCCGGTGATTGATGCTTTGCAGGTTGTGGCGAAACAACCGCAGCCGGAGTCAATTGCTCAATTACTGGCAAAATTGGGAATTCGCTCTTGTCGTAGCGAGGAGCCGCACAGTGGTGCGTCGCAGGCGCAGGTATCGCTCCCTCCCGTCGCTCGCAATGGCACAAGGAAGAGGTTAATTCTGGTGACCGCTCACCGGCGCGAGAATTTTGGCCAACCACTGGAGAATATCTGCGCAGCGTTGAAAAAATTGGCTGAACGTGGGGATGTGGAAATTGTCTACCCTGTTCATCTCAACCCGAATGTGCTGGAACCGGTGAAGCGTTTGCTTGGGAATGTGCGGCACGTCACGCTCCTGCCACCTTTGGATTACCTGCCGATGGTGCATCTTATTAAACAATCTGCCCTGGTGCTGACCGATTCGGGCGGCATCCAGGAAGAGGCCCCAACCTTCGGCATTCCTGTTTTGGTTTTACGTGATCTGACCGAGCGCCCGGAAGGGGTGAAAGCAGGGGTGCTAAAGCTGGTCGGGACGGATGGCAGGTACATCGTCCGCACCGCGAACCGTTTGTTGGATAACGCAAGGGCTTATAAAAAAATGGCGAAAGCGGTGAATCCTTTCGGGGATGGGCAGGCAGCCGGTCGAATTGTTAGATCTGTAATTAATTTCCGCCCTACCCTGTGATGACGGATTTCAACGGCGGTTGATTGGTCACGTCCATACGTATGCCATCCAGCCTCCAGCTAGACCGGCGACAATGGATGGTCAGGTTTCGTACTTGGGGCTGTTTCCCATTAGGGCGCTTTTTATCCAAATCTGGTAATAGGATCTATTTAGTATATTATTAAGGTGGATGCGGGTCTGTTGTGCGTGCCTGTGTCCGCTCGATATTCGCCCCCGTATCCGGTATAATAATCTCAATTCATCCCAAAAGAGTTGTTCAGGAGGTCGATATGAATATCGCAAGCGTTCTTCAAGGATTGGCCACATTCTCGTGGCTGCTGGTGGTCGGTATTATCGTCCTGGCTGTGACACGCGCCAGCCGGGCGAAACCATTGAAGGGAGCCACGGGGCTGGTGATCGTGGCAGTTGTTTTTTCGCTGGTGTTGACCACCATCAGCGCCGGCCTAGTGTTCCTGCAAGCTGACCAATACGGCATCGTGATCTCTGCGCTCCAGCCGACAGGCTATCGCTCTGAGCCGTTTGGGCCAGGCTTGCACTGGGTAATTCCGTTTATCGAAAACGTGCAGCCTTATTCCATTGCGAAACAGACCTATACAATGGCGACCTCAACAGGCGAGGGGCAGGTAATAGGCGATGACTCCATCCAGGCCCGGACGAAAGACGGCCAGCAGGTATTCCTTGACGCCTCGGTCATCTATTCCATTGATCCGGTGCACTTGGTGAACTTGCACATCTCCTGGCAGAACCGGTTTGAAGACCTGGTGGTGAGGCCAGTGACACGGGCGGCCATTCGGGATGCCGTGTCGCAATTCGGTGTCGAAGAGATCGTCAGCACCAGACGAAGCGAACTCGAGCAAGCCATTACCGATGCAATAAGGGAGGGTCTGACTGAAAATGACTTGATCATGGATGATTTCCTGCTTCGCAACATTCGCTTCAGTGACGAGTACGCTTTGGCGGTGGAGCAAAAGCAGATCGCCGAGCAACTGGCTCTCCAGGCGAAGTTCGTTGTCGAGCAGAAGAAGCAAGAGGCCGACCAGGCCCGTCAGGTGGCGTTAGGTCAGGCCGATGCAGCCGTCACAGCCGCAGATGGCGAGGCGCGGGCCATCCTGCTCAAAGCCACGGCTCAAGCTCAAGCGAACGAAATCCTTGCCCTGTCACTCAGCCCTGAACTATTGACTTACACGTATATTAACAAATTGGCTCCCAACGTGCAGGTGATGTACTTGCCGAGTGGCACCCCTCTACTTTTACCGTCAGTGACCCCCTAACGTGGTAGTCCTGAGGGTGTCCCGGTTCTTGCACAGGGCGAAGTAGTCCCGGTTCTTGCACGGGGCACGGGACCTTATGGAGTTTGTATGTCAGTTGTTCACCCAACAGGGCGTCAGATCCGGTTGACCAGTTATTCGAACTGTGCGGGTTGAGCGTCGAAACTGAACGCGGAAACGCTGGCGCAGGTTCTGCGCCCTGTTGAAAAAATATTTAATGTCCGCGACTATCCGGATCTCCTGGTTGGCCTCGGCAAGCCCGACGATGCTGCAATCTGGAAGTTGGATTCGACGCGTGCCCTGGTGGTGACAACCGACTTTTTTACACCAGTGGTGGACGATCCCTACGACTACGGGTGCATTGCCGCAGCGAATAGTCTTTCGGATATTTACGCGATGGGCGGCCAGCCGTTCCTGGCCTTGAATGTGGCTGCTCTTCCGCCTGACCTGCCGCCGGAAATAAACGCTGAAATCCTGCGCGGCGGAGCTGAGAAATGTCTAGAGGCCGGAGTGGTGATAGCAGGCGGACATACCGTCCAGGATAAAGAACCGAAGTATGGACTGGTGGTCATCGGTTTTATCCATCCAGAAAAGATTCTCACCAAAGACGGGGTGCACCCTGGTGACGTGCTGGTGTTGACCAAACCGTTGGGATTTGGCGTGACGACAACTGCCTTGAAACTGGAAAAAGCAGCATCAGAAGATGTTGCCGAGGTTGTCGATTGGATGAAAAAACTCAACCGGAATGCCGGTGCACTGGCCGTGGAGTTTGGTCTACGTGGAGGCACGGACGTGACCGGCTTCAGCCTGCTCGGTCATGGAAGTGAAATGGCTGCGACTTCCGGTGTCGGCTTCCGGCTGGAGATTGAGAATATCCCCTTCGTTTCGTGTGCGCAGAAGTATGCCGAAATGTGTACTTTCCCCGGTGGCGCCTCGGATAACCGGCTATTCTTCGGACCTCGTGTCCGATTTGCTGAGGGCATTCCCGAGGAAAAGCAGATGCTCCTGTTCGATCCACAGACCAGCGGCGGTCTTTTGCTGGCGGTTCCGAGGTCCAAGGAAGTTGCGTTTTTAAAGAGGGCGAAGGAAATTGATCTACCGGTCTGGGTCATTGGAAAAGCAGTCGAAGGCGAAGGAATTGACGTGGTTTGACCTGTTAAAAGGGTTTCTTTATGGATATTGGAATTCGTATCCTGATCATTATTTTACTTATCCTGATGAGTGGTTTCTTTGCAATGTCAGAGGCGGCCATCTTTGCAGCGCGCAAGTCGCGCCTGCAGCATCGCGCGAATGAGGGCGACCTGCGCGCACGGCGAGCCCTCGAGCTTTCAAGAATGCCCAACCGTTTTCTCCCAACAGTCACGATTGGCATCACGCTGGTTGGAATTCTTTCTGGTGCAATCGGTGGCGCACCAATGGCAGACGCCCTGGCACACCAACTGAACAAAATCCCGGCATTTATCCCTTATTCTCATTCGCTCTCGTTGACGCTGGTTGTCATCCTGCTTACTTTCGTGACCATGTTGTTGGGAGAACTGGTGCCAAAACGACTGGCGCTCTATAACGCCGAAAAGATTGCCAGCGGGGTAGCAGGCTTCATGTCCTTTGTAGCGGCGGTTCTTTACCCGGTTGTCTGGTTGTTGGGAAAATCCACCGACATGGTGCTGCATCTGTTGCGAGTCAAGCATACCGATGAACCTCCCGTGACAGAGGAAGAATTGCTCGTTCAACTCAACGAAGGCACACAGGCGGGCGTCTTCGAGGAGGCGGAGCAGGATATGGTGGAAGGCGTCTTTTCACTTTCCGATCAGCGCGTGAACGCGCTCATGACACCCCGCAACGAAATAATCTGGCTGGATGTGAACGATACGGCTGCGGAAATCCGCCGGAAAGTCAAGGACTGCCCGTTCTCCCGCTTCCCGGTGGGTGATGACAGCCTGGACAATGTGCTGGGTGTGGTAAAAGCCAAAGACTTGCTATTGGTCGATCTAAAAAACGGCAAGCAGCTCAAGGAGATTGCTCGTCCACCACTATACGTACCGGAAACCGCCTTCGGCTCTCGTGCCCTGGAAATTCTGAAAGAGGCCAAGCGCGAAATGGTATTGGTGGTTGATGAATTCGGCGTAGTCCAGGGTTTGCTGACCCTGGCCGATATCCTTGAGGAAATCGTCGGTGCGTTCGAGGGTGAACCGCAAGCCACCCAGCGCCAGGATGGTTCCTGGCTGCTGGATGGGATGCTCCCGAACGACGAGTTCAAGGAAATCTTCAACCTGCGCCGCCTGCCGGACGAGGAAGAATACGAAACTCTCGGCGGCTTTGTCATGCTGCACTTGGGTCGTATCCCACAACCAGCCGATCTTTTTGATTGGAATGGCCTGCGTTTCGAAGTGATGGATATGGATGGCAAGCGCGTGGATAAAATCCTCGTTACAACCATCCCACCCAAACCGCTTGCCCCGGAGAAATAACCTGGCAGCAGTCCTTGACATGCAACCTGCCTTTTTATCCCGACGTTCGCCTGTCTTTGGGCGCGGCGGGATGGTGGCTTCGTCGCAGCCGCTGGCGACGGCCGCCGGGCTGGAAATTCTATCTCAGGGAGGAAATGCCGCCGACGCGGCTGTGGCAACCGCGGCGGCGCTCAACGTCACCGAGCCGATCTCCACCGGCTTGGGGGGGGATATGTTTGCCCTGTTCTACGACGCGGCAACTGAGAGGGTGACCGCGCTCAACGGTTCTGGCCGTGCACCCGCTTCCCTGTCCATGGACCTGTTGCGGAAAACTGGGTTGAGGGAACTTCCGCCATACCATCCTTTCACGATCACCATCCCCGGGGCGTGCGCGGGGTGGTGTGATTTATTTGAGCGCCACGGGACCTTGAATCTACCCACCGTTTTAACCCCGGCCATCCTCCTGGCAGACGAGGGCTTCCCCGTCGCGCCGGTGACCTCCCATTTCTGGCGACAGGCTGCTGAGCGGCAGTTGAAGTCAGCATTGAATGGCATTGAAATGACAATTGGTGGACGCGGTCCGAATCCGGGCGAACTCTTCCGCAACCCTGGCCTTGCGCGCACTCTAAAAACGATTGCTGCGGGTGGAAAGAAAGCCTATTACGAAGGGGAAATTGCCGAAGTGATCGCCAGCACTGTCCAGCAGGCAGGCGGTTGCATGACGGTCGACGATTTAGCGGCTCATGTCAGCACCTGGGATGAACCGATTTCCACACCCTGCAGTGGTCTGCGCATATGGGAGTGTCCGCCCAATGGACAGGGGATTACTGCGCTGCTCGCTTTGAACATCCTCGAAGGGTTTGACTTGCCGTCCGACCCGCTCTGTGCCGACCGCCTGCATCTTGAAATCGAAGCATTGCGCCTCGCTTTTGCCGATACCCGCTGGTACGTTGCCGACCCGTGCGTGGTTCGTGTTCCGATAGAGGAGCTCATCTCAAAGGAATATGCCGCCCAGCGCAGGAAACTCATCGACCCGAAAAAAGCCACAATTGACCAGCAACGCGGCACGCCAGTGGCAAGTTCAGACACGGTTTATTTCTGTGTTGTGGATAAATGGGGTAATGCCTGCTCATTCATCAACAGTAATTATATGGGCTTCGGGACGGGGATTGTTCCTCATGGCTGGGGCTTTACTCTCCAGAACCGCGGTCACAATTTCAGCCTGGAACCGGGTCATCCGAATGTACTTGCTCCTGGCAAACGCCCCTACCAGACTATCATCCCCGCCATGATCACACGCGAGGCGGATGGTTCGCTCTTCGGTCCGATGGGGGTGATGGGTGGCTTCATGCAGCCGCAGGGGCACCTCCAAATATTCCTCGCACTGGCTCAAGGCTTCGACCCGCAGTCCGCGCTGGATATGCCGCGCTTCTGTATCGGCGATGGAACAGCCGGCGGGGTTGCCCCGCTTCACGGATGGGCTGGGCAGGTGGCATTGGAGGATGGAATTCCGCCGGATGCCATTACCGATTTAATGAGACGTGGGCATCCTGTCCGGAAAGTCACGGGCTGGGAGCGGGCACTGTTTGGCCGAGGCCAGGTCATCCTGCGTGACCTCGCGACCGGAGTCCTGATTGGCGGTTCCGATCCACGCGCGGATGGCTGTGCCATGACACTGGTTTCGTATGGCAGATAATTATTATTCGCAACCCTGAGGTTGAAGGTTTTGTTAATTATGGAGGACCCATTATGGATGCACTTCTCTTATCCCGTTGGCAATTTGCCATCACCACAATTTACCACTTTTTCCTGGTCCCCCTGACGCTGGGGCTTTCGATTCTGTTGGCTATTTTTGAAAGTTGCTATGTCGCCACCGGCAACGAGACCTACAAGCGTCTGGCGAAGTTCTGGGGTAAGATATTTCTGATCAACTTCGCAGCGGGTGTCGTTACCGGTATTGTCCAGGAATTCCATTTTGGCATGAACTGGTCGGGGTATGCCCGCTTCATGGGTGATATCTTCGGCGCTCCGCTGGCGATCGAAGCTCTGCTGGCTTTCTATTTGGAATCCACTTTCATCGGCCTGTGGGTTTTCGGCTGGGATAATTTATCCAAGAAGATGCATCTGGCCGCGGTCTGGCTGGTGGCAATTGGGACGAACATTTCAGCATTTTGGATTCTCACAGCTAATTCGTTCATGCAGAATCCGGTCGGGTATGCCATCGAGAACGGCCGGGCGGTGATGACGAATTTCTTCGCCCTGATCACCAACCCGAACCTGCCTTATCAGTTCTTCCACGTCCTGGCAGCCGGCATTACGACAGCCGGTTTTGTGGTGCTGGGGTTTAGTGCATGGCACTTGCTGCGCAAGAGCGGCGATTTGGAATTTTTTCAGAAGGCATTCGGCTGGGCGGCGGCCTACGCGTTGATTGGCGCAGTTATGGTGGGCCTGGTGGGGGATGCTCACGGTAAATTTCTGGCTACAACCCAGCCAATGAAAATCTGTGCCGCGGAAGCAATTTGGGAAAATGAACAACCAGCCGATTTTATTCTAATTGCAGATATTGATGAAGTGGGACAGGATAATGCCTTTGAAATTCGTATACCGAAAGCCCTCTCATTCCTATTGTATAGCAATTTCACAGGCGGAATAAATGGATTGCAATATTGGCAGGCTGAAGCTGTAGTCAAGTATGGACCTGGGAACTATATTCCACCCGTGGCGCTCTCCTTCTGGTCGTTTCGTATCATGGTGGGTAGTGGTGTGCTGATGGTGCTGCTGGCTTTCCTGGCGCTCATCTATCCAAGACTGAAATTCCTGCAGAAGAACAGTCTCTTCCTGAAGATATTGTTGCCGGCGATGGCGCTACCCTACCTGGCCAGCACATTTGGCTGGATCCTGACCGAATCCGCACGCCAGCCATGGATCGTCTATGGTCTACAAAAAGTCCAGGATGCCGTTTCACCCAATGTGACCACAGGCAATATTTTGTTTTCGCTGATCCTATTTTCTGTGTTACTGAACGCGCTGGTAGCTGCAACAGGCTGGTTGATGTATAAATCCGCCACGGCTGAACCGAAGACCGAGAAAGCCACTGAATAAAGCAGGAGGAAAAAAATGGACCTCAATACTGTTTGGTTTATCCTCGTAACGATCCTTTTCATTGGTTTCTTCTTCCTGGAAGGCTTCGACTATGGCGTTGGTATTCTCTTGCCTTTCCTGGGGAAGGATGATGATGAGCGCCGGGCGATTATTAATTCCATCGGCCCGGTCTGGGACGGCAATGAAGTTTGGATGATCACCGCTGGTGGTGCCTTGTTCGCATCTTTCCCGAATGTCTATGCCACATTATTCAGCGGATTTTATCTGGCTCTGGTCTTGATGCTGGTGGCGTTGATTATTCGCGGCGTTGCATTCGAGTTCCGCGGCAAGCGCGAAAGTAAAAGCTGGCGCGCCTTGTGGGACTGGGCCATATTCACCGGCAGCCTGATCCCGGCCTTTCTGTGGGGCGTGACAGTGGCGAACTTGATGCGCGGTTTTGCCATTGAGCAGGATATGAATTATTATGGTGGCATGCTGCCCCTGCTCAAACCGTATGCGTTACTCGGCGGATTGGTCTTCATGTCCCTGTTTATCATGCACGGAGCGAACTTCTTGACCCGCAAGGTCTCTGGTGCGATTGCGGAACGCGCTAAAGGTGCAGCTTTTACTTCTTGGATTGTTGCAACTCTCTTGACGGTCGGTTTTGTGACCTGGACGTTCTTTTCCACAGATATCCTGACCAAGCCCGACATCAACGGTCTCGTCCCCGCCGTCTTGGCAGCAGTGACCCTGTTCGTGACAGGCTGGCTCATCCGCACCGGCAAGACCGGCTGGGCGTTCGTCACCGGAGCGCTGACCATTGTCCTCGCCACCGTGATGGTTTTCATGGGCCTGTACCCGCGTATCCTGGTCTCCACCCTCGACCCCTCTTTCAGCCTGACAATCACCAACGCGGCCTCCTCACTTTACACCCTGAAGGTCATGACCATCGTCGCGGCCATATTCGTGCCCATTGTGCTGGCATACCAGTCCTGGACGTATTGGATCTTCCGCAAACGTTTGCATGCCAAACCAGAAGAACTGATTTACTAACAATTCATCCAGAATTGAACTTGGGGATGTCGATATGAGCTCCAAAGGGGAGAGGCAAACTCATTGACTGGTAAATTCTTTATTCGAGTTCTAATCAGGATCGGCTTGCCGGAAGGGTACTTCTATGCAGCTTTCCTTGTTTTTCGGAAGGCATGTGCGCACCAATCTTCCCCCAAAATGTGTGGGGGTCCGATAAATTTGTTACAATACTTGTAGAATCTTAAGGATATGCAACCTCTTCAAAACATCCTGGTTACTGGCGCGACCGGCTACGTTGGTGGGAGGCTCGTTCCCCGTCTGCTGGCGGAGGGGGTGGCTGTGCGGGTGTTAGCGCGCCATCCCTCCCAGTTGCAGGGGCGACCCTGGCTGGAACGTGTCGAAGTGGTGCAGGGCGATGTCCTCAGCCCTGAAAATCTGTCCGCGGCGATGCGCGGGATGGACGCCGCCTATTATCTTATCCATGGCATGAGTAGCGGCACGGACTTCCGCCAGCGGGACCTGTCCGCGGCGCGGAATTTCGGGCAGGCCGCAAGGGTTGCCGGCCTGAAACGCATTGTCTATCTGGGAGCATTGGGAGGGGATTACGAACGTGAATTGTCCGAGCATTTGAGCTCCCGCCATGAGGTCGGCAAGGTGCTGGCTGGATCAGGTGTACAGGTTATCGAGTTTCGTGCGGCGGTCATTGTTGGCTCTCGGAGTGCCTCCTTTGAGATCATGAGGTATCCGGTGGAGGGGCTGCCCATCCTTTTCTGCCCGCCCTGGGTGTTGACCCGCATCCAGCCCATCTCGGTGCGTGATGTTCAGGATTATCTCATTGCTTCTCTGAGTCTGCCGGATGAACAGGTGGATATGCATCGTATTATTGAAATTGGCGGCACAGAAGTATTGACGTATCTTGACATGATGCGCGGATATGCGAATGCGCGCGGTCTGAGGCGGGTTATGATTATCATTCCCTTCATGCGCCCACCTATCTACGCCACCTTCCTGAATTGGGTAACTCCCATTCCGCGTCCGTTGGCTCTGGCCCTGATTGAGGGAATGCGCAACGAGGTGGTGGTGCATGATGATTCTGCTTTGCGCCTGTTCCCGAACATCCGCCCGCACGATTACCATTCTTCGTTGGAACGTGCCCTCGAGCATATTGCCGCCGATGAAGTGGAGACCACCTGGAGCGATGCGCAGGTCTCTGCAACCGGCGATTCCGTACCGGTAACATTTACCATGCGTGAAGGTCTGCTGCTCGAGGAGCGCCAACGGCTTACCTCGGCTTCGCAGGAGACCATCTATCGCATCATTACCGGGCTGGGCGGCAGGCGTGGCTGGCTTCACGCGAATTGGATTTGGCTGGTGCGCGGCATCATTGATAACCTGGTGGGTGGGGTGGGTTTCCGCCGCGGACGCCGCCATCCCAACGAATTGCGCGTGGGGGACGCGCTTGACTTCTGGCGTGTGGAGGCGTTGGAGCCAGGCCGCTTGATGCGACTGCGTGCCGAGATGAAAGTTCCTGGCCTGGCCTGGCTGCAATTTGAGATTGCACCCCAAGCCTCGAAGATGAATCTTGTCATCCAGACGGCTTTTTTTGAGCCCAAGGGTCTGCCAGGTCTGTTGTACTGGTACCTGCTTTATCCCATCCACGGCTGGATGTTCAACAAACTGATCGCCAAAGTCGTTATAAAAGCTGAAGCGGAGGATAGTTATCCTGGTTTGAGAAATCTGGGATAGTCGCTGATTTTCAAAAGGAGAATCTATCATGAAAATCAATTTCAAAATGTGGAAAACTGCCATATCCTCTCTGGTCAAGATGGATGGCAAAGAAGAATGGGACCGGCTGGATATCATTTCCAAATGGCTGATCGCAACCCGCTCGGCGGTGACGACTGTGACGGTTTATGCCTGCGCGATTCCCGGACTCTTAGCCTTGCGCGACCATCATTTTTCATTCCTGCCATGGCTGGTCGTGACGCTTGGTCTTTTTATCGCTCACGGCACGAATAACCTGCTTAACGACTACACCGACTTTAACCGCGGAATAGACAACGACAACTATTTTCGCACCAAGTACGGTGTCCACCCCCTGGTACAGGGCTTTTGGACCAAGCGCCAGCAGATCACCTGGTTCCTGGTCAGCGGAGTATTGGCATTTCTATCGGGGATTTTCGCCCTTTTCTATACCAATTTTTCTCAGGCGGTCATAAGCCTATTCGCCTTTGGGGCACTGGTGTTACTGTTTTATACTTGGCCGCTCAAATATCTGGGACTGGGAGAACTGTCCATTTTCCTGATTTGGGGGCCGATTCTTGTGACTGGCGTGTATATCGTCCTGGCGCGTGGCTGGACAGATGAAGTATGGCGTGTTGCCCTGGCGGGCATGCCATTCGGATTGAGCGTGGTCAGCATCAATATCGGCAAGCACATTGACAAGGCCGCGGAGGATAAAATCAAAGGTGTCGGTACGCTTGCGGTTCGGATTGGCGAAAAAGCGGCGCGCTATGTTAATATCAGTGTATTCATCCTGATTTACGCCGTCATCCTTTATCTGGTTTTCGTGTCATGTTATTTCACACCGGTCATGCTCATCGTTTTTTTGGCCGGGAAACGCGTGCTATATGCCGTAGGTGTTCTCACCAAACCGCGTCCAGTAGAACCTCCCAAGGAATGGCCGGGCTGGCCCACTTGGTTCTCCGGTTTCGCTTTCTATCACAACCGCCTGTTCGAAAACCTGTTCCTCCTGGGTCTGGCGGTAGATACACTCTTGCGCATTTTCTTCAGTAATTTCTGGATGAAAAGGTAGGCGTTGCTGCCAGGCATCCACCGCCGCCTGCTGACTCTTACCCGCGATAGCCGCCTTGCCCTGGCGGTGACGGTTCTCTCTGGCTTCCTGACTGGTTTGTTGACCATCGGGCAGGCAGCCAGCCTAAGCTGCGTCGTGGAGGGGGTCTTTTTGGGAGGGCAGCTGTTATCAGATGTGGCGGGCCATCTCAGTTTGTTGCTTCTCATCGTTATTTTGCGGGCTGTCCTGGCTTGGGGGAGTGAAGTAAGTGCCAATGCAGTGGCGGTGCGCGTCAAGAGCGATTTGCGCCAGCGGCTATTTGAGAAAATCATGAGCCTTGGCCCGGCCTACACACGTGGCGAGCGCACAGGAGAACTGGTCAACGCGGCGGTTGAGGGGGTTGAGACGCTGGACGCCTATTTCAGCCAATATCTGCCACAGTTAGTCCTCGCTGCTCTTGTTCCACTTTCCATTCTGATGGTCGTCTTTCCGCGCGATGTGCTTTCGGGCGCCGTGCTCCTGTTGACTGCGCCTCTCATTCCAATCTTCATGTACCTGATCGGAAAAACCGCTGAAACGCTGACGAACCGCCAGTGGGATACGCTCAGCCGCCTGAGTGCCCATTTCCTCGATAGCCTGCAGGGGTTGACTACGCTCAAGGAATTGGGCCGCAGTAAGGAGCATGCTAACTCGATTGTCGAAGCCAGCAACCGCTTCCGTGATTTGACCTTGAGTGTCCTGCGTATTACCTTCCTTTCGGCGCTGGTGCTCGAACTGGTGGCCACGGTCAGCACTGCGGTGGTGGCAGTGGAAGTCGGTCTGCGACTGCTATACGGACATATTGCCTTCCAGCAGGCCTTTTTCCTGCTGCTATTGGCTCCGGAATTTTATATCCCGCTGCGAATGCTCGGATTGCGCTTCCACGCCGGCATATCGGGGACGACCGCCGCGCGGCGGATTTTTGAGATATTGGATGCACCCGTTTCAGTTTATCAGGGATCAGAGATCAGGGATCAGGATTCTCGCCAGATCACCTTTTTACCTGCTTCCGTGATTGCATTTGAAAATCTCTCCTTCGTATATCCAGGTGAGACAGTGCCTGCCCTAAGCGATATCTCGTTGGAAATCCATGCTGGGGAGCATATTGCTCTGGTGGGTATGAGCGGTGCAGGGAAAAGTACCCTGGCCGCGCTTTTGGTGCGATTTATCAATCCAGACAATGGGCGAATCACCATAAACCATGAACCATTATCTTTATTTTCTCTCGAAACCTGGCGCAGACTGATTGCCTGGGTCCCCCAGAGTCCGTATCTTTTCCATGACACGGTTTCCGCCAACATGCGCCTGGCGCGACCAGATGCGACTGACGACCAACTTGTTGATGCAGCTAAAGCCGCGCACTTGGATGAGTTTATCCAGTCCCTGCCACAGGGGTACGGGACCATCATTGAAGAAGAAGGTGCCCGTCTCAGCGGCGGGCAGGCCCAACGTCTGGCCTTGGCGCGGGCATTCCTGAAAAATGCTCCCGTCTTGATCTTAGACGAACCAACCTCCAGTCTGGATCCGGAGCAAGAGATGCTGGTGGAGTCTGCCATGCACGATTTGATGCGCGGGCGCACTGTCATTACCATCGCTCACCGGTTAAACACTGTTTTTCGAGCCGACCGGATTTTCGTTTTGGACCACGGCCGTCTGGCGGAAGAAGGTACGCATCGCGAACTGCTGGAAAAGGGAGGTATCTATTCCCGGTTGGTGGGTGCTGCCGGGCATGCGGTGGATATGACCGCCACGTCACAATGGAACGAAGAGAATTATGAATTTGTGTCTTCGGACTTTCATGGTACAGGCGCGGATGTACAACCCATCTTCCATAATCCATCTTCCATCGTCCGCCTTTTCGGTTTCCTGAGCGGTGCCTGGGGCTGGGTTGCGCTTTCGGTCCTGCTTGGCGTGCTGACGGTCGCGAGTAATGTCGGTCTGATGGGCATATCCGCGTTCCTAATTTCGGCTGCCGCGTTGCACCCGCAGCTTGGCACATTACTTGTCGCCATTGTTGCTGTGCGTTTCTTCGGGATTGTGCGCGGCATCTTCCGTTATGCAGAACGCCTGGCTTCCCACTCCGTAACTTTCCACCTGCTTGCCCGCCTGCGCGCCTGGTTCTACCGGGCACTGGAACCACTCGCTCCTGCCCGGCTGATGCAGTATCGCTCCGGAGACTTGCTCTCCCGGATCATAACCGATGTGGAAACTTTGGAGAACTTTTATGTGCGCGTGATCGCCCCCCCGTTGGTGGCGACTGTCATTGCGGCCGGGATGACGATCTTCTTTGGTCGGTATGACCTGCACCTGGCCTGGGTCTACCTGGCATTTATGCTCGTTCTCGGGATTGGCGTACCGCTGCTTTCCTGGACCCTCAGTCGCCGCGCCGGGATCGAGCTTGTTTCCCGCCGCGCCGCACTTCAGGCCCGCCTGGTGGACGGAATTCAGGGCTTGGCGGATTTACTCGTTTTTAACCATGGGGCCGACTACACCGAGAGCCTTGTAGAAGACGGAAAGGCCTACGTTCAGACCCAGCGGCATCTCGCCTTGCTTACAGGAGTTTCCAGTGGGCTGACCAACCTGTTGGTGAACCTGGGGATGCTGGTAGTGCTGGCGCTTGTCATTCCGCTGGTCGCGACAAGACAGGTCTCCGGGGTGATGTTGGCCGTGCTGACCCTATCGGCTTTGGCAGGGTTCGAGGCAGTTTTACCGCTCCCGCTTGCCGCACAGAAGCTTTCGTCCAGCCTGCAATCCGCTCGGCGGTTGTTCGAATTGGTGGATGTGCAACCGATGGTTCGCGAATCGTTATTCAATTGTCGCATTCCGTTGTCCGAATCACTCACCAATCACGAATTACGAATAAATAATCTCGCTTTTTCTTACCCCGGGCAATCCCAGCCTGCCCTGCTGCATATAACTTTCAAACTGGCTCCTGGAAAACGGATTGCCATTGTCGGACCGAGTGGGGCGGGGAAGTCCACGTTGGTGAATCTTCTGCTGCGCTTCCTGGATTACTCGCAAGGCCGGATTTTTCTCGATGACCGCGACCTCCACGAATTTGCCCAGGAGGATGTTCGACGGCTGGTCTGCGTCATCTCCCAGCGGACGTATTTCTTTAACGATACGATCCGCCAGAATTTGCTCATGGCCCGCCCATCTGCGACCGAGTCCGATGTCCAGAACGCCGCACAAAAAGCGCAAATCCATGAGTTCATTGTTGGGTTGCCTATGGGTTATGAAACGATCATCGGCGAACGCGGTTTTCGCCTCAGTGGTGGGGAACGCCAGCGGCTGGCGATTGCGCGCGCCTTGCTGAAAAATGCTCCCATCCTCCTGCTCGATGAACCGACCGCTAATCTTGACCCGCTCACCGAGCAGCGCATCTTGGAAATGCTTTTCACATTGACGCGTCGACAATCACTCCTGCTCATCACCCATCGGCTGGTGGGGCTGGAGATTATGGATGAAATCCTTGTACTTGAGCACGGCCGCATTCTCGAGAGAGGCGCCCATGCCAAACTGCTTGCTTCGGGCGGTCTCTACCACCATCTATGGGAATTGCAGAACCGCATCCTGTCTGAAAGAACTGGGGCTTAAACCGCTTGCACCACGTATGGTTACATGCTATAATTCGCCCGAACTTGACCGCTTTGTTCATCCTGTCAGGATGACAAGTTGATTTATCTGAAACCTTACCCATCTTCTTAAAATCGAAAACCCCAAACAAGCCCGCCTTGGGGGCGCTTGTCCGTAGACTATTCCCATCTATCAAACCACACATTGAGAAAGCGATATGAACATTCTTGAATTAGAAAATAAACCCTTGGCTGAATTGCGCAGCATGGCCAAGGAATTCACCGTGTTAAATGCCCATCGTTTGAAGAAAGAAGCCCTCATCCTGGGCATCTGTCAGGCAGAGGCAGCCCAGCAGGGCATCGATATGCGGGGCGGTATCCTTGAGATCATGAGCGAAGGCATCGGTTTCCTTCGCTCGGCGCGTTACAATATTGGCGAAGACGATGTATACGTCTCACAGGCACAGCTCAGGCGCTATGAAATGCGGTCTGGGGACCTCGTGATCGGTCATGTTCGCCCGCCGCGCGAATCAGAGCGGCACTTTGGACTGATCAAAGTCGAGTCTGTCAATGGGCTTGATCCAGAAGAAGCCCGCCGGCGGCCTCGCTTCGAGGAACTTACCCCGATCTTTCCTGACCGGCGCTTTGACCTGGAAACCAGGGGTGATATCCTCGCCACCCGTCTGATCAACTTGATCGTTCCGATCGGTCGTGGGCAGCGCGGGCTGATTGTCTCACCGCCCAAAGCTGGTAAGACAACCATCCTGAAACAGATCGCTAATGCGATTTCTACACAATACCCGGAAGTGACTCTGATGGTTGCCCTGATTGGGGAACGTCCTGAAGAAGTTACCGATATGGATCGTTCAGTAGATGCCGAAGTGGTTGCCTCGACTTTCGACGAGCCGGTTACCTCCCATGTCCGTACAGCTGAAATCGTCCTCGACCGTGCCAAGCGCCTGACCGAGATCGGACGCCATGTGGTAATTCTGGTGGACTCTATCACCCGTCTGGCTCGTGCTTATAACCTGGTTGTCAACCCATCCGGGCGTACGCTTTCAGGTGGAATGGACCCTTCGGCATTGTATCCACCCAAGCATTTCTTCGGGGCTGCGCGTAACATTGAAGAAGGCGGTTCTCTTACCATCATCGCCACATGCCTGGTGGATACGGGTTCCCGCCTGGATGACGTCGTCTACGAAGAGTTCAAGGGTACCGGCAACATGGAATTGATCCTGACGCGAAAACTTCAGGAACGCCGCATCTTCCCGGCAGTAGACATCGAGCGTTCATCCACTCGTCGCGAAGATTTGCTGCTCGGTCCGGATATTCTTCAGCGTGTTTGGACGATGCGTCGCATGTATATCCAGATGGTGTCCCCTCCTCCTCAGGGGGCAGGCATGGATTCGGCAGTGGCAACTGAGGCACTTTTACAGCGCATCTCCAAAACCAAGAATAACCAGGAATTTCTGGAAACTCTGACGGAAGGCCTATGAACATTAATGGAATAATTACCAAATCCCCCCGACTTTTTAATGGTATTTCCTGGGGAGTCACGGTGATTGTAGTCGCTTTTCTGTTGGGTTTCACATTCTGGAAGATTACTCCTCAGCAGGCATCTGCCGCGCCCGAACCGACTCCAACGGAAGAAGGAGCGCCTGCATACCTTCCCACTTCGGCAGGTTTGGATGCCGGTGCGCAGGCAATCATTCGGCATATTGTGCTAAAGACGGAGATTTCCTCGAGCACCAATTACCAAATCATCGAAATCACTGTTGCGAGAGGCGATTCTGTTTTTGGTATAGCCAAGGAGCACAATATTAAACCGGAAACTTTATTGTGGGCCAATTACGAGACGCTGCAGGATAGTCCGGACAGCATCCGCGTTGGGCAGAAACTGAATATCCCGCCCACGGATGGTGTCTATTATATGTGGCAAGAGGGGGATACTATAGATGCGATTGCCAAAGATTTTGAAGCCAGCGTGGATGATATCCTGAACTGGCCGGGAAATAATATTGATCTGACCAATCCCGCCATAAAACCAGATTCCTATGTAATGGTTCCCGGTGGGCACCGCGAGTTTGTTCAGTGGCTCATCCCCACAGTTGCGCGTGGAAGCTCGGGCACGGCCTCGATCGGTGGGGCGGCATGCAATGGTGGTCCAGTGGGGAGCGGCGGCTTCATCTGGCCGACTGGCAACCATTTCATCTCTGGCAATGATTACTGGTCGGGCCATCTTGGGATTGACATTGCTGCCAGCGAAGGCGCACCTGTCTGGGCTGCGGATGCCGGCGTGGTGACCATCGCTCAAGGTGGCTGGAACGGTGGTTATGGAAATGTTGTCATGATAGACCATGGGAACGGATGGGTGACTGTCTATGGCCACTTGAGTCAGATCAACGTTGCGCCATGCCAGGGGGTGGCTGCTGGGACGGTGATTGGCCTGGCGGGAAACACTGGAAACTCATTTGGCACCCATCTGCACTTTGAAACCCGTCAGGGTGCCGGCTACCAGAGCCCGTGGTATGTTCTACCGGCACCATAGAATAGCCAAACCTGATGGATTTACATAACCCTAAACCTTTTTTGTATGGACGAGCGAACTCTCCGTAAGGCATTTTCCGATTTTCCACTGGGCGGTTTGCGAACATTTGAGCAGATCGGTTCTACGAACGATGTAGCTCTGGCCTGGGCCGCCGATGGCGCACCGGATTTTGCACTGGTCTACGCCGAAGAGCAGACATCCGGCCGCGGCCGGGGCGACCGCCGCTGGTTTACTCCGCCTGGAGCCGCGCTGGCAATAAGCCTCGTTCTGCGACCCTTACCGGGCGAAGAACAATCCGTACCATTATTCTCCGGGTTGGGGGCGCTGGCGGTTTGCGAGGCACTGAAGAAGCGCGGACTGCATCCGGAAATAAAGTGGCCTAATGATGTTTTGCTCAATCGCTTCAAAGTCTGTGGTGTACTGGCTGAGGCGGTTTGGATGGGGGAAAAAGTGGATTGCATTATCCTGGGTGTAGGGGTGAACGTTAAACCTGAAGCGGTCCCGCCATCTGACCAGCTTAATTTTCCTGCAACCTGCATCGAAGCCGAAATAAACAAAAGCGTGGACCGGCTGACTTTGCTCAGAGATGTTCTCAATTCCTTGCTCTACTGGCGCCGTCTGTTGACGAAAGATGTTTTTCCCATTGCCTGGGGAAACCTTCTGGCTTTCCGAGGGGAGCAAGTGGAAATTTTGGCAGAGGGTGGGCTCGTGAGAACGGGACGGGTTGAAGGGCTGGAGCGGGATGGGAGTCTGCGTTTGTGTTCCATTTCCGGGCAAGTCTTCACGGTCCAATTTGGGGAAGTGCATCTACGTCCGGTCTTGTGATATACTTTTATTGAATAAGTCAGGAATTATCCTTGCTGGTGTCGGCAGCCTTTCTTGTGAGGTGACCTATGCTTGATAATTTACGTAACCAGGCTTTTTTTCAGGCAGAAGAAGAACCGCTGGATCCCGATGCGCCAAAACCGCCTAAGCCACGCAAGCCGCGCCGCAGTTTTAACCAGATTACTGGCATGACTGCCCAGCAGCGTTTCGCTCTGGCTGTAATGCTTCTGGTTGTGGTCTGTTTACTGGGGACGTTGTTGCTGTTGATTTCTGGAAAGATGGTTCCTTCGTTTTTGTTTTAGACATCTGAAATGAATTGCCCTGTTGGCAGAAAGAATGAATGCGGCGCTCAAGAGCACCGCATTTTGTTTGCGGGTAGCCTGACAGTTTGCCGACGTTTTATTTCTACTTCGTTCGTGAAACCGTGAGCAAATGCCGAACAAAATCCAAATTATTTCAGCAATTTGGGGTCACATTATTTCGCAGTACTTTTTAGAATCATTTCAACGGCATTTCAAACTGCGTTCCCGGGTCCGGGACCTGTTCGCCGTTGGTTTTCACACCGACAAGTTTGAGTTCGGCGGTGGCGATGCGGGCGATGGAAACCACCCGGTCACCTTCCTTGACATCCATCATGTGATTGCCGCGGGTGGCTCGTCCAGCGTGCTTTACATCCTTGACTTTCATGCGTAGAACCATGCCGTTGGCAGAAATGATGGTCAGATCGTCTGTCTCCTGTACGACACGCGCAGCGGCGATAATGCCAATCTTTTCTGCTGCGTCTTTGGCTATGGTCTGCACGCCACCAGTGGCGCGACCTTTGGCTGGGTAATCTGTTAGTGATGTGCGCTTACCATACCCTTGCGTGGTAACCAGTACCAGGTCACCGCCTTTTTCAATTACTTCCATGCTGGTGACTTTATCTTTGCCGGATAATTTGATGCCGGTCACACCGCCGGCACTTCGTCCCATGGTGCGAACTTTGTTCTCGGCGAAGCGCAGGGCTTTTCCCTGTTCGGTGACCAGGATGATTTCGTTGTCACCGTGTGTCAGGCGCGTCCAACCGAGTTCGTCGTCGCCTTCCAGACCAATGGCGATGATGCCCGAGGGTCGAACAGCGGCAAGTTCGGAAAGAGCCATGCGTTTGATTTTACCGTTGCGGGTAGCCAGGGTAATATATCCTGCGGCCTCAAACTTCGGAACGGAGAGGGCGGCTGTGATAACCTCTCCTGCATCCAGCGACAAGACATTGACCAGCGGGATGCCTTTGGTGGTACGGTCGGCATCCGGGATCTGGTATACCTTCTCGGAGTAGACCTTGCCATGGTCGGAGAAGAACAGCATCGTATCCAACGAGCGGGCCGGGATCAGATTTAAGACCTCGTCTTCTTCTTTTGTGGCGTGACCGGTGACGCCTTTACCACCAGCGCCTTGGGAACGGTAGGCGGTCGCGGCGACGCGCTTGACGTAGCCGCGGGCGGTAAGCGAGATCAGCACTGCTTCGTCAGGTACAAGGTCCGACTCGCTCATTTTCTCGACAGCCTCGGCAGCGATGTGCGTCCGGCGCTCGTCGCCGTACTTGTCCGAAAGTTCGCGCAGGTCATCCTCGATAAGGGTCAGGATCATCTTGGGATGGGCAAGCAGGTCTTCAAAATGGGCGATCTGGCCTTTGACCTGCTTGTACTCATCTTCGATTTTCTGGCGCTCAAGGGCAGCCAGACGGCGCAATTGCATGTCCAGGATGGCATGGGCCTGGAGTTCGGATAGTATGAAACGCGTCATCAGGCGTTCTTTTGCGATATCGGCATCCGGCGACTCTTTGATTGTCTGGATGACAGCATCCAGGTTATTTAATGCGATCGTCAGTCCCTCGAGGATATGGGCACGGGCACGCGCTTTTTCCAACTCGAACTGCGTGCGACGGGTGATGACCAACTGCCGGTGCTCGAGGAATATTTGCAGGGCTTTCTTGAGCGGCAGAAGGCGCGGCTCGCCGTTCACAAGCGCCAGCATCTGGACGCCAAAGGTAGTCTGGAGTGAAGTGTACTTGTAGAGCTGGTTGAGCACTTTTTTCGGTTGGGAGCCGCGTTTAAGTTCAATGACGATGCTCATGCCGCGCCGGTCAGACTCGTCCCGCAGGTCCGAGATGGCGTCTACTTTTTCATCGCGCACTAGATCGGCGATCCGTTCGATCAGAGTGGATTTATTAACCTGGTAGGGGATTTCGGTGATAACGATGCGGTGCCGGTTGCCGGCCATTTCTTCGATGTGGGCTTTGCCGCGCAGCACGATGCGCCCCTTCCCGGACCCGTAAGCGGCTTCGATACCTTCCGTCCCAACGATGATTCCACCAGTGGGGAAGTCTGGTCCCGGGATGAATTTCATCAGGAACTCGATGGGTACATCGTCCATTGTGTCGTAATTGTTTATTAGGTAGATCAATGCCGTGGCCAACTCTTTTAAGTTGTGTGGGGGAATGTTGGTTGCCATGCCGACGGCAATACCAGACGAGCCGTTGAGAAGCAGGTTGGGGATACGAGAAGGGAGGACGGTTGGTTCCTGGAGTGAACCGTCGAAGTTGTCGGTGAAGTCCACCGTGTTTTTATCGAGGTCGGTCAGCAGTTCCTCAGCCATCTTGTGCAGACGGGCTTCGGTGTAACGCATGGCAGCCGGGGCGTCGCCATCCACTGAGCCGAAGTTACCTTGGCCATCCACCAGCAGGTAGCGCATGGAGAAATCCTGGGCCATGCGCGCCATCGACTCATAGACCGCCGAGTCACCGTGCGGGTGGTATTTGCCGAGCACCTCGCCGACGATACGGGCGGATTTCTTGAAAGCCGTATTGGCGCGAATGCCCATATCCTGCATGGCGTATAGGATGCGGCGGTGGACAGGTTTCAATCCATCGCGGGCATCCGGCAGAGCCCGCGCAACGATAACGGACATGGCGTAATCGAGATACGCTGTGCGCATGGTCTCGTCAATATCCGTCATCTGGATGGTTCCAACAACCTGTTTGACGGGTTCCGGGGTCTGGCTGCTGGGTTCAGGTTCTACCATATTTGTCCTCACGCGGTAGGGGCACAGCGCCGCTGTGCCCCTATGGGGTAATCGAATTAGCGAAGGAATTATACCGCAAACGGCTTGTCAAATCAGTGGCGGGCAAGTATAATCCGCCTTTGCTTGTTCGGGGCGTGGCTCAGTCCGGTTAGAGCGCTGCGTTCGGGACGCAGAGGTCGGCGGTTCAACTCCGCCCGCCCCGACAGGATAAGACTCCCAGGTTCGGGAGTCTTGGATTTTAGGCGGCGGTTCTCATTTCGGGAGTGCTTCGCGATTCACTAAGGGGATATTACCCCACCCGCCTTCCCCGACAGGTTCGACCTGAACCGACAGGATAAGATCCCCGTTGTGGGAGTCCTTTGATGAGTCACTGAAAGTCATTTTTCCTCCTTGACGGATTTCAGGAGGCGGGTGTATCCTATCTGTCTAACTAATATACCTCGTTAGGCGAGGCGTCTGCGTGATAAACAGGCCATTGTCCCGAAACGTCGAAAGACGCCAAGGGATAGACCAGGCCGGGCCGGATTAAGGCCCCGCTCAAAGTGGCTGGGGAAAAGTCCCCTACGATACGCAGTGCCAAAGCTCAACCAGGAGGTGCCCACGGGTTGCCCGTGGGTTGCAATCGTGTTATTAAAACCTCTTGGTAAGCCGGAGGTTTTTCTGTATTGTGTATGGTTTTACCAAATCCGATTTCACAAGTAAAGGAGGTGATTTTATGGACGCTGATGGGATTCCGCTATATAAGATAAAACACAGGCAGAAGGCGCAATATTTGGATCAGGTGCAGCGTACATCCGCGTATCACCTACCCCCGGATTGGTAAAAAATATTTCGGGGATCATCAACCAAATGGATGGTATCCTGATAACAGCTCCAAAATTCGCCGCCTTCTTTCTGTGGACCAGGCGGCGTTTTGCTACAAGGTAGCATTTCGTATTCCCGCCATATTCTATTGCGTATGCAGTCCCCTGTTTTCTGGAGGTGAATTATGGCTTACTTGAGCGAAATTATTGGACGCCCTGTCACTGATCTGGACGGGATAACTGTCGGAAAATTAACAGATGTGATCGTGCGAGCATTGCCTGAATTCCCGCACCCGTTGATCGAGGCGGTGACGATTGAAGGCAAGGGTGGAACACAGATCCTGCCTTTCGCAGCGGTGGCGGCTCTGCTCTCACCGGTCATCCCCTTGAAATACCGGTTAATCGACGCCCCATTATTTGAATTGAAAGTAGATGATGTTTTGCTTTCTCGCGATGTGCTGGATAAGCAGATCATCGACACGGAAGGGGCACGCGTGGTGCGGGTCAATGACGTGGAACTGGTGCGCGTCAATGGGACAATCTATGTCAGCAATGTGGATGTTTCATGGGTGGGGATTATTCGTCGGTTGGGGCTGGTCGGGTTGGCGCATTTTCTGAGCAGACATCTCAAGAAAAAAGGGATTGCCTGGGACGATGTGGAACTGATGCGCCGCGATCAGGAGATGCATTTGCGTGTCCCGGCGGAGAAACTGCATGATCTGCATCCGGCTGACCTTGCGGAAATTGTTAGAGACCTGAATAAGCTTGAGAGCGGTCAACTGTTGGATACACTGGATGTCCAGCACCTGGCAGATACCCTGGAAGAGGTGGAACCGGAGTTTCAGGCTGAACTGATCGAGCACATGTCGGATGAAAAAGTTGCGGATCTACTCGAAGAGATGGAACCAGATGAGGCTGCTGATTTGCTCGGAGATATGCCCAAGGAGCGCAAGGAAGGTTTGCTGGCGTTGATGAAAAAGGAAGATGCCGATGATGTTCGAAAACTTCTGACATATCCAGAGGACTCGGCGGGCGGTATCATGACCACAGAGTATGCTTCAATTCTCCCCAATTTGACAGCCTCTGAGGCGATCAAGGAACTGCGTGGCATGGCCGACGAAGTGGAGACGATGTTCTATGTCTATGTTCTGGATGTAGAACAACACCTGGTCGGTACCTTCTCATTGAATAATCTCATATTTGCCAGTCCTAGTCGGAAGGTCTCGGACTTCATGACAAAACGCCTCATTACCGTCAACCTGACAGACGATCAGGAAACGGTGGCCCAGACGGTTGCCAAATACGACCTGCTGGCTGTGCCGGTAGTGGACGAACAAAACCATCTGCACGGCATTGTCACCGCCGACGATGCCCTGGATAAGATCATTCCAACCGCATGGAAGAAACGCTTGCCGCGCTTCTATCGCTGATAAAAAATAGGGCTCCATGAACAATACCATCATCAAAGTACGCGGCTTTATTTATCGCTACTGGAAGAGGATTTTGATATTTCTTTCCGTGTTTGGCCCGGCGACCATTACGGCCATGTCAGATAATGATGCCGGTGGTGTCGCCACGTATTCGATCGCCGGCGCAAGGCTTGGATACCCAATCCTTTTTCTTCTCGTCATAATCACCATTCTGCTCGGCGTGACCCAGGAAATGGGGATGCGGTTGGCTATCATCAGCCGGAAGGGATTGGCGGATTTAATTCGTGAGAAGTTCGGCGTCCGGACGGCGATGTTCATGTTCGGTGCTTTGCTGATTGCGAACCTTGGTACCCTGATCACAGACCTATCCGCGGTCAAGATAACCAGCAGGATGTTAAGTCTGCCGGCTATTCCATCGGTGATATTCGTCCTGTTAATTTCCTTCCTTTTCATTGTGAAAGGGAACTACAAGCTGACCCAGTCCATCATGCTGCTCACCAGTCTGTTTTATGTTGCCTATATTATCTCGGCGATCAAGGCGCGACCGGATTGGGGGCTGGCAGTCAGCAACTTGTTTTACCCTCACGGCGTTGAATTCACACCAACGTATATGCGGGATTACCTGTTGATTGGCATGGGCGTATTGGGGACAACAATTACTCCCTGGGGACAGTTTTTTATTAGCAGTTTTGCATATGATAAAAAAATTGAGAAGGGGAAAATCAACTATTCCCAGCTTGAGACTTACTGGGGCGCGTTCCTGACCGACTTCTTTTCTTTCTTTATGATTGTGGCGACTGCCGCAACGTTGTTCGTAAATCATATACCTCTGGAAGCAGGCGAACAGGCTGCACTGGCGATTAAACCCTTTGCGGGCGAACTGGCTGGCACATTGTTCGCGATTGGCATTCTCAATGCCGGGTTTATGGGCGTTATCATCGTGTCACTTTCCACCGCTTATGCCTTCGCGGAGTTCTTCGGTCTTTCGGGTAGCCTCAATGACAGCTACAAGAAAAGCAAAACGTTCTATATCCTCTTTGCCCTGCAACTCTTTGTTGTGGGTGTCGTTGTAGTGTTCACGAATTTGTCATTATTCAAGGTGGCCATTGTTACACAGACAATCAATGCCATCGCGCTTCCACTGGTCTTTTATTTCCTGATCAAGTTGACCAATGACCGGCAACTTATGGGGCATTTTGCGAACAATAAATTCCAAAAATACTTCGCGATTGTCTGCACTATAGTCATTGTGATTGCCTCGGTAGTCACGTTGATTTCGTATTTTATCAAAACGTAGCGTTTCGGACCCGTAAACGGTCACCCGAAAAATAGCATCCGCCAACTGTTTGGCTGGCGGATATCGATTATGTGTTGGGTGGGTATTCAAAAACCGGTTTTAGACTGCATATTCAGGACTCTTTCGAGTCAGTCGGCTGGCTTGTCTTCATTTCTGGCGGCGATTTCCGCGCGCGTTTGGGCGTGACCGGCGCGACTGATCGGATAGAAGAGTGCAAAAACTATTCCTCCCAACAGAAGCACCGAAGGCACCGGCCCCATCAGAACACGGATGGCAAGGATGGTTGAAGGTTTCTGCATCGCGGAATTCGACACGTAGCCGCTCCAGTCCAGGACGAGCAGGGTCAGGGGGATGGCGATTGAGGAAGCGATTTTCTTGGATAGGGAAACCAGGCTGTAAAAGATGCCCTCATGGCGCTGACCGGTTGCCAGTTCATCCACTTCGATCGCGTCGGGAATGATGGCCCACGTCAGGATATGGATGGCGGAGACACCGATCCCGGCCAGAATTGCCATCAATAGGATCAGTGGCAACCCCGCGGACGGGTCGAGGAAGCTGAGCGCGATCATGATGACTGAGAGAAAGATCATCCCGGTAATATAGGCCTTGCGCTTGTCCGTTTTGCGGGAGGCCCATTCCCAGAAGGGCAGGACCATCAGAGCAGTGATGAAAATGGCCCCAAGGATGACGTCGCTCTGGGCTTCCAGATTCATACGGTATTTCAGGAAGTAGAGCAGGAAAGCCTGGATGATGTCCACGGCGGTCCAGGTGAAGAGGAAAATGCCGGCCGCAAACAGGAAGGGGCGGTTCTTCCAGACTGCTCGAAGCGACTCTCGCAACCTCGGCTGGGACTGGGCGAAATACTCCGGGCGTTCACGTGTCCCAAAGAAGGTGAGCAGGAGCGGGAGGGCGCAGACTGCGCCGAAGATAATCCCCATTTCAAAGACGCGCCCGGTGTTTTCCGGGCGCATTGTACCAATGATTGTCAGTGGTACGATGAAGGCAATCAGACTACCTGCAATGGAAAAGGCCATGCGGTAGGTGGTCAGAGAAGTGCGCTCATCGTAATCCTGGGTTAGTTCGGGTGTCAAGGCAACGTATGGCACGGTGACGAATGTGTAGGAAGAATCAAAGAGGAAGTAAGCGAAGGCATAGTAAGCGCATAGCAGGAACTGGCTCTCCGTCGGCGGGCGGTACCACATCATGGCGAACATCAGTCCGAACGGGATGAAGCCGAAAAGCAGGAAAGGCCGCCGCCTTCCCCAGCGGGTGCGGACCCGGTCGGTGAAAAAACCTATTAGTGGGTCGTTAATGTAGTCCCAGGTGCGGCCGATGAATATGGCCAGGGCGGCGTAGGCGGGTTTGATCCCGACCACATCGGTCATAAAGATGGCGAACAAGACCTGCATGATGGTATCAGTGCAGGCGAACCCGAAGTCGCTGATGCCGAAAAGGAATTTGGTCCGGCGGGGAAGACGGTCTTGGATGGCGGTTGTCATGTGGGTTTCCTTTGGATGTCAGATAGGATATATTTTATTGCTTCGGTTAAGGATAATTATTGAGTTAAACCCCAGACCATGCGGAGCGATGTTCTCAATTCCGTCAGGGCCAGCGGCCTTTCGCGATGTGGACATAAAATCATACGGGCGAGTGAAGACTCGCCCGTTCTTTTTCCGGAGAATAAACCATCGGGTGGATCTGACTTCACCCGATCCTCATTATTCACTCACCTTACGGAACCGCCACACGGCCAAGAGGAAGAACAGCAGTGCATACCCGGCCAGCACCGCGGACGGGACCAGCACGGACTCGAATCCCAACAGCCGCATGGTGATGTTCTTGAACCCGTCCATCGCCCAGGCGATGGGAGTGACGTGGCCGATGGCCTGGAAGGTCGCGCTGGTGAACTCCAGAGGGGTCCATGCCCCGCCCAGACCGGCGAAGACGAACATCGGAATGAGGGAGAAGGCGATGGCCTGCTCCTCACTTTTCGCCAGCACGCCGATCAGCAGCCCCAGGGCAGCGATGCATAGGCTGGAGGTGAGCGCCACCAGCAAGGTTGCGCCGGGGATGCGCAAGTAGTCCACTTTCAGGATGAGCTGTCCAAAGGCGATCAGTACCAGGAATTGGGCGAAGATCAGCACAAAGATCGCAAGGTAATGCCCGAGCAGGATATGCGGCCGGTGTGTGGCGGTGGTCAGCAGGCGTTGTAGCGAACGAGTCTTGCGCTCGGTGACGATCACCGTGGCGCAGGTCAGCAGGCCGGCGATGGCGAACTGGAGCATCAGCCCCGGTGAGGTTTGCGCCAGCGAAGAGGTCTGTGAACTGACCTTTTCTTCGGTTTCGACCACGGCGGAAGAGATCTCGATGCGGATGGGGGGATTATCCCAGGTGGCCATCGCCTGCTCGAAGGCCGGGGTGAAGGCGGACGAGATCGTTCCGACGATGCCCGCGGTCTGAGCCGCGCTCGTCAGCCGGTTGGCAGCAGCCAGCGCCTCGCCCTGGACGATCGTCCCGGCGGTCTTGGCAGTGTCGGTTTCGAGGGTCAGGCGCGGGGGGCTCCCTGTCAGGAGAGAATCGGAGTAACCCGCAGGGATGATCAGGATCCCGGCCAGGTCGCCGTCCGAGAGCGACTTTTCGTAATCGGCCAGGGTCTGTCCTTCATCCTGCGTCACAACGATGACTTCTGAGTTTTCCAGCAGGCTCACCAGGCGCAGGCTTAGATCGCCGCCGTCCCCGTTGATGACGGCCATTGGGAGGCGTGTGTCGCTCTCGCCTTTGCTGAAACCGCCGAAGGAGAAGCCGAACAGCAAGGTGAAGGCGATCGGCATGATCAGCAGAAACAGGAAGGTCTTGCGGTCACGCAGGATTTGAATCAGGTCTTTTGCGGCAATATCAAAGATTCTTTTCATAGTTTTATCTCCCCCCTCTCCCTAAAACGGGAAAGGGGACTGGGGTGAGGGTCATGCGTACCTTTTCTGAAATCTCCAGACGCCGATGCCGAAGAGCACCATCGCCCAGGTGAGCATCACCAGCAGGCTAATGAACAGGTTGCCGGTCGCGGCACCCTGCATGGACTGGAAAAGGCCGCGCACTGCCCATCCCTGTGGGACGAGCAGGGAGATGGTGTTCATGGTGTTTTGGGTTGTCGATGGGCTGGCGAAGAGAAAGATTGGCATCATCCCGATCATGCCGCTGAAAGTCAGCACACCACCGAAAACGATCCCGCCCTGCTTTGAACTTTTCATCAGCGAGTTGACGAACACACCGAAGGCTGAGGCAACCAGGATGGTGCCAACCGAGAAGAACAGGATGGAGCTCAGGCTGCCCCAATTGATTCGGAAGATGAGCGCGCCCAGCGTGAGCAGGACAACGATCTGGATTGTCACAGTCAGCAGCACAGCCAGTAATTTCCCACCCAGGATGGTGGCCTGTGCCGTCGGTGTGGTGAACAGCCGTGGCAGGGTGCCCATCTCGTCTTCATGCAGGAGCGTCGCGGCGGAGGCGGTGGCGGTGTAGAAGGCGTAGAAGATCATCATCCCGCCCATGATGGGACCGATGATACGCAGTAGCAGCGGGACTTCTTCCGTTTCCGCTGCGGCGGGGTTCCGGACTTCGAACAGGGCCGCCGGGTCACGGGTCTGGGAGGAGGCTGTCAGATAGGCTTCCACCACCTGCCGGATGAAGGCCGGGTCGCTGGAGCCGGTCTGGGCTACGGCCACTTTGACAGCGATCTTCGTGCCAGAAAGACCGTCCATGAACTGGTTTAGCACCGAGCGGACGATGGCTGGGCCGAGCGACAGGGTCGGGTCCTGAAAGACTTCAAGAACGGTCTGCCCTTCCAGGTCCGAAAAACGCCGCGAGAAGTCGGCCGGGATGATGATGGCAATTCCAGCTTTCTGCGCCTCCACGGCGGCTCGTGCCGCCTCAGCGCTATCAGTCAGCGTGACCTTCATCAGGTCGGCCAGGTCGTCCTGCTGGAGCAAGTAGACGACCATATCGCCCATGGACTGGATGTCGGCGTCAGCGGGGAACTGGCTTATGGCAGTCTCAAAACCGGAGCCGCCTGCATCCAGGTTGGCGATCACCACTTTGGTTTGCGGCAGGCCGAAACCGGTGTCGCCGTCCTTCATCCCGCCGAACATAATATAAAACATGCCCGTTACTAGCAGCGGGATGCCGAACATGAACAGCACTGCAAACACACTTCGGAAGGAGCGGGTCAGGTCTTTGAGGGCAATATCAAGGATCTTCATGGTCAATCCCTCAACTCTTTCCCTGTCAGGTGCAGGAACACCGCTTCCAGGTTGGGCTCCTGGATGTCCACCGACATGATGCGCGTACTCTGCGCGGTCGCGGCTTCGAACAGGCGTGGAAGCACCTGGTTGCTGTCATCTGCCAGCACGATGAGCGTGCCGTCCTCCGACAACACATTCTTCACGCCCTTCACAGCTTTCCAGGCTTCGGCCACACGCCTGCCCTCGGTATTGACCGTCAGGGTGATCCGGTCCATCTGGCCGACGATCTTGATCAGTTCGGCATTCGTGCCGAACGCGATGAGCTTGCCAGTGTCCATGATGGCGATGTGGTCGGAGAGTTCCTGGGCTTCTTCCATGTAATGAGTGGTGTAGAGCACGGTCATGCCCTGGTCCTTGAGCGCCACCACGCTGTCGAGGATATTGCGACGGGACTGCGGGTCGATGCCCACGGTTGGCTCATCCATGTAGATGACTTTGGGTTTGTGCAGCAGCGCAACACCGATGTTGACCCGCCGCTTCATCCCGCCCGAATACTTGCCAACCCGGTCTTTGGAGCGCTCGATCAGCCCGATGATCTCCAGCACCTCGTCCACGCGCGTCCGGAGGGCTGTGCCGCGCAGCCCGTACATCTTACCCCAGAAGGTCAGGTTCTCGCGCGCCGACAGGTCTTCGTACAGGGCGATCTCCTGCGGGACAACTCCCAGGACGGACTTCACACCCATCTGGTCATCTTTGATGGAATGTCCCATCACCAGGGCATCGCCCTCGTCCGGGCGCAGCAGGCAGGAGAGCATGGAGATGGTGGTCGTTTTCCCAGCCCCGTTCGGGCCAAGCAGGCTGAAGATCTCGCCTTGCTGGACTTCGAACGAGACCCCATCCACGGCTTTCAGGTCGCCAAAGGCTTTGTGCAGTTTCTTAACTTCAATTGCATTCATAGGATATTACTCCTTGTCGAGGGTTGTGATCGCCAGGCAGAAAAGGCCGATCCCGAGCAGCATGACCTGTCCCTTTGCGTCCATGACATCCATGATAATAGTTACCACTACCGCAACACCCATTGCCAGGGCCACGGCTTTGAAGACCAGGTCAAAGATCTTTCCAATGTTCTCATTAGTCGCCATATTTATTACCTCCACGAATTTGATTATGCTGCCCACAGTATATGCCGCGCGGATTTGTTTGCCATCGGTCGAAAAGGCGGTTTCCACCTGTCCTTTCGTACAGTGCCCGCCTGGCCGATGGCAAAAGAGCTGATGTGAACTACAATTCAATTATCATGAATAGCAACCCGTTTCCCATCCCTTCCCCAAAAGTACTGGACCGCGACCCGCGCCTGTTCACGGGCTTCCTCACATTCGTTGTCGCCATCATGGTTGTACAGACCCTGATCTCTAATCCTGACATGCGCAAAACCGGGATGTTGATCCTTTTCACTGTCTTGGTTATCATTCACTTGGTTCTGCACTGGCTGCTCGAAAAGATCGCTGCCCGTCCCAGACTGGTCGTCTGGTACATCTTTTCACAGGGTGCGTTGGCCTTTTCGATCACCTTTCTTTCAGGCAATACCACCATGATCTTTGCCCTGTTCATGGGGCTGATTGGCGAAGCGGTTGGTCTGCTGGGCATCACCCGTTGGGGAATTCTGGCCGCCTTTTTTTATTTGCTGCTTTCTTTCGTCAACCTCACCCAATTCCTTGGTATGGAATCCGCCAAATGGTGGGCGCTTGGCACGCTGCCCATTGTCTTCTCGCTTACCATTTATGTTCGACTTTATGTCCGCCAGCTGGAAGCTCGCACCCAGGCCCAGGCGCTGCTCGTGGAGCTGGAATCGGCCAACCGCCAGTTGACCGAGTACGCCGCCCGGGTGGAGGACCTGACCATCGCCAGCGAACGACGGCGCATGGCGCGCGAACTGCACGACACGCTTTCGCAGGGACTGGCTGGGTTGATCCTGCAGCTCGAAGCCGTGGACGCCCATCTGGTGGGTAACCGTCTCGAGCGGGCGAAGGCCATCCTCCGCGAGACGATGGAACAGGCACGGACCACCCTGGCGGATGCCCGCCGGGCGATTGACGACCTGCGCCGTTCAGGGACAGACAGCCTAGAGGATGCGGCCCGCCAGGAAGCTGAGAGCTTCATCACTGCCACCGGCATTCACTGCGAAGTGAGCATTTCCCTGCACACCTCACCCCCGGACCTGGTCACGGAGGCTGCTATCCGGGCAGTTTCCGAGGCTCTAACCAATATCGCTCGTCACGCTCGGGCGCAGACTGCAAAACTGCGCATAGTCTTTATCGAAGAACAAAATGAACTCCAAATAGCGATTTCCGATGACGGCATCGGCTTCGACCCGGATGTCATAGGGGCCGGGCACTATGGCCTACTGGGGATGCGAGAACGTGTCCGGCTGGCGGGGGGCAGTCTCGAGGTCCTCTCGGAGATGGGCAAAGGGACGCAGATTGTGATACGATTTCCGCTGGAGAAACATAGCGATGAGTGACCCAATTCGCATCCTGGTCGCCGACGATCACATGATCATCCGCCAGGGCCTGCGTCTTATTCTGGAAACCGAGGCCGGTTTCGATCTGGTGGGCGAAGCTGCTGATGGAGCAGAAGCGGTTCGTCTGTGCGCCGAGCTTCACCCGGCGGTTGTCTTGATGGACCTGCGCATGCCAGGGATGGATGGATTGACGGCGATTGAGCGTCTCAAGACCGAACAACCTCAGATTGCTGTGGTCATCCTGACCACCTTCAACGAAGACAACATGATGATACGCGGCCTGCAGACCGGGGCGAAGGGTTACCTGCTCAAGGATACTGATCGGGAAACCCTCTTCAATGCCATCCGTGCTGCGGCCCGCGGCGAGACCTTGCTCAAGCCGGAAATCATGGCACGGCTGCTTTCGAAAGCAGCCGCAGTGAATACACGGGTGAATGCCAGGACTGACCTGACCGAACGGGAGTTGGAAGTGTTGATGTGGGTTGCGCAGGGGGAACGCAGCAAGGAGATCGCCGTCCGACTGGGGATCAGTGAGCGAACGGTGAAGGCGCATCTGGCGAGCATTTATTATAAGTTGGGGGTTGATTCGCGTGCTGCCGCGATCGCGATCGCTGCTCAGAAAGGATTGCTTCCAAGTAAATGAACAGTCGAGAGCGTTTCCTTGAAACGATGCGTTTTAGGTTGCCCGACCATGTGCCGTATTTCGAGGAAGGCATTCGGAAGGAAGTGCTGAAAGCCTGGCGGAAGCAGGGGTTGGCAGCGGAGGCTGACTTGTCAAAGATGTTTACTTCCGACGCACGTGAAGAAATTGAACTGGATGTGGATCCGCATCCCTGGCCTAGGCGTTGGCCGACCACAAAAATGGAACTCAAAGCCTTCGCCCGGCGGCTAAACCCGGACGACCGCACCCGTCTGCCAAAAAACTGGCAGCAGTGCGTGCCGGGCTGGAAGCAGCGCGAACATGTCCTGATGATGCGCGTCCATAACGGCTTTTTTCTGACGATGGGGGTAATGGGATGGAAGCGGTTTTATGAATTGATGAAGTTGATCCATAACGATCCTGGATTTGTGTGTGAGATGATGCAGATCCAGGCTGAATTTGTCGCGTCCCTGACCGAACGTGCCCTGCAGGATGTGGAGATCGACGCGGCTATTTTCAGCGAACCGATCGGAGCCAACCACGGACCATTGATCTCACCAGATATGTTCGTGGATTTTGTGTTATCGAGTTATCGCCCGGTGCTGGATGTTTTGCATCATCATAATGTAAATATCGTCATCCTGCGCACCTATGCCAATGCCCGCCTGCTGGTGCCAGTGCTGATGGAGAACGGATTCGATTGCCTGTGGGCTTGTGAGGTTAATACAGAATCCATGGATTATCTTTCTTTGCGGAAGGAATTTGGCTGCAACCTGCGTTTGATCGGGGGCATCGATCTTGATGTGCTGCGGCTAGGAAAAGAGGCCATCCGGCGCGAGGTCGAGGAGAAGGTCCCACCGCTACTGGCGCAGGGAGGTTATGTCCCGCTGGCAGATGGGCGTGTGCGGACAGATATTCCTTACGAAAATTATGTCTACTATCGGCAATTGCTGGAAAAAGTCACAAGTTCATAAGGACGTTTACCCAGTCCATGTGTGCTGCCAGCAAAACTTTACCGCGCGCTTTCACTGCTGGGAGCGGCCGCTCTCCCGGGCTCTCGCAGAGTAGTCTATCCACACCGACGGGTGTGGAAAAGGAAATATGTGGCTCGAGGGTGAGACTCCAGGGGAAGAACAGTTGCTGGATCACCTGGCTGAACTCGGCCAGGCGGCGCTTCTGCCAGTCAATGCTCTTGAACCATGTTATGGGGTGGCGTGCCCACCGCCTTGCCACCACTCCACTTACGATGGACAGGACCACTTGTGTTTCCGGAACGGTTCGCAGGAACAGGTCAATGGATGGCAGCCATTTTTCGATCCAAGCTGAGGCGTCCGGGTAGACTTCGGGATCCGGGTCGATCAGACCGGTCCCGTAGAGCAGCAATGCGCCGCCATCCTTCAAATAGCGTATCCCTGCCCGTGCGGCGGTCATGCGGTCATGGGTTTTATCCGAAAGAAATAATATGTGAGAATTGGCGTTGGGCAGGTTTTTCAGGAACGGCACATCGCTCGATATCAGTTTCAGGTCTTCCCGGCCGAGTTGGGAGGCGATAACGAATGTATCGTACGACCCGGAATGATTGGAGATGACCAGCAAAGGCCCCTTCACCGGGACGGTCTCCGCGCCACGGCTGGTGACACGATTGCACCAGTTGGTCAGCATCCAGGCCGCCGCGCTGGCGAACCCGTCGGTGGCGATCAGGTGGTCAGCGGTCACGCCGATGATGGATAGCCTCCTGGCAGCTTTGCCGAAGATGGGCCGGAAGAGCCGGACCATTCCCCCGGTTTTGGGCAAACCAATGGCGTTGATGATTTCCAGGATGAGCGCATCGCTCAGGGCTATAATCCTGGTGTCTGGGTGGCTCAAGGCTGGCCTCCTGAAGTAAAGTGTAACACAACCGAAGACGTCGAGTAATTCAAAATTTATTATGATTGCGGTAAGGTGATGGATGACCAATCAACCGGAAATCAGCCTCGAACGACTTAAATCGCTGCGCTCCCGAACTTTCCGCCTGCCTCCGCACCTGCACCTTTCCACCCCCCATGGCGCCCTGGATTTCGTTAACGAGCGTGGTTTCGTTTACTTTTGGCCGATCTCTGGCATTGACCTGCCATCCCTCTGGATGGCGGTTACTGGGGAGCGCTCTGTGGCTGATAAACACGATGATCCCGGGCACATCACCTGGGGTTGGAAGGACGCCGCCCTTCCGAAGAAGATCTGGTATTACGGCAAAATCCTGCGCCGCAAGGCGACCATTATCTCGCTAGAAATAGCCCCGTATTTCTACGCGCTGTCTGAGAATTTCGGTTCTCCGGAGCAAGATTTTCTCTTGGCTTATGAAGAAGGCCGTTTGACACAGGCCGCCAGGCAAATTTACGAAACGCTGCTGGAGAAAGGCATTCTGGATACCATCTCTCTGCGCAAAGAAGCGAGGTTGTTAAATGCTAAGGAATCGGTGTTCAACCGGGCAATGGAAGATTTGCAAAAGGATTTCAAAATTCTACCGGTTGGGATTGCCGAAGCCGGTGCATGGAAATATGCTTTTCGCTATGATATTACTGCCCGGCACATGCCCGAATTGGCAGAGCAGGCTCGTCGGATAGGCGAAGCCGAAGCCCGGCAAAAACTGGTGGCTTTGTTTTTTGCCTCTACAGGCACAGCCCAAATCCGGGATGTGACCAAACTCTTCGGCTGGTCACCCGAAATGGTCAAACGCGCGGTGGAAAGGCTGGTGATATTAGGGGCGCTGGCCGAAGCAGACCATCCTCAGAATCCGGGTGTTTGGTTGGCTTTGCCGAAAATATTAGCATGAAAGAACAAGGGCGACTGGTCAGGTCGCCCTTTTGATTACTAGAAATCCCAATCCGGATAATCACTCCTCCAGGGTGCTGATATCGCCCTCTGACAACCCTTGAGCGCGCGCTTTGAGTACACGACGCATGATTTTCCCGGAGCGCGTCTTGGGAAGTTTGTCCAAAAACTTGATTTCTTCCGGCTTGGCAATTGGACTCAGATGCTGGGCAACATGCTGGCGCAATTCCTCGGCTAGTTCGGGAGTACCGGTAAATCCGTCTCTCAGGATGACATAACAGAAGATACCCTGTCCCTTGATTTCGTGCGGGAGACCGATGGCGGCCGCCTCGGACACTGATGGATGACTCACCAATGCCGACTCGATCTCGGCGGTCCCAAGCCGGTGCCCGGAGACCTTGACAACATCGTCCACGCGACCAATGATCCAGAAATAGCCGTCCTTATCACGTTTGGCTGAGTCACCGGTCAGGTATTTGCCGGGGAACTTGCTCCAGTATTGGCTGACATAGCGGTCAGGGTCGCGGTAGATCGTGCGCAGCATGGAGGGCCAGGGATTCGTGAGGACGAGGTAACCCTCTTCCCCGTCCGGGACGGGAATCCCGTGCTCGTCCAATATTTCAGCCTCTTGCCCGAAGAACGGACGCGTCGCGGAACCGGGTTTAAGCGGCATTACGGGAAGCGGTGTGATCATGAACATCCCGGTTTCGGTCTGCCACCAGGTATCCATAATGGGTGATTTTTCCTTGCCGATGACGCGGTAATACCACTTCCATGCTTCCGGGTTGATGGGTTCTCCAACAGAACCGAGCAGCCTCAGGGAGGACAGATCGTGCTTGTTCGGCCAGGCTTCTCCAAAACGCATCAGGCCGCGAATCGCGGTCGGCGCAGTATAAAAGACCGTGATGCCGTATCGTTCCACAAGTTGCCACCAGCGGTTTGGATATGGGTAGACCGGGCCGCCCTCGAACATGAATGAAGTCGCACCGTTGAGCAGCGGACCGTAAACGATGTACGAGTGACCTGTCACCCAGCCGGGGTCGGCGGCGCACCACCAGCGGTCTTCATCCTTCAGGTCGAAGACGTATTTAAGTGTGGAATATGTGCCAACCATATAACCACCATGTGTATGCACGATGGCCTTGGGTTTACCGGTGGAACCTGAAGTATACAGGATATATAGAGGGTCTTCTGAATCGAGAATTTCTGTCGGACATTTGCCGTTGGCGATGGGTAAGGTGCACAGATCATGATACCAGTGGTCACGACCCGCTTCCATCGGGACTTCCTGGCCGGTCCGCTTTACGATGATGATGTTCTCCACTGATGCGCAATGCTTGAGGGCTTCATCCGCTGTGCGCTTGAGTTCAAAAATTTTCCCATTAATCCAGCTGCCGTCTGCCGTTATGAGTAATTTGGACTCGCTGTCTTCAATGCGGCCTTGAAGCGCATCCGTGGAGAAACCTGCGAAAATGACTGAGTGAATTGCTCCGATTTTGGCGCAAGCCAGCATTGCGAAGACGATTTCGGGGATGCGTGGCAGATAGATGGTTACGCGGTCACCCTTTTTGATCCCCATGGCTTTAATAAGGTTGGCAAACCTGTTGACCTCCCGATTCAGGGCATGGTAGGAATACGTCTTCTGCTCTTTGCCATCTTCGCTTTCCCAGATCAAGGCCAGTTTATTCTTGCGCCAGGTTTTGAGATGCCGGTCAATGCAGTTATGGACAATGTTGACTTTCGCGCCTGTAAACCATTTGTAGAATGGCTTGTTCGAGTCATCCAATACTTTGTCCCATTTCTGAAACCATTCCAGTTCCTCAGCGCGCTCGGCCCAAAATCCCTGCAGGTCTTTACGGGCGCGGTCAGCCACGATATCCCAATTCGGGATGATAGCCTGTGCAACAATTTCGGCAGTTGGATAATAGACTTCGCCTTCCATTTCGGTATTTTTCGAACTTGACATGCCTGTTCTCCTTGCGTGGGGGTTTGCGTTTCCAAGAATAAATTCGTTAAATTCTATCATAATAATCCAAGTACAAATTATGCAAATGATAATAATATTTTACTGCACTCTCGTCCTGAATGAAGCAGAGTCCTAATAAGCTAATAAATAAAGACTCTGTGCAAATATATTTCGCCAGAGTCTTTTATATAGATACTCTAATATCTAACTTGATAATGTTGGATGTTTTGAAATTCGATCTCGCCTCCGGTCATCATGGAAATGCGCTCTTCCAACGCCTTGTGAGCGTGAATGCCCAGGCTTTCGTCGAGGAGAAGGGTGTTGCACGGCCCGGGTACAATAATCCAGCTTACATTGCTATCGCTCATCCCAATTTCCAGTACTCACAGGTTTCGCCCGCTGCCACGGAGATGATTTTCCTGGCAGAGCCGGACATTTGCTTGAAAAAGCCTTCGAACAAGCCAATGGTGTAGTAGCACGCCGATTGAATGCCGTGAAGGCCAAGTTCTTCGAGTTCTTCATAGATGTGGTTGCCGATGATTTGCAAGGTGTCGGGATCGGGCATCTGCATCTCTTTGATAAAGCCGAGATCGATCAGGATGGCTCCTGTGCGACGGGCAGCCTCAACTTCCGGCAGTGTTAGTGGCAGCATTTCAATCAGGTTCGCCGCCGCGCGCTGGCCGGCCGTCCGCAGGACAGCTTTTGCGCCGTGCTGGCCGATTAACTGCTCGAGGCTCTCGGTGACGAATAAAAGGGATTTCAAGCTGATTTCGTTGTCAATCATGGCTTTGAACTCCTTCCCGACTTTGATTTAACATTATTCCGAATTATATAACAGCCACGCTGATAAAAAGAGGCAGATGAATCTAGGTCATTTGATGCCATCCGCCTCTATTAATACATAATCGTTGGAGGTTAGTGTTTTCGAACAATCATATTGGTTGAGGCCTCACAAATAGGTCATTCCCTCGGCGTCCAGAATATGGAGGTCACAAAAGCCATGTATGGATCCAACGAGTGGATGGTGCGCAGGATTTCCAATGGTCAGGCGAGCACGGGTCTGGTCCGCCTCTTAGCGGCTCTGCTTTGGGACATGCTTCGAAAGCGGATGGTCGCTCTCTGAAAAACCGGAAAGGACGATCAAAACATTGGCTCCACCCTGCCCGGCATTGCGCCATTGATGACGTTGGTGGGCGGCAAACAACAGGCTGTCGCCCGGGGAGAGCAGGAAATAGCGTTCTTCCACCTGGTATTCAATGTTGCCGGTCAGGCAGAAGACGAACTCGTGGCCGGTATGCACCAGCGGTGCCGGGCCACTGTCCGCACCGGTCTCGAGGGTCAGCACGAACGGCTCCACCCGGCCGAGGAATTTTTCACCACCGAGTCCCTCCCAGGTGCCGCGCTCGATCGGGACGCGTGAACGGTCGAGGGCGCGCAGATAGATCACCTGCTGTCGCTCCACGGGAGTGCCAAAAAACGCCGTCACCGGAACTTCCAACGCATCGGCAAGTTTATACAGGGTACTGACCGAGGGGGAGGTCTTGCCGCGCTCGATCATGCTCAAAGCGTTGGCAGAGAGCCCGCTGGTTCTTGCCAGAGCACGCATGGACACTTTGCGTGCTTCCCGCAAACGCCGCAGGCTCGCCCCTACATCCACGGAGGTTGTTTCGTTCATATGCGACTCCTGAACCATTCAGAAGAATTATAACATCAGGGCTGATGGTCTAAATCATCTTCCTGCTGGGATCTTTTCCGCCGTGAAGGGTCATCATTATTATTTGTACATTATTGTAAAATGTCATCTTTTCCAGTGCATAAAACCGCTTGCCGGGAACATCGTCATGTCAATCTTGTGACAATCTTCACAATCTAACCATGCCGATACAGGATATATTGAACCCAGTATATATATGCATAATCGAATAATCGAATGAAAAAAGAACATATGGAAGTCTCTCCCCTGCGCCAGGAAGTAACCAACCTGCATGCCGATGTCTGTTCGGCGCTTGCCGATCCGACCCGCATCCTTATTCTGTATGCCCTGTCGGAAAAACCCTTCAATGTGAATGATCTTGCAAATACGCTCGGCATCCCACAACCCACCGCCTCGCGCCATCTCAAGGTACTGCGCGATCGCAACTTGGTCACGGCCACGCGCCGGGGCACTAACGTCGAATATGTCCTCGCCGATCATCGTTTGATCGAGGCGCTCGACCTACTGCGCGGTGTGATGCGTGACCGCATCTCCCAGCGCGCCAACATCATCCTGGAAGCCAGCGCCGAGAAGAGCTGAACCCTCCGACTTCATGGCATTTCATATCGACCAGGCATGAGCTGCTGCCTTGAAAATGTATCAAAAATAAAATAAAAATTCATTTCAAACCAAAAGGAGAACTAAAATGGCAAATCCCGAAGCAATCTTCTCTGAAAGTATTCTGAACGCTATCGGCGGCAGGCCGATCAAGAACAAACTATCCATGGTCGTCCTGAGCGGCGACCTGGACAAGGTCATGGCGGCCTTCAGCATCGCCACCGGCTCGGCCGCCTCCGGCATGGAAGTCACCATGTTCTTCACTTTCTGGGGCATGAAAGCCATCCAGAAGGACGGCATTCTCACTGGAAAAAGTCTGTTCGGGCGCATGTTGGGCCTGATGAACCGCGGCGGCCTGAAGGCAATCGGTCCCAGCCGCTTGAACATGGGCGGCATGGGCCGCTGGATGTTCAAGCTGATGATGAAGCAGAAGGGCGTGGCTTCCCTGACAGAACTATACGATAGTGCCGTCGAGCTGGGCATTGTTATGATGCCGTGCCAGATGAGCATGGAAGTCATGGAATACGACCCCAGGAATGATTTCAAACCCAACGTGACCGAGCCTGTCGGCGTGGCCAAATTCCTCGAAGAAGCCGCCGAGAGCCGCGTGACCCTCTTTATCTAAACGGAGAAAAAATGTCTGACACCCCGATCAAATCCATCGATCTGAAAGGCCTGCTCTGCCCGATGCCCATCATCAAGGTGGCCAGGGCCATCAAGGAAGTAAACGTGGGCGAGACTCTCGAAGCCTTCGCTAGCGATCCCGGCGTGATGGCCGATTTCCCCGCCTGGTGCCGCTCGACTGGCCATGAACTGGTGACACTCGAGAAGCAGGACAAACAGTTCCGCTTCGTCGTCCGCCGCTCCAAGTAAGCGGTCTCTCTAATCCTAATTTGAGGGCCAAATGTCCTTCCTCTTTCTAACGCAAATCCTGGCGGCTGCCGCGGTGGTCTTTTGCATCGGTGGCTTTGCTGCCCGTTTGTGGACCTTTTTGCGGTTGGCCGTTCCCATGGATCGCTCGCAGCTCAAGGGCAATCCCAATGTCGGCGTTGCCTACGCCTTGTCCCTTGGTATGCTGCCCTGGGCCAAGGAATCTACCCGCCGACATGCCATGGCATATCTGCGCGGGGTGGGTTTCCACCTGACGATCTTCCTGGTGCTCGTACTCTTCATCCTCAGCCCCTGGCTGAGCCTGCTCCCGGGTCTGGTGCGCCTCGGGCTGGCATTCCTATGCGGGCTCGGGTCGTTGATGGCGCTATTGGGATTCGTCTCCCGTTTCATTGAGAAAAGCCTCAAAGCTCTCAGCACGCCGGATGATTATTTTGCCATCCTGCTTGTCAGCCTGTTCCAGGCCTGCTCGGCTGCGATGCTGTTAAACCTGGACTTCCTGCCGCTCTTTTACCTTTTAAGCGCGCTGGTGTTCGTTTACATGCCGCTCGGCAAGATCCGTCATTGCATTTACTTTGTCTTTTCACGGCTGTTTTTCGGGCGCTTTTTCGGGCGGCGGGCTGTCCTGCCTCACAGCCAGCAGAAAGCGGGCTAAGCATGAGCACCAAAGTCGAAACCGCCCTGGAAGTCTTGCAGAAACAACTCAACCAGCCCCTGGTGGCTGCCCTCGAAGTTTGCGCCCGTTGTGGTATCTGTACCGAAACCTGCCACTATTACCAGGCCGAGCCAATCGAGGCGCACATGCCTTCCATGCGCGCCGAGCAATTGCGCCAGATCTACCGTTCCGGGCACGACTGGCTGGGCAAGCTCTTCCCGGTTTGGACCAATGCCCGGCCGCTTACGGAAGAAAAGCTGGCTGCGCTGGCCGAGATGGCTTTCACCCGCTGCAGCCTGTGCGCTCGTTGCACGATCAACTGTCCGATGGGCGTCGATACGCCCCTGATGATGAGTGCGCTCCGCGCCATGGGCACAGCCACCGGCAATGCCCCGGAGGTCCTGGAAATGCTGGCCGACGCCGCCATCGAAAAAGGCCGCGACCCATCCATCTACCTCGATTTCTACCTTGAAAGTATCCAGGATATGGAAAAAGAACTCCAGCAGTTGACCGGCAATCCGCAGGCCTGCATCCCGGTCCAGAAGAAGGATGTGCGGAAACTGTATGTGGCTCTGGCAGGCGCGCACACCATCCTTCCGGCCGCCGCCATCTTTGATGCGGTCAAGGAAGATTGGACGCTGAGCATCTTTGAAGCCGCCAATTATGGTGTCTTCCTGAACGATGCTTCCCGGGCCAAGGCCATTTGCAGACGCATTGTCGACGAGGCCAATTCTCTAGGCGTGGAGGAGATCGTCATCTCCGAATGCGGGCATGCCTACTATACCATGCGCTGGATGGCCCCCAACTGGTTTGGCGAGGAGTTTAATTTCCGCGTCACCAGTATTGTCGAAGTGATTGCCGATTACATCAAACGGGGTCTGCTTGACCTCGACCCGACTGCCAACCCTGACCCGATCACCTACCACGACTCATGCAACCTGGGTAGAAAGGGCGGCGTTCTCGAAGAGCCGCGTCAGATTCTCAAAGCTGTCACTATGAATTTCCGCGAGCTGACCCCCAGCCGCGAGCAGGCTTACTGCTGCGGCGGCGGGTCGGGACTGGTAGCCAACCCGGACGTCTTTGACCTGCGCATGCTGGCTGGCAAGCCCAAGTTGGATCAGGTGAATCATTCAGGGGCGAGGATCGTCGTGGCGGCCTGTGAGAATTGCCGCTTGCAACTCGGTGAACTGAGTTCCCATTATGGTGCCGGGTTCGGTGTCACCGCCATGGCTGACCTGGTGGTTAAGGCCATGCGCCTGCCGGGCGCCAGGCAAACCGTGGAAGCCCAAATGACTCAATTATCAGAACCGGCCGGGAAATCGCTTGTTTCAAATTAATGTAAAACTGAATTCACAAATGAGGGTTCGATCATAGATTAATAAGAGACGACCATCGGTGTAGTGCACCCCGATTATTGGACAAAAATTAGGTAAGAAACTGGGACTGAGTTCTGAACTGAACAGGGCTCAGTCCCTTTAGTTTAACCTTGATTCGCGAATTGTTGTAGTAATCGATGTACTTG
>Ga0315273_10000267_pt1 | contig 51013 bp, 77 predicted proteins | sample YL17G02_0_MG_FD_205753 | JGI IMG/M metagenome (GOLD analysis project Ga0315273, IMG submission 205753) | Sediment microbial communities from Yellowstone Lake, YNP, Wyoming, USA - YL17G02_0 | ecosystem: Environmental > Aquatic > Freshwater > Lake > Sediment | place: USA: Wyoming | collected... | reverse complement strand
GAAACATTTTTGAAAACTAAGGAGGATAAGATGAAAAAAATAATACAAAAGCTCGTGTGTTATCAATGCGAACGTTGGTTTCCTAAAATACTAGCAACATATTTTCCATTTGGAATGAGTGATGATGATGATCCATTTAGACCGTTATGTCCGGCATGTTCTGATTTAATTGAAGCGGTCACTGAATAACAAAAAAAAATAAAAATCGAAAGGAGAAAGACTATGAGTAATGAAGGCCAACTAATTGCATTATCGATTATTTTTTTAGGAATATTTGGAATAGCCATGGGAATTATTCAGTGGGTATTTCGAATTAACAAAATAGTTAGTGAATTGGAACAAATTAGAAAAATTTTAGAAGATAACAATCCTTTGAGTCGATTTTCAAAGATTTAATAAAAAGAAACATAATAAAATATCATCTGCAGAAGGAGGTTTACATGAGAGAAAAAGTAACAATAGAAATTATGTCTGATGGAACAGTAAAAGTTGAAGCTATAGGTTTTGTAGGTCAGAAGTGTGTTAAAGATTTGATTTGGTTAGATGATATTTTGGGTAAAGCAAAGTCAAGAATTTTTAAAGATGATTATCGTAAAGTAGAGGGAGTAAAAATTTACGGATAGGAGAAAGTATGGAAATTCAATTAGAAATTTATGGAAATGAAGTTTCAACAGATTGGTGGACTCCTGAAATAAAAGAATTATTTTGTAATCTATGTGAAGAAAAAACTTGTGACCACATATTATGTTCAATTTCAAATCCCTGGTGTGGATAATTCTTGATCAATTTTTTGTTCTAATAAAGGAAGGAGAAAATATGAAATTAGGAGATGAGGTTAAAATTTCTTGGAATGGAAGGCTTGGAAAAATTGTGGCAATCCATGGTTCTGTTTATCCATTTCACTGGATGGTTGAACTCGACTCTAGAAAAAGACTTCTTTTTCGTGGTGATGAATTAGAAGTTTTGGAAGGGGGATCTCATGTGGGAAACTTGTCAACGATTAACGAAATGTAAAACTTGTGGAAGACACATGGTAAAAGGTGAACGAAGATATAAAACTCTGCTTAGACAAGGTAGATAACCTAAAAAGGAGAATGATATGAAAAATGAATCTATGAATTTTGATTTGTATAAGGCTGGTGTTGTAGCTGATTTATCCTTTTCAATCTGGGGTGCCGCAACTCAGTTGAAAGCTGAAGATTTGGGGTTAGAAAACATTCCTAAAGATAAGATTTCTTTAGGTCATAAACGTCTATCAAAGAAGGAAAGATTGGAGTCGATTTGGTCAATTCGTCAAAAAGCGTGTAATGTTTTAATTCAAAATTCGTTTTCGTTTCCATTTGGGTCAGCAAGGTTTGTTCCTTATGCTCGTTTACAGGATACTGTGGAGAAAATAAGACTTTTTGAGGAGGATTTTTATTTTGAGGTAAGAAAATTTCTTGAGGGTTATGAACAGGATAGAAGTCAAATGCTTGATGAGTATGAAGGTATGTTTGAAGAAATTCTTTCCAAGAAGTATTCTGGGGAGATATTACAGCGTAAGAAGGAGATTGTTCTTTCTAAATTAAGGGATAAGTTTCCGCTAAAGGAAGATTTGGGGAAAAAGTTTAAGTTTGAATTAGATTTATTTGAAGTAACGTCTCCTGAATTTTCTAAACTTGGGACTGATGCTGCTTTAGGCAAAGCAGAAATGGAGAATCTTTATCGGGAGAAAGTAAGTCAGAAGTTAGATTTATTTTTAGAAGAAGTTGTTTCTCGATTAAAGTACATGGTTTTAAAGTCAGTTAAGAACATGAAAGAAAGAACAGAAAAAGATTGTCTTAGTATGAAAACCATAAATTCATTTAAAAAGTTTGCTGAGTCTTTTAAGTCAATGGATTTTGTGGATACTGAGATAATTCAACATATAAGTCAGCTTGAAGAAAAGTTGGATAGTGTTAGTAAGAGTGACTTGTCTAATGAATCGTTTAAAGATGCTTTAAACTTAGAAATAAAGAGTCTTGAGGAATCAGTTATGTCAGTGGATATGGATAAAGTTCTGGGAAGGTTTAAGCGAAATTTAAGAGTAACTCAGAACTGAACACTTTAAGCTTTTTGAAAGGAGAAAAATATGTTATTCATGAGATCACCTAAAGCAAAAGACTATGAAATCTGTAAAAGAAAAACGAAGTGTGAACAGTGCGGTTCTGTTATGCGAAAGGGAGACAAAAGATCTCGTACTTATGAAAGAAGAGGGAGGTGGATTAAATACGTATATAAATGTAATGTATGTGATCCAGAACGGCGACCTGTTGAGGGAAAAGAGAAGTTCCTGAAGCAGCTCATCGAAGTGGAAACACGGATTCGCGAGGAAGTAAAGTCATGGACAGTTATTGAACCGTCAGCAGTTCGTTTTGGAAGGATGTTAAGACCGATCTTAATTAAGAAAGGAGATTGATATGATCGAAGAAAGTGGGCAACAAAAATTTGAAAAGAATTTTGATTATATGTATAAAGCGTGCATTTCTGTTATTTGGGTCAGAACTTATGAAGAAGCACGAGCTCTAAAAATCATAAATAAGATTGTGAAGACGAGTAAAGGCTCTCTTCAGTATTGGGATTTCAATGGCGAAATTATTCAGTATATTGATTCCGAAGACCAGCCTGCTTCTCCGATAAAGAAAACTGCAGATGATCCTTCAAAGTTATTTAGTATATTTGCTAGTTCTTCCTATCGTGAAACTACTGTATTATGTGTGCTGGATTTTAATTACCATATGGAAAATCCAGCTGTTATTAGAGGATTAAAAAATTCTCTTGACATTCTTAAAAACGTGGGTAAGATTGTTGTATTTATTTCTCCTGACCTTAAAATTCCTATAGAGTTAGAAAAAGTTATCAGCGTTATTGACTTACCTTTTCCTGAAAGAGCGGAATTAAGAGAGTGTCTAGATTTTATTATAAGCTCTTCTAGGGACACAGAATCACTAATTTCAAATGATGTAAAGGAAAAAGTTATTGATGCAGCTTTAGGGTTAACATACCAGGAGTCAGAGGATGCATTTTCGTTGGCAATTATTAAAAATTTTAATCTAGATGGTGATTCCATTAAGACGGTTTTAGATCAGAAATGTCAGATTTTAAAGAAGGATGGTATTTTGGAGTATATTGATACGAAGGATAAATTGGAGGATATTGGCGGGTTAGATTCTTTAAAAGAATGGCTGATTCAAAGAGAATCAATTTTTAGTGGGCCTGCTCGCCAATTTGGTCTGCCGTCTCCAAAGGGAATTCTTTTAGTTGGTATTAGCGGCTGTGGGAAATCTGCAATTGCAAAAGCCTGTGCTTCTAATTGGCAGATTGGTCTTTATAGATTGGATGTCGGCAAAGTTTTTACAAAACTTATGGGCGAGTCAGAGGGTAAAGCGAGAAAGGTTACAGAAATTGCTGATGTAGTTGCCCCTTGTATTTTGTGGATCGATGAAATAGAGAAGGGAATGGCTGGTGCGAATTCATCTGGAGAATTAGACTCTGGTGTTACCTCAAGGGTTATGGGGACGCTTCTTACTTGGATGCAAGAAAAAACGAGTCAAGTATTTATTGTGGCTACAGCTAATGATGTATCCAAGTTACCTCCAGAGTTACTAAGAAAAGGAAGATTTGATGAAATATTTTTTGTGGATCTTCCAAACGAGGCAGAGAGATTAGCTATTGCAAAAATTCATGTATGTAAACGTCCTTATGAAGAGGATGGGAAGTTAATTCAAAGAAATTTAAAGCCAGATGAATTTAAAAACATTGCTATTGAATCTGCTAATTATACTGGTGCAGAGATTGAACAGGCAATTGTGCAAGGTCTTACGGTTTGTTTTTCTGAGGGTAGTAGAAAATTAACAGGTGATGATGTTGTTAAGGCGCTAAAACAAACAGTGCCTTTGTCGGAAACGATGAAAGATAAAATTGAATCTTTAAGAAGTGAATGGGGTGAGGGTAAAAAAGCCCGATTGGCTTCTGGAAAGGCAACGACAAAGTCGGGGAAGGATCCAGTTTATTTAAGGAGATTGGCGGCAAGTGAAAAGTAGAAAGTTTGATTCTAAGAAGGAGATTGAGGTATCAGGTAGATTTAAACGAAATTTAAGGTTGAAAATACCGAAAACTTAGGAGGATAAAATTATGATATTCTACCCACCAAAACCAACCCTTATTTCAATTGATCAGCCTTTATTTAGTCAACTGAACGATGATCTAAATGTTATTGCTGAGTTGAAATATAATGGAAACAATTTAGTTCTTCATAGATTTGAGGATGGTAGATTTGAATTTTGGAATCGTTATGGATTAAAGTTTAACTATGAACCTTCGAAAGAAGTTTTAAGTGACCTTCAAAACATGAGTTGGGCTGGTTATTGTGTAGTTAATGGAGAGCTTAGACACAATAAAGTTAAAGGAATTAGACATCATATAGTATTGTGGGACATGTTTATATCTAATGGAGTGAGTTTAAAGTCACTTCAGTTTAGAGAAAGGAGGGCAGAATTAGAAAAACTTTTTGGTAGTAAACAAGAAAGTGTTACACCAACAGAATTTTATTTATCTGACTTTAAGAAAGTTTTTGATGAATATACGAAATTACCAGAAATAGAGGGTTTAGTTATGAAAAAATTGGATGCAAAACTGGAACTGGGTTATACATCTAGTCCGACAGTAAAATATATGTTTAAAGTTAGAAAATCAAACGGAAGTTACAAATTTTGAAAGGAGTGAATATGAGATATATTGAAATTGTTAAAGAATGGAATGAGATAGCTGATGGATATAATCAGTGGGATGTTCTTGGAGAAGATGAAAAGGTTGAGTTCGCATTTAGACTTGGATTTAGACGTGGAATTTCTGGGGCTAACTTTATTGAAAAAGAATGGCTCTACAGAAAGGAGGAAGAAAAATGAGTGGAGGATATTTTGATTATCAAGAATATAGAATAAATGATATCGCAGAATCAATTAGATTAGAATATATTAAAGGTCAAAGATCTTCATATTCAGAGGGTGAGTTTAAGAAAAAACTTCCAAAGGAAATTTTGGCAGAAATGTTTGATCTTTATCAGTCATTAGAATTGTCATATAAAAGAATCCATGATTTAGATTATTTTTTAAGTGGTGATCATAGTGAAGATACGTATTTAAAGCACATATTATGTATAGGTAAGAATCTGTGTTTATATACACTTGATGATTTGGAATGGTGAAAAAATGAAAAAAAGGAAAAAAGACGTGGAAGAAGATTGGGAAGTTTGCCCGGCTTGTCAAACAAATTTATTTGTTATTTATGACGGAAAACGTTATTCTAGATTAATTGGTATAGAAGATCCTCTTTTATATGATGGGGTTTCCTTTTGGCAATGTCCAGATTGTGGTTTAAGGTGGAATAGATGGACGAAGAAGGAAGTGATCTATGAAAATGAAAACTATGTTCTATACTACCAGCCAAAAAAATAACTATGAAAAATGAAAGGAGAATGAAATGAAAGTAGGTGGAAATTACGGACCAGTTATTTCAGCGTGGGCATTTAGTTCAAGTGCCGGAACAACAGTTTATGAAACGCAACTTCATGCAGATGGTTTATTAACTTGCAACTGTCCGGGATGGATTATGCATAGCAATAGAATCTGTAAACATACAAAAGGAGTGAGTGATTTAGCAAGCAGTATTTTTCAGAAACATTCGGATCCTGTTTGGCAGCAAAAGGATAGTGTAGTTTTGAAAAATCCAAAATATGGTACTACTAATTTTGGCAAAAAAAGGTTGTTTAGGATGGTAGAAGTGGGGTAGATGCTTTGGAGAGGTTCCCGAGCGGCCAAAGGGGAATATAAATCTGTTGGCGATGCCTTTGGAGGTTCGAATCCTCCCCTCTCAATCTTATTAAGGAGGTTTAACATGAAACAAGAAATTCAACAAATAGTAAATAAGTTACAATCTTGCAAGGATGCTTATTATAATCTAGGTAAATCTGTTATAAGCGATGATGAATTTGATCATCTTGAGGATGAGTTGAGAGGATTAGATCCTGATAATGATTATTTTACGATAGTTGGTACTGGAAATATAAAGGAAAAAGTAAAGCATGCAATACCAATGCTATCTTTACAAAAGGGTAAAACAGTTGATGATATTTTAGTCTGGATAAAGAAAATAGAGATTCAGAATGAAGATTTTATCGTTCAATCTAAGGTTGATGGTTTATCGTGCTCTGTGGTTTATGAAAAAGGTAAGTTGGTAATGATAAAAACAAGAGGTGACGGAAATGTAGGGCAAAATATTACTCACATTTCAAAATTTACTAATATTCCAAATAAAATTAATCTAAATAAAATTAATAGAGTGGTTCCTATCGAAGTTCGGGGAGAGTTGTATCTTCCTAAAAATACATTGTTATCAAATCCAGAAAATAAGCCGTTAAGAAATCTTGCAGTTGGGCTCATTAATAGAAAAGATAATGGATTAGAAGATTTACGTTATCTACATTTTGTAGCTTATCAGACAGAATTTAATTTGAGATATTTGACGAGTGTAGAATCTTATAAAATGAAATGGCTTATAGAAAATAATTTTGAGACTGTTTGGTGGAAGTTATTTAGCTTAGAAAGTCTGAAGCAAAACTATAGAATGTTAAGACCTATTGAAAAGCCAATTAATTCTGATTTTATAACTGCATTATATAATTTGTATCTTAATGAATTAAGGGATAGTTGGAACTATGAATCTGATGGTTTAGTTTTTACTGTAAATAATAATAAGTTTTGGGGAGAGATTGATTCTAAGTATGAAGTTTCTCATCATCATCACTATAATATGGCTTTAAAACCACCTTCGCAAGGTAAAGAAACTGTTTTAGAGGGAATTGAATGGAATGTTTCAAGGCAGGGTAAAGTCATTCCTGTAGCTTTAGTTAAAACAGTTGTTTTAGGTGGTTCAAATGTTTCCAGATGTACTTTAAATAATTATGAAAACGTTTTGAAATTAAGACTTAATGTAGGGGATAAAATTTTTATAGAAAGAGCAGGTGATGTTATTCCATTTTTTAAAAATAATCTTTCTATGGATAGTAATAGAAAATCGAATCTTATACCTGAATGTTGCTCGTCTTGTGGTGGTAAACTATTAGAATCAGGGGTTCATTTGGTATGTTTAAATGACGAGTGTGAAGAACAACAGATTCTTAAAATAGTTCATTGGGTTAAGTGCTGTGAAATGGAACAGTTTTCAGAAGCATCGGTTCGCGCCCTATTTAAGGTTGGATTACTTAGAGATATAGTTAGCCTTTATTCACTTAAGGCAAAGGATTTTGAAAGCGTTGAAGGATTTGGGTCTAAAAAAATAGAAAATGCTTTAAATCAAATTGATTCTACTAGATATATGTCTATAGGACAGTTTGTAGATAGATTAGGTATTGACCTCGTTGGCGAAAAGGCAATGAAAAAATTAGGGATAACCACAGTGGAACAATTGTTGAATTTTAATGATTCTACATTTGTTATTGGCAGAAATTTAATGGAGTATCTTTCTGAAAATAAATCCTATGTAAAAAAACTTTTACAGATAGTGAAAATTCAAAAACCACAGGAGGTTAAAATGGGAGCTAGAAATGTATGCATGACAGGAAAGGGACCTAAAACAAGAAACGAATTGATAGTTGAAATTCAGAAAAAAGGAGATACATTTGTAGATCATGTTGGTAAAGAAACAAATATTTTAGTGTGTGAAGATCCTAATTCTAATTCTTCTAAGTTACAAAAAGCACAGAAATTTGGTGTAAAATTAATGAGTTATTCTGATTATTTTGGAAGTTGAGCATTACATTTGAATCTGGTATGATCTACCAAAGAAAGGAGAAAAAAGAAATGATTAGAGATTTAGAGTCTTGGGAGATTCGGTTAGCTGAAGAATTACCTGTGAAGGAAGAAGTTGATTATTTTGCACATCTTGTTTCCTTAGATGTACCTCGTCCCACTGATTGGTTGAAATATGGAGTAGTGTGTATGCACGATGATGGTTATTTTTGTGAGCATAGAAGAGATTTCCTTGGAAAGTTTATAGCTGAGGAGTTGGCCATAAGGACTACGGAGGTTATCAAGGAGGTGGATGCTGCCTGGAGCGAAGTATCGTCTAATATAGAAAAGCATTTTTTTAAGGATTTCCAGTATGGCAGACTGGTAAATGTGAAGAAACGGTTTGGACGTTCTTTCGCAGTAGAATAGAAGCTTTTTTAAAAAATAAAAACCCGAAAGGAGGATAAAGTTAAGATGGTAATGACTGGAACGATATATCGAGGATCACGAATAGCAGCACAAAATCAGGCAGGAGTAGAAGTTATGTGTCTTGAGTGTCTTAAACCAACTCAACTTGAAGCAGTAGATTATTCTTTTGATGATGGATTTGGTGGCGTTATCGATTGGAAAGTTGAGACTGAGTGTTGTGGTACGAATGATTACAGGAATCAGGGATGTGATGGTTGTGGTGAAATGTTGTCTTTGTCAAAGTTTGAGGATTGTTTGTATTGTGAAAAATGTTTTGGGGAGATGATTGATTTGTTCACACGCAGGGCCATTGTCCATGATCTATGAAAGGAGGTAGCTATGAATTTTAATCCATTTTGGGCTGGTTTTATTATAGGAAGTTTCATCAGTGTATCTATTTGTGTTGTGATTTTTGGATTTCTATTTAGTGTGTTAACGGAGGTGAAAAAATGGACTTGAATTTCAAAAATAAGAAAGTAATTAATATTACTAAAGAATATTTTGAGACAGAAGATGAGAAGTGTTATTTTTTTGGTGGCATGGGACATGATGCTACTGAACTTTTGCGACGCAACTTAGAGGAAAATGCTTTCTTTGAATCTAAGGAGAAGTATCAAAATCTTCTAGAAAGCATAAATGAGGCATATTTCGAGGTTGATCTTAAAGGTAATTTTGTATTTTTTAATAATGCATTGGTGAATATTCTGGGATATTCTAAGGATGAACTGATTGGGATGAACAACAGAGACTATATGTCTCCAAAATCAGCTAAGGAAATCTTTTCTGTTTTTGAACAAATTTATAAAACAGGAAAATCAGTAAGAAAGTTTGGTTATGAAGTGATTAAAAAAGATGGAACTCATAATTTTCATCAATTGACAGCATCTTTAATGCTGGATAAAAAGGGCAATCCAATTGGATTTCGGGGTATTGGTCATGATGTCACTGAGTTAGTCCAGGTAGAGGGGGTTCTGTTAGAAAGTGAGAAGAAATATCGAACGATTCTTGAAAACATTGAGGAGGGCTACTTTGAGGTGGATATTGCCGGTAATTTCACCTTCTTTAATGATTCTCTGTGCCGAATGTTGGGTTACTCCAAAGATGAAATGATGGGTATGGGTAACCAACAATACACAGATCAAGAGGAACGTAAAAAATTGTTTCGAGCCTTCAATAAAGTTTACAAAACAGGGGAACCCACTAAAGAATTCGATTGGGAGATTATTACAAAAGATGGGATGAAACGATATGTTGAGACCTCGGTATCTTTACTAAAAAATAGTTTAGGTAAATCGATAGGGTTTTATGGTATTGTTAGAGATGTTACTAATCAGAAGTTGAAAGTCGATAAGATTTTAAATGAAAAAGAAGAGAGGTTTCAAAACTTCGCTGAATCATTACCTTTAACTCTTTTTGAGATGGATAGAAACGGAAAATTGATATATGTAAACAGAAAAGCATTTTCGTTATTCAGATATACAAAGGAACAGTTTGAACGAGGTCTGAATGGTTTTGATTTGATAGTACCTGAAGATCGAGAACGTATGCAAATTAATGTAAATAATATTATTAATGGAGGAGTCACAACTCCAGCAGAATATTCTTTATTTAGAGGTGATGGCAGTAGATGTTTTATTCGTATGCATAGTTTGCCAGTATTTACTGATGGTGAATTAACGGGATTTCAGGGATTTATTATGGATATTACGGATCGTAAGCAACTTGATATGGCATTACAGGAGAGTGAAGAGAAGTATAGAATAGTTGTTGAGAAAGCTAATGATGCTATTGTGATATTACAGGACGGTGTTGTTGAATTTTCAAATACAGGCTTTACAAATATGTTGGGTTATACAGTTGAAGAAGCTAAGGGTATGCCTTTGAAAAACTTTATTATATCTGAAAGTTTGGAATTGGTATTAGAAAGATATAAGAAGAGAATGTTAGGTAAAGAACTTTCTCCATTATTTGAAATTATTTTAGTGAAAAAAAGTGGGGAAAAAATAGTTGTTGAAACAAGTGGGAGTATCATTCATTTGCAGGGAAAGCTGGCGGATGTAGTTATTATCCGTGATATTACTGAGCAAAAGAAGCTTGAGAAGATTTTGCTGGAATCAGAACGTTTAGCTGCAGTTGGGGAAATGTCTATAGGAGTTGCACACGACTTTAATAATAGTCTTCAGATGATTTTTGGGAATTTGGATCTGGCATTACTAAGTCCGGATCTTTCTCAAGAAGTAGTTACTTTTATCAACTCTTCTAGAAGAGCGGCTAAGGATGCCGCAGCTCGGGTTCGGCAGCTTCAACGATTTGCTCAAAAAGAACAAAATAATGTATATAAATCTTTAGACTTGCATGACATTCTGAATGAAGTTACTCTTCAACTTCGTCCTTTATGGAAAGATAGTGCTGAAAAGAAAGGGTTGACATTTTCGATTCAGAAATCATTTGGAAAAATAGAGCTTATTGATGGAAATGAAGGGGAACTTACTAGTGTTTTCCATAATGTTATTAAGAACGGGCTTGAAGCAATGCCTAATGGTGGAAAGATAGTTCTGGAAACCAGTATTGAAGATAACGAAATTTGTGTTAGAATTTCTGATACTGGTATAGGAATGCATGAGAGCATCATAAAACGTATTTTTCAGCCATTCTTTACAACCAAAGGTTTTGAAGTAGGCAGGGGTCTCGGAATGAGTGCTGTTTTTGGAATTGTTAGAGATCATGGTGGAAAAATATTTGTTAAAAATTCAGAGATTGGTAAAGGAACAACAATGGAGTTAACATTTCCATTAGGAGTGAAGAAATTTCAAAAAGAAAAGAAAGCTGCTATTTCTAAAACTGCTAAAGTGTTATGGGTAGATGATGAGGTAGAATTGAGAAATATAGGTAAAATGTTTTTAGAAATTTTGGGATATTCTGGTGATGTAGCTGGTAGTGGAAAGGAGGCCCTGGAATTGCTTAGAAGAAATAAGTATGATTTGATGATTACGGATATAGGAATGCCAGAGATGAATGGTTGGCAATTAGCTGAAGAGATTAAGGATAAATATCCTATGAAGGTTGCAGTTATTTCTGGTTGGGGCTCTTCGGGTTTTAATGAGGAGAGATCAAAGTATAATGTAGGATATATTCTTGGAAAACCAGTTGGCATAGAAGAAATAAAGGATTTAGTTTCAAAGGTATTTGAATGATCTTTAGTGGTGGATAAATTTTCCATCACTTTTAAGGAGGTACTATGTCTTATCTATCAATAGATAATCTTTACAAAAATAGAGATATTTTTCTTTTTAAAGAGTGCTATGCTATGGAAAAGATACATGGGACATCAGCACATATTTCATGGAAAACTGATGGTAGTTTAAGCTTTTTTGCAGGGGGTGCTAATCACGCACAGTTTAAATTATTATTTAATGAGGATTTTTTAAAAGAAAAGTTTCTTTTCAATTTTATCAAGAATGAGATCGTTGTATTTGGGGAAGCCTATGGAGGAAAATGTCAGGGCATGAGTAAGACTTACGGTCCTAATTTAAAGTTTGTTGCTTTCGAGGTAAGGATTGACGAAATATGGTTAAATGTGCCTAATGCTGAATCTGTGGCACTAACACTAGGATTAGAATTTGTTCACTATAGGAAAATAACAACGGATATTCAAGATTTAGATAAGGAGCGTTTAACTCCTTCAGAGCAGGCCTTTAGGAACGGTATATCGGATAGAAATAATTCAGATTCCTGGAAAATGAGAGAGGGTATTGTTTTAAGACCGTTATATGAGTTTACTAAAAATGGTAATAGGGTTATTTCTAAGTATAAAAATGAAGAGTTTAGTGAAACTAAAACTCCTCGTCCTATTGATAGCAATAAATTAAAGATTTTAGATGAAGCAGATGAAGTAGCTATCGAATGGGTTACTCGGATGAGGCTGGAACATGTTTTGGATAAGTTGAGAAGTGAACTGCAAACAGAAGTCTCTATAGAACACATGGGACTTATTATAAAAACTATGATTGAAGATATATCCAGAGAAGGGGTAGATGAAATAATAAATTCTAAAGAAGTTAGAAAGGCAGTTGGAAAAAGAACGGCAATTCTTTTTAAAGAAAAATTAAGTCGAGAACTGAAAGGAGGTGTAGGATGAAAACGGAAACTTTTGAAAAAGCAGAACCGCTGTTCTATATTGGAAATGTGGCAAATGCAATATCATTATCAGATAACGTAGAATTGAGTTGTGACCAATATTTATTGGCCATCAACTCGAATGATTGGTTATACCATAGCGGGAGGGGAAATGAAAGAGACTAAGACCAAGAAAAATAACGGACTATCAAATGTCCGCTCGAATGACTTGTTATCGGAGGTTGATTGTTGTTTTGTCTGTAAGGAACGATCATGGTTTACCCTCGGTCCAAGTAGGCATTTAATTTTCTATGGTTGTGATCTGTATTCTACAGATGAAGTCAGCATAAATGTAATGCCTAATAACAAGTGTATAAATTTCAGTCACCGATAACAACTGATTATACAGATCCAGTAATTTGTTAGCTTGCAGATAACGCAACCGAATAATAAAGCGTAATCCAGAAATGGATTGAGTTGTTGAAAGACAACTCCAGCTCTGACGGTGAAACTTCCGTAGTATTTGCAAGCTAACGTTTGAGCTCAGCGGCGGATGGTTTGATAGATCGATTCTGTAGGGGGTCTATAGAAAAATTAAACCGAAGTCTAACATAGGATGAAAGGAGAATAGTATGAAAATTAGAACAGGATTTGTAAGTAACAGTAGTTCGATTAGCTTTATGTGTCATGTGTGCGGTAATATAGAAAGTGACTGGGATTTATGTTTAGAGGATGCATATATGTTTGTATGTAAAAATGGTCATACTGTTTGTGATAGTCACGTATACAAGGAGCTTAAGGACAAGCTTGATGATAGATATTCTACTCCCATAGAATTTTGTCCTATATGTAATTTAGATACTCTTTCGAATGATCTTGTTCTAAATTATCTCTTGAAAGAATCTGGTTTAACTAAGAAAGAGATTGAACAGAAAGTTAAAGACCGATTCGGCTCATACAAATTATTTGAAGAGTACTTGAAAGGAGCATGATGATAAATAAAATATATGCCTGGATAAGACAGAATCTAGTAACGAGTAAAAGGAATAATAACGTTTCTAGTGATTCAAGGGATATTCAGGGTATCCTGATACACGAAAATTCTAATTTTAAGATTATTCGTTCTAAAGATTACAACTATAATTTTAACAAGAAAACAGGGTTTTTTGTCAGATGGGGCAGAACTTTAAAAGAAGATTCTGTAATGGCTCCATTTAATGAGATATTAGATATTGAAATAACCGATATTTGTAAAGGTCCTGGTGGAATTCCTTGTTCATTTTGCTACAAGTCAAATAGTCCTAATAATAAAAGTAATATGTCTTTTGAAATGTTTAAAACTATTATAGATAAGATGAAAGAGCATAATATAATAAATCAGCTGGCCTTTGGTGCAGATGCTCAGGCAGAATCAAATCCTGATTTATGGAAAATGGCTAAATATTCAAGGGATAACGGAATTATACCTAATATTACAGTGGCAGATATTTCAGATAATGTGGCTGATAAACTGGTTAACGTAATGGGAGCAGTTGCAGTTTCTAGATATAGTAATAAAAATTATTGCTATAATTCAGTAAAAAAATTAGTAGATAGAGGAATGAAGCAGTGCAATATCCATCAATTAGTGGCAGTGGAAACATTTGATCAAATTAAAGAAACATTTATTGATTATAAAACCGATGCTAGATTAAAAGGGTTAAATGCTATTATTTTGTTATCTTTAAAAAAGAAAGGGAGAGGAGAAAACTATAATTCATTATCAAATGAACAGTTTAAAGAAATAATTAATTTATCTTTTGAACACAGTATTCCAGTAGGTATGGATAGTTGTTCTTGTCATAAATTTTTAAGTGCTATAAAAGATAGAAAAGATTATGAAAAACTAGTAACATTTACCGAACCTTGTGAAAGTTCCCTTATGAGTTTCTACATTAACTCTATAGGGCAGGGTTTTCCTTGCTCTTTTTCTGAGGGTGTTGGCGATTGGAAAGAAGGTTTAGATGTAGTTAAGTCCAAAAATTTTAATGCTATTTGGTTTAACTCAAAATTAGCTAAATTTAGGGACAAGTTACTTTCTTTAGAAAGGCAGTGTCCGTTATATTCAGTATGAGAGGAGGGTAAAGGTAGTGAAAAGAGTATCAAAAAGGTATGATAGTGTTGTTAGATTTTCTAAGAATGAACATTTAGTTGACTTTTGTTTAAGAAAGGAGGAACAGATCGTTAAAAGTTTTTCTAAGTTAATTTATTGGGCAGGTAATCGTTTTGCTTTTAAACTGAAGGGTAGGTATACTTTTTCGGATTTTTTTGAGGAGGGTTTTTTGACGTTATCTTTATGTCTATTTAAATGGAGAGTTAAGGATCCTACTTTTGAAAGGTTAACAGAATTTAATAAATATTTTAAAACTTCTTTATTTAATAAGTTTAGACAGATACAGATTTTGTCTTGTTCTAGGAAAAAGTTTGGGATAAACGCTTCCATTTCTGTTTTAGATCAGCTATTTGTTAAGAAAAAAGAAGGGGTTTATACAGATTCATCATTAGGTAACGATTTACTTATGGATTCTTTTAATGAGGTTAAGTATAAAGAACTGATTAGCCATATTTCAGCTAATCTTGATTCTGATTTAGAAAGGTTGATTTTTGAGTTGCATGTTACTCCTCCAAAGGGTCTGTTGAATGAGATTCTTTTAGACTGTCTTAGAAAAGAAAAGAAGTCTGTTATAATAGGTGGTTATGTTACTAGAATAAAGTTACATAAGGATTGTTTGTATAGATATTTTGTAACTACTTATAATGATTATGGTTTTTTGGATAGGAATTTATTTTTTAAAAATGTAAAGTCTACACTAGTAAAAGTTAAAAATCTTATTTAATTAGAATAGGAGGTGGATTATTAAACTTAAAAAGATAATAAGATCAGATTCAGTAGAAAATTTTGAAACGTCTAGTTATGTTACATGTCTTATTCGCAAGAATCAACCAAAAGTTCATGTTAAAGTGTGTAGTGTGTGTCTTGAAGACTGTAAGGTTAAAAAAACTATTTCTTCTATGTATTGGAAATTATTTTCGTATAGAAAAGCTAAAAATTATGGAGGTGTAGATGAATCTAAATGAAATAAAAGAAAATATAGTAATTGTGGGTCCTGATATTGCTATGAATAAAAAAGTACTTACTTTAGTACGAAGAGATATTGACTGTTTTGGTAGGGCATATCTTGAAGAAGCCGTAGAGTGTAAAGAGTGCATAGTTTTTGCAGAACTAGACGGTAAAAGAATGGAGTTGCGTGAATTTTGCAAGGATTTTTCAGGAAAGGAGGTTATGATAGAACAAAAAGCTTTTGTAGAAAAAAATAATTTAAATGAAAAGGGAGGTGTTTCTATGAAGACGTTGCCTAAGACTGTTAATAAGAAATTTCTGGATGAAGCAAAAAGGCTATTAGTAGAGGATGAGAATACTGCTGTAACTAAACTATCTTTACTTATGAAGGGTAATGAAAAAAGAGCTCAAAAATATGTAAGGTGGGCTAGATTAGATGGTTAATCTGGAACCTTTAAGTAAATATTTAGTAGTTGGACCACCCAATTCAGGAAAAACTACTTTTATATCAAAATTTGTACTAGATTCGTTATTTAAGGTTCTAGTTTTGGGTGAAATCTGGAATAAAGTGTTAAATTGGGAGGATAGTGATTCTGTTCTTTTAGAATTTTATAAAACAATTTACTCTGAGCTGGAATTTTTAATGTTTGCTCACATGGATAAAAATTCAATTTGGTTTGTAGAAAATGGATCCTTTGTATTTTTATATGCACCGATTAAGTTTAGAAGTTTGGCAATTTCTTTAGTTTCAGAAAATTTACTGAGATATGATGGTGTGGTATTTTTAGATAATAAAAATCCTACTTTTTACTCAGCTAAAAATTTTATTCTTAAGTTAAATTCTATGTTGTTTAGTCAGGAGATACAGTGAAAAATGTGTTGATTACAGGTTCTTCTTCGGGTCTTGGTAGGTCAATGTACGATTTTTTTAAACATGACCTACAATTTTGTACCATTGGTGTGGGTAGGAAAGGTCCTGATTTATTTATGGACCTTTCCCTGTTGTCTGATCGTGAACTTTTATTTACAGAACTGAAAAAATTAATTTCTAATGTTGATATTTTAGTTAATAATGCTGGTGTTATTATTCTGGATGAGGGCATACTTCAGTATGAAGAATGTTTATCCATGATACAGTTAAATCTTGTTGCCGTATGGGATCTTATTTTAAGAACAAAGTGTCTAATGAAAAATGGTGGATCTATTATAAATATAGCATCTATTTCAGGAATGAAGGAATCTTCAGATATACCTTTATATGGTGCTGTAAAAGCAGGAGTTATTTCTTTAACAAAATCTTTTGCTAAAAAGTTTGCTGAGTGTGGTATCAGAGTTAATTCAATTAGTCCGGGATTTTTTAATTCTGAGCTGGTACCTGGTGATTTACCAGAAGAATTTTTACAACTGATTCCCTTAGGCAGGGAGGCTGAATGTAATGAAATTTTGCCTGTTGTACGAATGCTACTGGAATCCAATTATATTACTGGGTCTAACATTGTTATAGATGGTGGTGTTTTAGGATGAAGAATCTTACTAAAATAGATACGGTAGCTGTTTATTTAAATCGTGACTGTCCTAGAAAGTGTCCTCAGTGTGGAATTTCTGATTCTTCAAAGAAATCTCTTGGTTTTGAGGAATGGAAGGATGTATTTCAGATAATTAATGATTCATACGGAACAAAGTTTTTTCTTGTTTTGGGTGTAGAACCGTTATTACTGGGTGAAGATTTTGTAAAATTGGTTAAGTGGTGGAATGATAATTCATACTTTTATGGACTTTATTCCACATCACCAAAAAATTTATTTGATAAGTATAAATATAAGTTGTTGGATGCAGGTGTCAATAATTGGAGTTGTGGAATTGACTCAATGCCTGGCTTTCCTAAAGATATGACATTAAAGAAAACGTTAGATGGTATGTCGGGTATGAAGTGGATGGATAGTCATGGTGTTCAGTGCGTCACAGTAACTACTATGACAAATTATAACCTATCGTATGTTTCTGAGATTATTAGATGGTGTCATGAAGAATTACCTAATTCAATGAATTGTTTTAATCCAATTGAGTGGTCTCAGGATGAAACCTATGACTTTTTTTCATCAAGCGAGTCTATATCAAATCTTTTAATTCCAAGTTCTAGGAAATGGGAGGTTAAATTAGTTTGTGAGCAAGTTAGGAAATTTTGTTATATAATGGGCTGGCAAATTCAGAATGTAGAATCATTTTTAACTCTTCTACCAGATTACTTTGATAAATTAAATTATCCGTGTCATGGTAGTGTAGGAATGGGTATTGATGCTGATGGATCTATCCGACGATGTGGTTATAACAAAGGTAGATTAACGTATTCTATTTGGGATGTACCAAAAAAAGCGGATGAAATTTACACTAGTTGGAAAAAAGATGTGGAATCATGTACTGGGTGTTTCTGGAATTATATTTTTATGCTAGAAGAAGACTATGAATCAGTTATACCAATGTCTAAATTTTTTAAAAAAAGATGGGGATGTCATGACTAATTCCGTGAAAACTATTCAAAATATTATTTTAAAAGATGAATTTAGTGATCTTAATTCTAATGAGGTTGCATATCAAAAGTGTATTTCAGGAAAATCTGAACTAGATTTAATTTTTTTAATGATAAATGCTGAAAAATTAAATCCAATTTTAGATGTAGGTGTTGGATCAGGAGATATGCTAGAATTTTTTCCGTTTATATCCCACGGATTAGAACCTAATAATATAAGATATACTCATTGTAAAAGAAAATTTCCTGGGTTTAAAATAAAATTAGGTTGGGCAGAAAATTTACCATATAGGTTAGATACGTTTGAAATGGTTCTTTGCTGGGGTACCTATTGTTTTCTTCGAAGTCCAATAGAATTTCTTTTTGAAGTTAATCGTGTTTTACGAAAGGGATTTAATTTAGTTTTGGATGTGGTTTTAGAGTCAACTATGGCATTAGCACAGACTGTGCATAAGGAATCATTTAGAAGATGGGTGTCATTATTTGGTTTTAATATTATTTTTGAAAAAGAGTTTGGTGATGACTTTCATAAAAGATGTGCTTTTGTTTTAACAAAGATTGAAAATTCTAATTTTAATAGATTTTTAATGCCACAAAGTATGGGTAAAATAAATAATTATCTTGAAGATAGAGATTGGTATATGAGGTAATGTGTCTAAGCAAAGAACTATGTATCATCCTTACCTTGGTAAGGATGCTAACTATAAATCTGTTTTTTGGAATTTAAAAAGTGCTATATGTCTTGTTTCTGGTGGTATGGATAGTTTAACGTTACTTAGTTATCTTAAAAGTAGAAAACTTTTTGTTCATGGTCTAATTTTTAATTATAATCAGAGACATAAAAAGGAAATTGAGTTGGCAAAGTTTCAATGCAAGGAATTGTCAGTTTTTTATTCTATTGTTAACCTTGATTTTTATAAAGGTAGTCTTTTTAAAAGTTCGTTAGTAAATTCTGACGTTGATGTACCTAATCAGTGTGATCGTAAACAAGCACAAACAGTTGTACCAGGAAGAAATTCTATATTTCTTTCCATAGGTGCTATGTATGCTGAAGCAATGGGTATAGAAAGTGTATTTTTTGGGGCTGTTAAAGATGATGTAATTTCTTATCCTGATTGTAGATTTTCTTTTGTAAAAAGTATGAGTAAGGCATTGGTATGTGGTAACTATATTAAAGGAGTATATGCACCTTTTGTTAGTTTATCTAAAATGCAGGTTATTAAGTTGGGGATTACGTTAGGTTGTAATTATTCTAAAACGTGGTCTTGCTATGTTGGTGGTAAGGAACCTTGTTTTGTATGTGATGCCTGTACTGAAAGACTTAACGCTTTTAAAAGTCTAGGTTTAAACTATTGGGGGAGGAAAAATGAAAACATTGGATAAGCCATTTACTCGGTTATCAGGAAAAGAATACTCACCTTTGGTTATAAGAAGATTTAGCACACCAGTTTTACACTGGGTGGCCATTATTACAGATGATAACTTAGATAGTTTAGATAATTTAGTTCGAGATTTTTGGAAAAATATGTCTGAAGTTGAATCAATTCAAGATTGGAGAAACTTGGCCGGTCTTTTAGTTGAAAAATTGGTTGCTAAGTATGAGAAGGTTGAGGGAGCAGGTGCAATTATATCAGCAGACAAAATTTTGATTTCTAGTCTTTATGGTGATTTTATGACTCATCTTGGTTGTAGACTAGAATTATATACGCTACTCAATTTATCTAATTTAGTATGAAAAATCTAATTATAGCACCTCATGGTGACGACGAAATAATTGGCTGTTACACCGTTCTTTCTGAGTCACAAAAAAATTCTCATGTTATTTTTATAGATTATGAAACTCATGTAAATGAAATTAGGCAATCTTCAAAGTATTTTAAATTTAGTTTTGAGTTAAAGTCTAATTTTTGTGAAAAGTTTAACTTTAAAAATTGTTGTGGTAAAAATGTGTATGTTCCTGATCCTTTTTGTGAGTCTAATTCTTTGCATAGACGCGTAGGAATGCTTGTATATGCTTTTTGGTTAGAAAATCCAATATTTTTTTTAAATTTTTATACCACGCAGATGAATTCTTTTTATGTTCAAACACTAAGTATTAAGAATAGAAATAATAAGAAATTACTATTGAATAACTTGTATCCTCTTCAAAAAGATCTGTGGTTACATGATTATAAATATTTTTTATATGAGGGTCAAATTTGTATAAGGTCAGTTAAGTAATGCTGTATATAATTCCTCAATTTCCTGTGTTAAATAGATATCCAGAAGATTGGATACGTTGGTTGGATTTAGAATTTTCTAGACATTATAAAGGAAGCTTTGAAATTCTTATGGGTTTAAATACACCTAAACCATATACATTTAATGATATAAATAAGTTCACGGATACTGAGAGTACTATTTCTTACGAGCTTCAGCAACTAGATTCCTTATTTAAAAAGAAACTTTTATTAAATGATTTAGTTTTATTTTGTGATTTTGATTTTCCAGGATTTTCTTCATCTGCGGCATTTCTTTTACGTACGTTATATCCTACGATTAAATTGTATGGTTTTATTCATGCTACATCTGTAAATTATCTAGATTTTTGGAATTTAGTTTCTGATAGTAAGTTTTTTGCTGAAAAGGGTTCATTTTCTATTTTGGATGGTATTTTTGTGGCTACTAACTATCATAAAAATAAGTTGAGTGTATTTAATGTGGATAGTAAGATTTATGTTGTTGGATGTCCATTTTTTAGTGAGGAAATTCCAAATTTAGCTAAGGATTGGTTAGTTAGAAAATGGGATATATTTATACCTGCACGTCATGTAGATCAAAAACTTAGTGGTGTTGATTTAGACTTTGCAAAGGTAAAGATTTCTGATGGGGAGTTATATTCTAGAAAGCACTATTATGAAACTATGGGTAACAGCAAAATTTGTTTATCTCTTGCTCAGGAGGAAACATTTGGTTATTCTGTGCTTGAAGCTATTTCGTTAGGAGCTATACCGGTAGTTCCAGATAAATATTCTTATCCTGAATTAGTTTCTGAAGTAAATTTACGTTATAGTAATTTTAGTGATATGAAGTTTAAGATTAATTCTATATTAAATGGTGAGGATTGGGTTGACTATAGAATTAAGCTAAATTGTGATTTATTTAAGTGGGAAAATAGTTTTAAGAATTTAATTAGCATACTTGAGGGTAACTAATGAAACTATATTTTGCATCAGGTTTTGTATATCTTAAGGATATAAATATAGAAAGAAAACTCTTTGATTGGGGTGTTAGAAATAGACTTTATAGTTATTCTCTTCTTTCCAGGGTGGCATATAAAAATACTATAGAAACTGTTTTAGATCAGGGAATATATAGTGTTATGGTAGATAGTGGGGCTTTTTCCTTAGCAAATTCAGGGTTTTTTGTGGATATTAAAAAGTATGCTGAGTGGCTTTTTTTGGTAAGAGATAAGTTGGAATGTTATATTAATTTAGATGTTGTTCCAAATTCTACTAAATCTTTTTCAGTATGTGCTGAAGAAGGCTGGGATAATTTGATGTATTTAGAGTCAGTGGGGTTGAAGCCACTTCCTGTTTATCGTGTAGGTGAACCTATAAAATTTTTAGATAAAATTTTAGATAAATACGAATATTTTTGTTTATCTAAAACTGCAGGTGATTTAGGTGTAAATAAGATTTTGGGTCTTGATGGAGCTTGGCAACGAATTTTAGATTATGGTTTTCCAGTTAAAAAAGTACATGGTTTAGCTATGACATCTAAACTTTTAATGACTAGATATCCATGGTATTCTGTAGATTCATCTACATGGAGTAAAACTGGTATATATGGACAAATTCTAGTTGATAGAAAGGATAAAAATTCAGGGTCTGTTTTTTCTTTGTCTAAGCATAGTCCTAAAAGAAGACAATCTAATCACTATGACAATCTTTCTAAAGAAGAGCAATTAGAGATAGAAAAATTAGCATTAGGTATTGATTTTAAATCCATGTTAGATTCTGATAGTGTATCTTTATATTTAGATTTATTGAATGTTAAGTATTTTCTGTCGTTGGAGAAAAGATGCAACGAAGCAGGTAATAAGGCACGTCTACAACAGGTATTTTTGGAGGAATGATGAAGATACAGAAAGGTGATGATCTGTTTGTTGCTTTAGATAGGTGTTCTAAGTTTACTCGAGAATCGTCTTTGATTCCTGAGTATTTATGTGTAAATTTTAGTAGCGGAGTTATTTCAGCATCAAATGGGTATTCGGGAATTATTTGTCTGCTGGATAACTTTGCAACTGATAAGACTTTATTTTTACCGGGTAAAAAAGTAGTTAAGCTTCTAGAAAAATTAGATACTATTTCGGATATAACTGGATTTGATACATCTATTTTAGTTAAAACTGAAAAATCTAATCATAATTTTATTCTGTTTAAAAGTGGTACTGAAATAGTAATTCCACAGTTACCATCTTTTGATGATGCTGTTATACTGCCTACGGATTTTTTAAACTGTATAAATGAGGTTTATTTTTCTGTAAATAAGGATTTAATTAAAAAAAATATGTGCGGTGTGGCATATAAGGAAGGTTTTGTATATTCAACTGATAATTTTAGAGTATCTAGATTTCCATGTAGTATAGATATAGATTATTTATTTATTCCTGATTGTATACTAGAAAAAATTTTATCTTTTAGTTTTGGTTTAGTTCCAAAGTTGGTTTCAGATGATTTAAGTAGGGTGTGGCTTTTGTACGAGGAATCTGTTCTTGTTTATGGTAGCTATTCGGGTAAATTCCCAAATTTTTCAACTCTATTTAATGAGTTTAACGTTTTATGCGAGGTTTGTTTCAACAAGGCTGAGCTTTTAAATGTTTTAAGCAGATTTGAAGATGTTGTGGATGAGTATCCTTATCAGATTAATATTATTATTGAGAATGATATGCTTAAAATAAGTGGAAAAAGTTTTTTAGTGGAGGCTTCTGAGGAAATAGCAATAACAAGTACAAATTATACTTCTAAGGAAGTGTCCTTTAATTTAAAATTTTTTAAGGAGATGGTTGTAAAAGCGGATAGATTTTACGTGGGTGATAAGTCTGCCTATTTTTTATCTGATTCTGGGTATCAGGGTATTCTTTTATTTTTGGAGTAATTTTAAAAACTAGGAGGTAGTAGTGAATCCAATATTAGACTTTAAGAAACAGTTTGACTTATGGTCGTTTCCTGTAATTTATCAGGATATTGAAGTTTTTGGTAATGTTATGATTAAAGGTCAGCGTAGTGTTAGTTTTAGGTATCTACTTATAAAACCTTATTTAAGTAGTGGAATTTGGTTTGATGTTGGATCTAACTTTGGTGGATTTTCTGCAAGGGTTGCATCTGATTTTATAGGATCTAAGGTTTTTTCCTTTGAAAAGGATCCTAAAATTAGAGATGTCCAAAAATGGATTATTAAGATTAATGGTTATGCAGATATATTTATTATTGAAAATGGTTTAGATTTAGAGAATTTAGATTTTTATTTAGAGAATTTAGATTTAACTGGTGTGTTTCTTTTTAGTGTTTTGCATTATTTTAAGGATAAAGATACAATAATAAAATTTTTAGATAAATTGGCGTTAGTTTCTAAAAGAAAACTATTTATAGAAATGCCTAACTATGATGAAGAACTTCATGATGATGAAGCTATTAATTTGTTTAGAAGTATGGGTTCTGATTACTTTACTTTTTTTAAGAGGTTTGGTGAGGTAAAAGTTATAGGAACTTCTGAGTCTCCATTAGAACCTAATCTTATGAGAACTATTTATTTAGTTACTACTTAGGAGGTTGCTTGAAACAGAATTCTTTTTGGGAAGAATTAGAAATAGAGTTCCGATCTGAAAAAAAGCGAAGAAAAAAAGCTGAAGTTAGCATATCTAAGTCAGTATCTAAGTCAGTATCTAAGTCAGTATCTAAGTCAGTGAACGTGTGTCAATTTTGTCATATTCAGGGGGTTCCTGTTTCTTCCGAAGGAAGTGGAAAGCTTATGATTGTAGGTGCTTACCCTGATTTTAAAGAAACTTCTGAGGGGCGTTCTTTTGTTGGTGCTGGAGGTACTTTTCTTAAAAAGATTTTAACCGGTCTTAATTTTTTAGAATCTGATTTGTATTTTACTTATATATTAAAGTGTAATTCTAAATTTAAAGACCTATTAAAATCGGATATAAAGAAGTGTGGTGAGTTTTTACTAGAAGAAATCAATGAGATAAGGCCAAAGTTAATAGTATTGCTTGGTGAAGTTCCTTTAAGGTTTTTTTTCAATAAAAAGTTGCAGTCTTCTAGAGGGTTAGTTCTTTTTAAAGGTGATTACAAGTTTTTTGTTACACATAGTCCTGAATATATGTTACAGGAATCTTCTGGTAGTGAAGAATGTTTAAGTTTTGAAAAAGATTTTCATAGTGTATTTAATATATTTTATGATGTAGTTAGTCAATCAGATAAAAATAGAGAAAAGTTTGTATGTAAATCTATAGATGATGTTAGATCTCAGTTTTTGGAATTAGATCGTGTAACTGATGTCATAAAAAATCAAGATCCAATACCATGGGGTTTGAAAAAAATAGCGTTAGATATAGAAACTTTTTCGTTAAAACAGGGGTTAGAAAAAACTGCCTTAGATCCGTGGTCTGAGGGATTTCGGGTAGAAAGTTTGTCTATTTCTTATTTTTTTGACGGAAAAAAGAATGCTTTTTGTGTTCCTTTGGAACATCCTGAATCTTTATTAAATCTTTCTGAAGTTTTAGGTATTTTAAAGTATGAATTAGAGAGTTCTAAATGGAAAATTATAGGACAAAATATTAAATGGGATTTGAAAGTTCTTTTGGTAAGATTTGGTCTTAATATAAAGTCTATATATTTTGATACATTACCAGCTCACGTTCTTATTGCCGGTAAACAAAAAAGTTCGGGTTTAGAAAGAATGAGTTTGGATTATTTGAATGTAGATCCTTATAAATACATTTTAAAAAATAATGGTTGTGAAGTTATTGCTTTAAATGAACTTGCCAGTATGAACATGGACGACTGTATTAATACTATGATGCTGGCTGAAATTTTTGAGGGTAAACTAAGATTACTTGCAAATCCAAGTCCGTATCCAGGACTTTGGGATTATTATTGTAAAACCATAATTCCAGGTGTTTCTACGTTAAAGAAAATTGAAGTAAGAGGCGCCCCTGTAGATAGATTCTATCTTGAATTCTTGCAAAAAGAAACTGAAGAAAAGTTACGTTTTTTAGAAAATAGGTTGTATTCTTATAAAGAGGTAAAGGATAAAGGATTTAATTTAAACTCTAATTTAGATTTACAAACAATTTTATTTAAGGAGTTTAACTTTTCTAAGGGTAGAAAAACTAAAACAGGATTTTCTGTAGATAGGCATGTTGTTGAATTTTTATATGAGAAAAATCATCATCCTTTTTTAAACGATCTAGTAGAATTTAGGCAGCTTTCTAAATTACTTTCAACATATATAGATCCCTATTTAAAAATTCATATTAAATCTGATGGAAGAGTTCATGGAAACTATAATCAGCATGTAGCATCAACTGGTAGATTGAGTATGGAAAAACCTAATCTTCAAAATATTCCTGTGAGAATAGGTTCTTTAATTTTAAGAGCGTTTATAGCACTTACTGGTTGGAAATTAGTTGTGGCTGACTACAATCAAATTGAGTTAAGAGTTTTAGCTGCGGCTAGTAAGGATCCTAAACTTACTGAGGCATTTATTCTGGGAAAAGATATTCATCGTGCAACTGCATCTGAAGTATTCAATATTCCCTATAATTTGGTTACTTCAGAACAAAGGCAAGATGCTAAGGCAATTAATTTTGGAATAGTTTATGGTCAAACTCCGCAAGGGTTGGCTTCTGCATTAGGATGGGATTTAAACAGGGCCAATACATTTATTAAAGAGTATTTGGAAAGATTTCATTTTGTTAAAGAGTATATGGATAAAACTATTGCAGAGTTTAAATCTAATGGGTATGTTTTAACTCTTTTTGGAAGAAGAATTTATATCAGTGGGCCTAAGGTTTCTCATAATGAAAGAAGGGCAATAAATAATCCTATTCAAGGTACAGCTTCAGATGTAAATACTTTGGCATTAATAGAGTGTGATAGAATAATAGAATCTGAGGGATTTAGATTTGGGGCAATCAATACTATTCATGATAGTGGTATATATGAAGTTCCAGATGAAGAGATGGAGTTTGCTCCAGATCTTATTAAAGAGGTTATGGAAAGAGTAGAGTTAGATTTTATGGGAGAGATACCGTTAAATGTGGATTTAAGTATAGGTAATAATTTAGGAGAAGCTAAGTTTGGTGAAGAAATTTTTTAACCGCATTTAGCAAGAAACTTAGCCAGCTTGCTGGCGAGTATTTCATTATTATTATTTAATACTGAAAAGGCGCGTATTTCATTACTGAAAAGGAGGGAATATGAATAAACTAGAAAAATTTCAAGAAAAGTTAACAGAGATGAAGGCAAAGAAACAAAATCAACGAAAGGATTTTTGGTCGGCTAAGCCAGGGTCTAAACCAAATAGACTTAGGATTCTTCCTAGATGGGATTTGGATTTAGATAATCCGGAATTTTATCGGGAAACAGCTTATCATAGAGGGTTAGGAACTGAGGGTGATAAATCGGTTGTTTGTTTGTTAAAGGAAGGTTTTGAAAGTTGTCCTGTTTGTTCTTATGTTAAAGAACTCTATAAAACAAAAGATAAGGAGGATGCAGTTCTTGCTAAAAAGTTAAAAGCTCAGGTTAGGGTTCTTTATAATATTGTAGATCTAGATCATTTAGAATCAGGAGTTCAGGTATGGTTAAGTGGGGTTAATGTTCAGGAGGAACTAATAGCTTATTGTGCTAATCCTAAATATGGTGACATTACAGATCCAGAATCAGGTAGAAATGTTGATTTATTTTTAACTGATAGTAAAAATACTAAATCAGGATATAATGAATATTCAGTTCAACCAGATCCAGATAGATCTGCCCTTATTGATTCTAGCTGGTTAGAACATCTTATTGATTTAGATAGTTTGATAAAACCCTCTTCTGTAGAGGAAATTCAAAGTTTGCTGGGTATAGTTTCTACTGTTCCAGAGTTGTTCGAGGAAAAAAAGATAGTTCTTGAGCGTTTGCTGAATAAGGAAAAGGCTCCATCCTGTTTTGAAAAGGCTAAGTTTAGTACAGATGATTCCGATTGTATAGAATGTAGTTTTGGCACTGCATGTTTGGATAAAAAGCAGAAAAAAATAAAATCTGAGCCTGCAAAAGCTGAGCCAGCAAAATCTGAGCCTGCAAAAGCTGAGCCAGCAAAATCTGAGTCAGCAAAATCTGAATCTGCAAAATCTGAGCCTGCTGGAGCTAAAACAGCAATTCAGGAAACATTAGCTAGATTGAGAGCGGAACGAAATAAAAAAGTTTGATCTGGGGGGTGTATTTTGGACATACCAATTAGACTTCATACAGAAATAGTTATTGATAGTGCTCATTTTCTTAAAAATTATACTGGTAAATGTAGTCAGATTCATGGTCATTCTTGGCGTATACGTGTTTGGGTTAAAGGACAGTCAAGTCAGCTTGACGAATTAGGGATTCTTTATGATTTTACAGATATTTCTTATCTTAAAGATATGTACGATCATAAATTATTAAATGAATGTGATCCTTTTATTAAAGTTAATCCTACGGCAGAAAATATGGCTATTTCTATATACAATCATCTTAAAAATTCTTATTCTAAATTAGATTTTGTAGTTAGAGTTTATGAGAATAGTATTAATAAGGAAACTTGGGCTGAAGCGGGTGATTAATTTTGGGAAAGAAGGGAGTAAATTTTGAATGTAGCTGAAATTTTTCATTCAGTTCAAGGTGAAATAGATGTTGGTATGAATGCTGTTTTTCTTAGGCTTTCTGGTTGTAACTTAATTTCTGAAAATAGAGGTTGCAAATTTTGTGATACGTTGTATGCAGAGCAGCAACGATTTTTCATTACTCCAGAAGATATTTCAGAGACTCTCTTTTTTACTAAGAGTTCTAACGTTGTTGTTACTGGAGGAGAACCACTATTACAAAAGGAGGATATTCTTAGTTTAATAACTATTCTTCGTGGGAGCTTGAGAGAAAGATACAGCTTTTATTTAGAAACTAATGGTACATTGTGGGATCCTAAATTAGGATATCTATTTAAAAAAATAAGCTGTTCTCCTAAAAAGCAGGCTATAGATTCAGATATTTTAAACAGATATGCAAGATTATCTAATTGTAGATTTAAATTTGTTTATGAAAATAGTTCTGACTTGTGGTGGGAGCAGCTCATAAGTTTTTTAGGGATTTCTAGTGAAAGCGTTTGGATAATGCCTGAGGGAGTTACCTCTGAAACTCAATTTATGTTAAGTAGTGAGGTTATTGATTACTGTAAGTTAAAAAGATTTAATTTTTCTCCTAGATTGCATACGTTACTTTGGGGTAATCAGAGAGGAGTGTAGTGAGACATTTTAATTCTGATATTTTTGTCTGTCCAGAAAGAGTGTTTAGAATTTTAAATGGAGTTATTGAAGATCAGGACTATTTTGTAGATTATTGGAAGGATGGTTATTGCCGTTTTTGCGGGGTTAAAAAGGAGGAAAATGAAGAAAAGATTAGAGAACTCGGAGAAGTTTGCAGGACAGTGTGAAATTGAATCCGGAGTTACTAGTATTTTAGCTGGATTACAAAAAATGTTTAAGATAGATTTAAGTGAAGATAATTTTCTAGATACTCCTAGTCGTGTTGCAAGATCTTACTTTGAGATTCTTGATGGTTACAGTAAGGTTGAAGAACTTGATGGGATAACAGAAGTAGAATTTCCTTCTAGTTATGATGGTATGGTTATTGCTACGGATATAAAGTGTTTTTCTTTTTGTCCACATCACTTGCTACCTGTGGAGTACGTAGTTAATTGTGCTTATATACCGGGCACAAAAACCGTAGGCATCTCAAAATTGAGTAGGGTAGTTGAAATATTAGCAAAGCGTCTGGTTCTTCAGGAAGTTTTTACTGTGGACATTGTAAATTACCTTAATAAGCATTTAAAACCTAAGGGAGTAATAGCTCAGGTTAGAGGTAGGCATTTTTGTATGGTTATGCGGGGTGTTAAGAAGGATTCCTGGACAATAACTAGTTCTTTAACAGGAATATTTGGAGATGCTGCAGTTAGACAGGAATTTCAGTCACTTTGTGCCAATCATCTATAAGGGCCGTAAGGATAGTTAGGAGCTAAAGGAGATGGATAACTTTGCTTGATTTTTCTGACGTAGAAAAACTAGTTCAGGATAACTTAGAACTGATTATAGTTTCTCCTGAAAGTTACTCTGAGTACAAAGAACGAGCAGGAAACTTTTTAGTTATTCAAGCATTTCTAACTACTTATTTAAAAGATGTGGTAGATGAACTTTCAAAATATGAATCATTAAAGGAAGCTATGTATGCAGATGTTATTTCTGAGGCTGAGGGTAAATCCATAACAGAAAAAAAGATAAACGTTGCTAAAAAGTCAGGTTATGTTTCTATAAGGGAGTCTTTTGAACAGTTGGAATCTGTTAAGGAGTGGGTAAAGGGACATATAAAAATATTTGAAAATGCGCATATCTTTTATAGAGGATTTTCTAGGGATATGTAATGAAAGAATTTCAGCCAAGGTACACGGAAAAAAGACTTTTTAGAACTAAAAGTTAAGAAATGAAACTAACTAGTTGTGGTCATCTAGACAAACATAGTCGAGTGAACCAGAGCAATTTTGTTTGTACTGGCTGTGGGAACATGGTGAATGCAGATTTGAATGCTGCAATCAATATTGCTCGGAAAGGACAGGAGAAGTTAGCCTGGATTAACAGACTAACTGCTAAAGTCCCTGTAAATACTAACTCAAAGGAGGAGGTGTAACTTTGGAGTCAAAATTTAACTTTTCTTCTACAATAGAAAAAATTAAAAAATCCTTAAAGAAAGATTCTCAAAGAGTATCTCAACTTGGTTTAGGTTCTACATTAACTGCATTAAGTAAGGATGAAAAAGATTTTGTCGTAATGCCAAACTGGTGGAAGGATTATTTTGGAGTTATAGGTCTTCAATTTGGTAAAATTGTGCAGATTGCTGGTGATGCAGATACAGGTAAGACTTCTCTTGCTTTAGAAGCAATACTGCGTGCTCAACAGCAGGGGTACGGTATAATTTACGTAGAAACTGAGGGTAAAACTGGTCAGAATGATTTAATCCTAAAAGGAATAAACCCACAGGGAGTAATGACGGTTTCTTCAGGGATTACTGAAGAGGCTTTTGATGGAGCCTTAAAATGTTGGTCGGCTTATTTTGAGGATTATCCAGATGAAAAGTTGTTACTTGTTTTTGATTCGTATGGCAATACGGTTTCTAAAAGAGATTCTGTTTTAGATATGACTAAAGAATTTCAAAAACCAGGTGGTGCAGCAAAAACCAATCGTATGGGTTTAAATACTATGATAGCTAGAATGCTTATAAATCCATCAGTTGCTATTTTAATTGTTAATTATACGTATTCTAATATTGGTTCTAGAGGGCAAACTAATGCTGGTGGTAAAGCTCTTAATTTCTTTTCTATTCTAACCTTGCAGTCTAAACGTTTAGGATGGATAGATGTTATGAAAGGAGGTAAAAGAGTTAGGTTAGGGGCTAAAGTTAGATGGCGAGTCTATAAAAATCATTATGCTAAATCGTTAGTAGATGAAGAGGGTAATCCAATTTTATTGCCCTCGAGCATTGATTTATCAATTACGTCAGAAGGATTTAAGGTTTTAGATTCTGGGAAAACTTCTGAGGTGGAAGAGTCGGAATCTGAAGAATTAGAAGATTGATAGAATTGGTCGACAGACCTTTGAAAGGAGGAAAAATATGATGATTAAAGTAGATGATTCTGTAGAAATAACAAAAAAGGGACTTGCTTATATTCCCGGAACTATTTTTAAAACAGGTAGAGTAACTTATGTTGGTATAAGTGGGATTCGTGTTAAAAGAGATGGATATCGGGGACACGAATCTACTTGGTGGCCATATGGATGTTGGAAAAAGATGTAACTAATTTGTCTGTCGATCAGTTTTTTTACTTGGAGATTTTAGATGAAGTGTTTAAAGCATGAAATGGATGTAACTGGGTGTTCACGTCTTAAGGGAGGAGAACTAGTTAAAGGAGTTTGTGATACATGCCTAATTTCTGGCAAAAATTTTGCAAAAGTTAGAATTGCAAAAACAGTGTGCCAATTACCCACGAAGGGTAACACTCTTTCAGAAAGGAAAGGTGACTTTGAATGAAAGAAAAACTTCAAAAAGAAATATTACCGGCACAAGGATTTTGGACTGTAGAAAGTTTGTCATTATATTTAGGGATATCGTCATCTGGTGTTCAACAAAAACTAACTGATTTGGGAGTTAAGGTAATAAGCTTTTCAAGTAGATATTCACATAAGATTTTTAGGTTAGAAGATCTTTTACCTTTGGAGTTAGGAACTGTTAGACACAAAGAGGATTCAGAAGAAGATTCAGAGGAGGAAACTTGAGCTTTGAAAATTTAATTATCGATGGTAATAATTTTGCCTGGAGAGCGGGTTCTGTTTTGTTTTTATCGAATGAAGCAGGTAAAAACGTATCTATTGCTTTTGGTATGTTAAAAATGATCCGTTCCTTGTTAGAAGAGTATAACCCTAAAAAGATAATTGTGTGTTGGGATAGAGGTGGATCGACGGCTAAGAAAGAAATCTATCCTGAGTACAAGCAAAATCGAAAGAGTAAATCCTTACCAGAAGAATTTTATAAAGAAATTATTTCTCAAATTTCAGAAATTCAGAAAATTTTGCCACATTTTGGTATTAAACAACTAGTTAGATACGGAATAGAGGCTGATGATTTAATAGGAGTGTTATGTCGTGATTTAAAAGAGAAAGCTCTGGTGGTATCAAGTGATAAAGATTTGTTACAGTGCGTAGAGTTTGGGAGTTCTATGCTTCATACAAGTAAGAATAAACTAGTTGATAGAACTAATTTTTTTGACTATACGGGAGTTTCTCCTGAACTATTTGTTTACTATAAAACGATTTTAGGAGATTCAGGCGATAACATTTTTGGACTTTCAGGTTTTGGAGAAGTTACGGCAAAAAAATTAGTTAATACATTTGGAAGCTGGGAAAATTGGTACGTTAATGGACAGATTATTCCACAAGTATTAACTTCACTAAGAAAAAATCAAAAATTCATCGCGACTCAACCTGATACATTGCCAATTTTGGAACGAAATTACAAACTAATGAACATAGGTTGTTTAATAGAAAAGGATAAAGACGAGTTATTAAACGAAGTCTTTTCTCAGAGATCGAAGGTTAGCGAGGAAGAAATCAGAAAATGTTTTTTGGATAATCAGTTTGAATCTTTGCTTGGTAAGTTTCATTCCTGGATGCATGTATTTAGGCAATTGGCCAATTACCCGTAAGGGCCTAAACCGTGAGGATTAGGGGAAACTGGTTGGTTAGGGAGCTAGAGTAAATTCTATGCAGAAGTTATCAGGAGAGTTAAAGAACACACCTATGGATGCTCCACAAGTCTGTAGCTCTGTAAATCCTGGATTAAACAGAGATCAAAGTCTCAGTGTTCAGGATATAGTACTGACTGATAACAATCCCGAAGTGGATCAATCTCAACATACAGGGAGACCTAAAGTCAGTTTGTATGTATTTGTTTTGGCAAACGAGGGAGGAATCTCTTAATGAAAAAATCTAAAGCTGGTGAAAGTTCTTTAGTAGTGAATCCTAAAAAGAAGAAAGTTGAAGAGGAATGGTGTCCCACAGATAAGAGCAATAGTCGAACAGATAAGGATTGGGAACGCATTATGGCAGTTCCTTATGTTAAAGAAGAAAAAGAGAAGGAAGAGAATATAACTAAAAAGGTTAAGGATAATTGAAACTTCTAGTTTACAGTGATATTCAGTTTCATCCATGGCGTGAATTTAGTCGGATTCTTCCAAGTGGAAGAAATTCTCGACTGGAGGATCAGTTAAATGTTCAAGACGAAATTTTTAAGTTTTCTGTGGAAAATTCTATCGATTTACTGGTTCATACTGGTGATTTATTTGAAGAGCTTTCTCAGAAAATTGATAAAGAGGTATTTTTATCGGTTTTTAGTAAATTTGTTGAATTTTCAAAAAAGACTATTCCTGTTATTTTACTAGCAGGAAATCATGATCAGCTTACTAAAATAGATACTGGTTTGCATATTTTAGAACCCTTTAAAGAGATAAAAAATGTGGCAGTTATAGATAAAACTACGGTAGAAAAAATAGAGGATATTGATTTATGTTTTATTCCATATAAGAGAAGTAATTTTGCAGAAGAAGTAGTTAAAACTGTTGCAAATTTATCTTCTTCTAAAAATAGGTATCTTTTTAGTCATCAATCTGTTTCAGGAGCAAAAATTGGTTCTAGAGATTTTGTATTAAAAGATGATATTTTAAAGGCGGATTTTTTACCAGATAAATTTACTGTTATATTCAATGGACATTATCATAAAGCGCAGATGTTATCTGATAACTTCATAATAGTAGGTTCACCATTACAGAAAGATTTTGGAGAGAGATTAGATAGTAAGGGTTTTTGGGTATTTGATACTAATAAATCTATAAAAGATATAGAATTTATAGAAACGCAAGCTCCAAAATTTTTTAAAATAGAAACATCAGACGATTCTATTAGATTTCCTAAAAAGTTTTCTAATAAGGATTTTTTATGGGTTATTTCAAGTAATGAGCAGATTATTACTAGTCCTCAGATCACTTTGTTAGGGGATAGGGTTAGACTCGATATTCAGAAAAAGAGAGATATTAAGCTTAGGAGTGACATAAAGCTTGGAATGGATGTCAAAGATCAACTTAAGAGCTATATTAAACTGATTAAGCCTGAACTAGATGAGTCTAAACTTCTAAAAATAGGATTGGATAAATGGAGGGAGTCATGCTGACGTTACACTGTGGACAAACTGTATCTGGAATGAAAATGGAAATTGTAGCGCAGACGAAGTTTCTCTAGAAGTGGGAGGATTAAGTCTTCTGATATGGTTCATTAGTGTCACAATAGGCGAACCTGAACCTTTGGCTCAAATATTTGTGAATCTTCTTCAGCGATGACAAGATGAACGGAATTGGCGCGCGCAAGACCTAGTTTGTAAAAAATTTAATTATAAGGATTAAAAAAGCTTGCTTAAAAAAATTACGAAAACTTCTGAGAAAAAAGAGCTTAGAAAACTGCATAGAAAGTGTAAAAAGCTGTGGTCTCTTGTAGTTCGTAGTAGGGCAAATTATGTTTGTAGTATCTGTGGTTCGGATAAGTTTCTTCATGCTCATCATATTGAAGATTCAAGGATGTGTAAATCATTACGCTACGATGTAAAGAACGGTGTAGCACTGTGTGCGAAACATCATAAATTTGGGAAGGAGGCTGCCCATCATGGGTTCATAACGATATATAAATATCTTATTAACAATCGTTTAGATGATTTGTTGTATCTTGAGCAAACTAGGAATATTGAACCAGAATTTACAAAAACTTATTTAATTAATAAGATTGAGGAATTAGAAAATCTTTATTCATCAAGGAGGGAAAAAATTTGAAAGCAGAAGAAAGAAAATTAGCCGTAGAAGCAGCTTTAAGATTGGAAAATTTTAATTTGAGAATCACAATGTTGAATATGGAATTTGAAAAGTTGAATGGTTTAAAAAATGAATTAATTGTTACTGAAAGTAAAAGGTTGGATTGTCTTTCAGAAGATGGGTGGTCTTTAGATGAAAGAACAGCAACATTTGTAAGAACTGTTTCCAATGATGGTATAAGATTAAACACTAACTCAAAGGAGATGGTGGTGTGACTTTAAGAACTAATACTCATGCTAACATTTAAAAACCTTATTGTAGAAAATTTCCTTTCAATCGGAAAAGCTTCTTTTAACTTTGAGGAAAGAGGTTTAGTTTTGGTTGAGGGGTTAAACGGCTCAGGTAAAACATCTTTAATTGTCGAAGCCCCTACTTATGCTTTATTTGGTATTACAGAGAGATTTGGTAAATCAAGAGATAAGATAATAAATAGATTTTATGGTAAGAATTGTCATGTCGGATTATCATTTTCTGATGACGACGTTTTAATAGAAATTGATGCCTATCGAAAACATGATCTACATAAAGACAACCTATTTTTAAAAATAAACGGTATTCATAAGGAGGGTAATTCTAATGATCAAACTTGGGATAAGATAGAAAGGTTATTAGATATGGATTATACCACATTTATTAATAGTGTGGTATTTAGTCAAGCATTATCTCAGTATTTTTCTAGTCTTTCAGATTCTTCTCAAAAAGATATAGTTGAAAAATTACTTGGTATAACATGGATACCAAAGGCGTATTCTTTGGTAAAAGAGGAATCAAAAGAAATTTTGTTAGAGGTATCCTCTAATAATAGCATTTCTCAGCAACTTAGTATTCAATTATCGAAATTAAGTTTAAGTTTAAATGAGTTTAAAATAAAATCAGAGTTATTTGATAAGGAACGTAAACAGAAGATAAAAGATTTATCTAATTTGGTAAAAGAGGTTAGTGATAGTTCGCAAAAAGAATTAGAAATTTCTGAATTAGATACTTCTATTGCTAAAATGAAATCAGCGATTGATACTTTGAATTCTGAACTAAGAAAAGTAGAAATTGAACAGTCTACTTTGAAGTTTAAACAGTCTGACTGTAAAGCAAAAATTCTGGATATAGAACAATTAATGTCTAAAGAATTAGAATTAGGAGTTGTTTGTAGTTCATGTGGGAGTGTTATTTCTGAAAGTTCTATTAAAACTCATCAATCTCATCTTTTGGCTGAGAAACAGCTTTTAGAAAAAGTATTACTGGATAACTTTTCTAAAAAAGAGGAAAAATTAAGTGAAGTTAATACTAAATGGCAGATTAAACTAGCAACATATTTAAATGATTTTAATGTACTTTCTTTAGATCAGAAAAACAAGAAATTTTTACTAGATAAACTAAATTTAGAGAACGTTAGGGTAGAAGAAAAAAATAAATCTGTTAAAAATGAAATTTTCGAGCTTGAGAAAAGTAAGAATATATACACTGAATTGTTAGTAAAAGTAAGTACAGAAATTGCTGAAATTAAAGAAAAAATAGATAGTTTAACGACAAAAAATATTAAATTATCGGAAAGTTTAGAGTATGCCAGATTTTGGGAATCTGGCTTTTCAAATAGTGGTTTAAAATCATTTATTATGGAGTCTGTTACTCCACAAATGAATTTTTCAGCAGATCTGTATTCTAGTTTACTTGGTGGTAAGTATAGTATAAATTTTGCTACTCAAAAGCTTTTAAAGGGCGGCGATTTAAGAGAAAAGTTTGAGGTTCAGGTGACGAATAAGGTAGGATCTGACTCGTATATTGGAAATTCCAGTGGTGAAAGACGAGCAATTGATTTAATTACAATGTTCGTGTTAGGAGATTTGGCAGCTAGTAGAAGTAATAAAAAGGTTTCTATTCTTATTTTGGACGATGTATTTGAAAAATTAGATGAAGAAATTTGTGATTCGGTTATTAGAGTACTAAATTCTATGGTTTCTAAAACAAATAATATACCATATAGGGAAAGTATTTTTGTTCTTACACATCTGGAGTACTTTAAATCTAAGTTTTCAAACAAAGTATTAACTGAAAGAGGAAGTGATGGCAATTCAATTTATAGAGAGATTAGAATGTAATGGGATTGAAACGATGGCTTATAAAACTAAAGTAAAACAGGTATAGATCACGATATTCCCTGGGAACACTTTCAAAAAGTGTAACCTTGTTGGTTCCAGCTAAACTAACGTTAACTCAGGATCAGAAAGAACTTCTAAAGATGAACTAGCGAAAGGAGAATAATTTTGAAAGAGATCTTAGTCACATACATCAATACTGTGGTTGATTTACTCGGCATGGTTTTTAGAAAGTTTAAACTTTTTGGCTATGTTTTTGCCTTTGTTATTATAGTTATTTTTGTTTTTGATTATTATGTGATGAGTAGCACTATTACGAGTTACTTAGAATCAGTAACTATGAATTATTTTGGATTAAGCAAGAAATCAACTGAAAAGAAAATCGATAAGGCGGCAATTCTTTCAAGATGGGTTTATAATCATTCAGGAAAAATTTCAAAGGATACATGTAAAGAAATAGTAACAGAAGTTCTTAAAATTAAAAATCCACTTTTAGTATTGTCTATTATGGAAGCAGAAAGTAGCTTTGTTCAAAGCTCACTTTCTTCTAAGGGAGCAGTTGGTTTAATGCAAATTAATCCTGCTGTTCATTTAAACAGCCTTGTTAAACTCGGTATAATTAAGGAAAAACGTGATTTATTTAATATTAAGGAATCAATTTTAAGTGGTCAATATGTTCTTGATGATTGTTTGAAAAGTTCTGGTAACAATGTGCCAAAAGCGTTGCATGTGTATTTAGGAGGACAGGATGTTAACTATTTTAATCAAATTCTTTCTAATTTAGCAAATTTATATATTTTATCAGAAGCAGGAATTATGGAAGAAGTTTTAGTTCAAGTTGTAGAAGTTTCAGTTAAAAAGTCAAAGAAGTAGAAAGGAGTTTTACTTGAATAAGTTTAATCTTAGTAAAGTTGCAATAGATCTTCTTAGACAAAGATATTCTCATAAAGGAGAATCATCAGAGGCTATATTTAAACGAGTAAGTAAAGCTTTGGCTATTCGTGATGATAAGTTTGAAAAAGAACTTTATGATCTTATGACCGGTGGGCTTTTCTTGCCTAATTCTCCATGTATTAGAAATGCTGGTAAAAAGAAAGCCTGTTTATCAGCTTGTTTTGTTTTGCCAATATCTGATTCCATTGATGGAATATTTGAGACTCTTAGAAATATGGCATTAATTTTTCAGAGAGGAGGTGGTACTGGAACTAATTTTTCATCACTTAGACCAAAAGGGGCGTCTTTAACTTCTGGTGGAACTAGCAGTGGGGTAATTAGTTTTTTACAAATATTTGATGCAACTATTAATACAATTAAACAGGGAGGATTTAGAAAAGGAGCTTCTTTAGCTACTTTAGATTTTGACCATCCTGAAATTACAGACTTTTGTAGAGCTAAGTTAACTCGTCAGTTAACTAATTTTAATTTATCAGTAATGGTTACAGATCAGTTTATGAAGATGGCAACTTCAAAAAAGAATGGAAGCGTGGAGCTTAAGCACTCAGGTAAAGTTTATAATACAATTCCTGCAAAAGATATTTTAGATTTAATAGCATTAGGTGCCTGGGTAAGTGGAGATCCTGGATTACTGTTTTTTGATAGAATTAATAAGGATAATAAATACTATCCACAACAGGTTATTAGGGCTACGAACCCTTGCGGAGAAATTCCGTCTCTTGAGTACGGAGCATGTGTTTTAGGTAGTATTAATTTAAGTAAATTCGTAGAGGGAAATAATTTTAATTTTGAACGGTTTTATGATGTGGCAAAATTAGCAACAAGAGCTTTGTTAAATATTAATATAATTAATGCGTATCCTATACCTCAAGTAACAAAGGTTATGCAGGATTTAAACTCAGTAGGAGTTGGTTTAATGGGTTTTGCAGACTGCCTAATTCTTCTCGGAATCAAATATGATTCTCAGGAATGTTTAGATTTTATAGATAAGTTATGTGAACCATATATCAAAGCAACTGAGGAGGTTGCACCAGATTCGTTTTTTAAACGTAGTATTGCACCAACAGGAAGTCTTTCAATTATAGCAGATTGTTCAGCAGGCATAGAACCAATTTTTGATACATCTTTTGAACGTAGACTTACAATAGGTACTATTGAAGAAACAAGAGATATCTATAAATCTGAATTTTGTAGAACGGCCCATCAAGTCTCGCCTGAATGGCATTTAAAAATTCAGGGGGAATTTGCTAAATTTATCGACGCCGGTGTTTCAAAAACTATAAATGCCCCGTATAATATAGGGGTAGAGCAAATTAAAAAGATTTTTGTTGATGCTTGGAAAATGGGAGTAAAAGGCATAACAGTTTTTAGAGAAGGATCAATTGAAGGGGCCTGGGTTTCTACTCGAGAAAATTCTTGTGAAGGTGATACTTGTTATTTATAGGAGGTGCCAATCACCCGTAAGGGTCTAAACCGTGAGGATTAGGTTACTTTATGATTGTAGACATCTAATTTCAAAATAAAGGTAAAATGGGATATGTCTTGAGTGCAGTAAAAAGAAGGAGGAGATTATGAAAAATGAAAAATTAAAATTATTCATTTATTATTTAATCTATAATAAGTTAACATCTTCTGATATCGAAGAAGCTATAGAAGATGTTTTGAATTACGATCCTAAAAGTGATTTGAATAAATTAGTTTTGCAATACGTTGATGATGTTTTTTCTAGATTGGAGGGTTGAATATTAATATAGCTAAAAAAGATAAAAAGATAACAAAGGTCAAGTTTGATACATCTTGGTATGATGATTTAGCATTGCTTTATCAAAAGACTCGTGATTTAGGTATTACTTATGCAAGTACTGAACTTAGAAATTTGGGGTGGAATCAGATTCAAGGTATAGTCTATAATAGGGTCCATACATATATTCGTAAAAGAAAATCATTGGTTTTATCAGATAAAGATTTGGTTCAAAAATTATTTCAGGAAAGTTTTTTTATTTTTGTTAAAGCGTTAAATATTTGGGATAGAAATAGGAAAACTAAATTTTTGACTTTTTTAGGGGATATTCTTAATCAAGAAATTATGAATATCGTAAGACTTGATAGGTATCATAAGACAAGAGACTATAAAATAGAAAAAAGAATTCAGAATCAAAAAATAGATGAACCAATTCGATTTTTTGATGAAGAATGTATAGAAAAGGAAAGTGTTTTAGAAGAGGTTAAAGTTATTTTAAACAGTATCGTGTTTGAAACTCAACTAGAAAGAGATTTGGTTAATACTATTATTTTTGGAGACGCAAAAGATTTATCGAAACTTAGAAAATCATCTAAAATGTCTGTTTTAACTTTTTTGTCATTTAAAGATAAGATTAAGGAAAGACTTAAGCAAGAGATTTTAAGCAAAAGTTCTGAAAAAACAAAGTCTATTATTAAAGAAATAGTTGAATTGGAGTAAATCTTTGATAGATAACGAAATAGAAATAATAGAAGCTAAGGAGGCGGTAAAACGGGAAAAATGTGAAGCTCGATATTTACAAGAAATTTTTCTTTGTTTTCTTTGTAAGCAGTACAAACTAATTTCACAGAAAATTCCAACTATAATTGAAGGAAATAGCTTTCCAGTATCTGTTTGCAAAGAATGTTTAGAAAAAGCAGGTATGAATTTAGTGGAATGAGGGAATAAAATGGAATGGAATATCGAAACGCATATTATTTTTGAAGCTATAGTTGGTAGTCATGCCTATGGGACTAACGATGAATTAAGTGATGAAGATTATAGAGGGGTTTGTATACCACCTTTAAATATTTTACTAGGGTTTGACAGATTTGAGCAGAAGGATGGTTGGGATGGAAAGTATGACGATAGAATAATATATAGTCTTGACAAGTTTTTTAAGATGAGTCTTAAAAACAATCCATCTATTATAGAATTATTTTTCTTACCAGAATCAGTAATCTTAAGAAAATCTTATATCTGGGATCAAATTGTTTCTAAACGGGATTTATTTCTCTCTAAAAATGTTACCCATACATTTTCGGGATATGCACATGCTCAGTTGCATAGAATTAAAAGGCATAGAGGCTATCTTTTACATCCTATAAAAGAAGAACCGAAAAGAGAAAAATTTGGGCTATCCGTTAATCCAACATTAAGTCATGATAGTTTAGCAGCTATTCTTAGTCTTTCTGAACATCTTTTAGCTGCGAATATTAAAGAAGAAGCTTCAAAAGAGAGCTTTTTTAGACAAGCTAAAAAAATGTGGGATGATTATGCGGCATGGGAGAAAGGAAGAAATAAGCAAAGAGCCGAACTAGAATTTCAATTTGGTTATGATGTAAAACATGCTTCTCATTTAGTTAGACTTATGGAAGAGGGAGAAGAATTATTGGAGTATGGAAAGATAACTCTTCCTCGTCCTAATGCTGATTTTTTACTGGATATTAAAAAGGGAAAATTTTCTTATGATCAAATTTTAGAACTGATTGGAGGATTTGATGAGAAGTTTTCTGTTTTATCTAAAAAGTCAGTTTTACCTTATTCACCTAGTTTTAAAGAAGTTAATGAACTATACTTAGATATTTTGGCAGATTACTTTATGATTGAGGATATTATGGGACGAAATCGGAGAAGCTATGGAAAAACATGAAACAATGACAAGATCAACTAAGAAAGGAACTATCTGTAGTTGAAAAGGAGGTTACTTTGCAACTTTATCTTAAATACAGACCAAAATCTTTAGCTGAGTTTGTGGGTAATGAAAATGTTGTTGCCGTATTAAAGACTCTTTTTTTAAAGAAGTCTGAATTTCCTAGTGTTATTTTACTTTCAGGTTCTAGTGGCTGTGGTAAAACTACTCTTGCACGTATTGTAAAATCTGAATTAAATGTAGAAGATTCTGATTTTACTGAGTTGAACGCTGCTAATACCCGTGGAATAGATACAATTCGTGAGGTTATTGAAATTTGTAACTATTCAACTTTTAGTGGTGGTAATAGATTATTTTTATTGGATGAAGCTCATAAATTAACTTCAGATGCACAAAATTCTCTTTTAAAGATTTTAGAAGATACTCCGTCTAAGGTGTACTTTATTCTGTGTACAACTGATCCTGAAAAAGTAATAAAGACGGTTAGAAATAGATGTACTACATTGGTCGTTAAACAGTTACCCGAGTTTATGATTCTTTCGCTTTTGGATAGAGTATGTAAATTAGAAAATAAGTCTGTATCGAAGGATATACTAAGAGAAATATCTAAGGTTTGTTTAGGCTCGGCAAGACAGGCACTTATTATACTTGAATCTATTATAGATTTACACGATTCTAAAAAAGCATTGGAAATAATAAATGATTCATCGGTTGATAGTGTAAAAATTATAGATATTTGTAGACTTTTACTCACTAATACTAAAGATAAGTGGCTTAACATGGTTCCTATGATAAAAGGTTTAGGGGATGCCGATATAGAACAATCTAGATTAGCAATTTTAAATTATTTTTCAGCTGTTCTTTTAAATCTGGATAAAAGTAAAGAAGATCAGGAATTTTTAGTTTCAATTATGCGGATTTTTTCTAAATCATTTATTTATCTGGGTAAAGGAAGTTTTATTTTGGCATTATGGGAGGCTGCTAACGTTGATCCTCATGGAATTTTTGGGAAGTCAAGCAAATTATAGAAAAAGTAAGAAGCTAAACGGTATTTGCAGGGAATGTAACCAGAAGATAGAATTGGGTTTTACACTGGTTAAATATTGTTTTAGAGGATAAAGAAAGGAGAATATACTATGTACGAAATAGCCAATGAAGAAGTAACTTCTTTAGCACGCGGGTTAATTGGAGAATATCATACACATCTTAACGAAGCAAATATAACATATTTATTTAGAGATACTCCATTTTCTGAGGGCAATGGTAGAGCAATACTGGGTAGAGCTGCTAAAAGAGATGAAATTGACAAATTACTTTCTGCAAGAAGGGAAGATTTTGTAATAATTATTGTTCAACCATCTTGGGACAGAATGACTCTTAATGAGAAAAGATGTTTACTAGATCACGAATTGTGTCACTGTGCTATTCAAATAAACTCTGAGGCTGAAACAAAGTGGGTTTTAAGAAAGCATGTTATAGAAGAATTTCCAGAAAACTTAAAAAGATTTTCCTTTAGACGAGAGCAACTAGGTGGTTTGATAGAAAATCCACCTAGCCCAATTATTAGTAAAACTTCAGAAAGAAGACGTTTAATAAGAACGTCTCATCATATTACGGAGTGAAAAAAATTATTTATTACTAATAAAAAGAAGAATCTTATCAAAGTTTCTAGAAGTTTAGATAATCTTTTAACTTAGGAGTAACTTTTGGTTGCAATTGTTAACATAACTAATTTTGATGAACCCTTTGATATCTGTACCTATTCTCTTCGGATAAATCAGAGAGAACTTTGTCAGTTTACACATAAAAGAGAATACGGACTGGCGTCTTGTCTTAAGGCTGCTGCAAAAGCTGTTGAAGATGAGTTGAAGCCGTTCCACTATTCTGGGAATTCGTAACCTTGAAATGAAACTAAGATGGTTAGACTATCAAGAAAAATGTGAACACGAATGGGAATGGCATATAGACCTTAACGGAGAAGTATATGGTATTTGTAAAAAGTGCAAGGCGGTAAACGACGATTACAGAACTCCGGAGATAATGATATGAAACTAAGATGGTTAGACTATCGAACTAAACAGTGGGAATGCTGTGGAAATATCTGGCAACTGATGATGAGTAGATTATATCCTGAAAGGTATCATTGGTTTTCAGTTTGTCCTTTTTGTGGTAAACAAGGTTAAGGTGTTAGGGAGGAAAAGAAATGAACTTTAAACATGAAAAATGGCTGTTTGTTCATCTATTCGTAATCTTTCATCGCCTATGGGAGAATAGAATGGTTATGAGGAGGAAAAATGAAAATATCTATTGACGAAAACAGAAATAGTTGTGCCTCGGTTATTCCAGCGAGTTCTTTTGAGAATCCCCGTGGTGGAGGTGTAAAAATGAAATCAGATTTATGTAAAGACTGCAAGGAAATTCACAAGAGTAGATATTTACCATTATACTCCTGGGATCACTGCCATCATGGGGATAATCAGGCTAGTGAAAAACCTAAAAACAGAGAGTGCTGGTGTGAGTATTCCAATCACGAACGACAAGAATGGTTACACTGTCCGATAGAAAAACCATTTGAAAATAGTTATCGCTTTAACTTCTGCCCAGTTTGTGGGAAGGAATTACAGAGAGAGGTAGAAAAGGCAAAACCTAAGGATAAGTTTTTAGGTGTAGATGTTGGAATTACTCACAGAGAATCTAAAGATATGAATTCAAGCTGGAGAAACTTTTGAAATCTTGTAAACGAAGGTAAACCTCATCTGTCAGTTTGTGGTAAGAATTTAGAGGTGAAATTAGATGAGATGGTCTAAAGGAAAATCTTTTTAAGTTTAGGGAGGAGGCGGTGTGACTTGTTACTAGGACTTTTAGGAAAAAAACAGTCTGGAAAATCTACAGTTGCCTCGTTGCTAATGAAGGATTACAACTTTGTTAAAATATCTTTTGCTGATAGATTGAAGATGATTGTTTCAATGGTTTATAGTATACCGTTAAGTTATTGTTTCAATAATAAGGATTTTGAGGTTATGCCTAATTTTACTGTGAGGAATTTGTTACAGAAATGGGGAAATTTAGGGAGGCAGGTTTACAAAGATTCCTGGATTTTACCTGTAAAAGATTTTATTAATTCTGATTTGTGTAAGGGTAAAAATATCGTGATTGATGATGTTAGGATGAGCAACGAAGTTCTTTTTATTCAGAAGGAAAGTGGTAAATTGGTTAGAATAATACGGCCAGAGATTCAAGAGATTCAAGAACAGGATAGAGATGTTTCAGAAACAGAACAAGATTCTATTATTGTTGATGCTGTTTTGGTTAATGATGGAAGTTTAGATTACTTGAAAAGAAAACTAGTTTTAACTTTAGATCAGCTTAATAAACCAAAGATTTTGCTTAAAAAGAGGAGACAACTTTTTTGAAAAAGTTATTTATTGATACTGAAACTACTGGTTTAGATCCTGAAAAATCTGGATTATATCAAATTGCGGGTATAATTGAAATTGAATCTGAGGAACATCTCCTTATTACAGAAGAATTTGACTTGTTTTGTAATATCTTCGACAATGATGTTGTCTTAGAAGAATCTCTTGAAAAAAATAACATGACAATTGAAATGATTAGAACATTTAATAATCCAAGAGATGTATATAAAGAATTTACAGGAATTTTAAGTAAGCATGTTAATAAGTTTAATCAGGCAGATAAGTTTTTGGTAATCGGATACTTTTCAGATTTTGATAATCAGGTTCTTAGGTCATGGTTTACTAAAAACGATGATAAGTATTTTGGAAGTTGGTTCTGGCATCCTTGGTTAGACGTATCTCAAATTGTTACCTATTTTTGTCAAGACTATAGATTAGTGTTTCCTAATTTTAAATTAGAAACTGTGGCGGATTTGCTAGAGGTAAAAGAAGATAAAAATGGAGATTTTCACAATGCACTGTACGATGTTAAAGTAACTCGTTCAATTTATCATAAGTTTGACGACATTCTAAAAACTTACTGGGAGGAGGTGTGACTTTTTCAACTGAAAAAACTTTTCAAAAAGTAAAGAAATGGAATGATCGGCTTTCTACAGGATCTCTTTATGAACGAATTTTATACGACCCTAAATATTTTTTAGAATCTGTGGTTTCAATAGTAGATAAAAATAAAAGAACGGTTCCGTTTGTATTTTTGCCGTCCCAAAACAGATACTATAAAGAAAAAACTCTTAGAGATATAATTCTAAAACCCAGGCAACTTGGATTTAGTACAGCTATAATTGGGTTATTTCTTCATGATACTATGTTTGTTCCCAATACTATCTCAATTATAGTAGCCCATACGGAACAAGATGCTGCAGATTTATTTGATAGAGCTAAATTTATGTTTAACAGCATTCCAGAATTATTGAAACCTCATGTTAAGCGTTCTAATAAAAAAGAGTTATTTTTTGACGTAATAAATTCAAAATTTACAATAGGTTCTGCAGAAGCTAAAGAATTTGGACGTTCAAAAACAATAAATAATCTTCACTGCTCTGAAGTTAGTGCTTCAGCTTGGAAGGAAGAGTTTTTTAATGGGTTATTAGAGTCTGTTCCATCGGGTGGTAGAGTTGTTCTAGAATCTACGGCAAGAGGTGAGGGAAATATATTTCATCAGTACTATATTAAAGCACGAGATGGTGAGAATGAATACAAAGCCCATTATTATAGATGGTTTGAACATAATGAATATCAAATACCGGTATTAACTGGTGAAAAACTACATTTAACTGAGGAAGAAACTGAATTAAAACAGCATTATAGATTAGCTATGTCTCAAATAAAATGGAGAAGAAATAAGATTGAAGTTTTAGGTAAAAAATTTATTCAAGAATATCCAGAAAGAGATGATGATACTGCATTTCTTAAAACAGGTTCTCCAGTCTTTGATGTAGAGTTATTGGATAGTATAGATAAACAGTTAGAAAAACAAGAACCTACTGAAATATGGCTTGGTGGTGATTTGTTTATTCATAAAATTGCAGAACCTAATGCTAGATACTTCATAGGAATAGATCCATCAGAGGGAGATGTTAATTCTGACTATGGAACTGCTGTCGTTGTTAGAGGTTTTCCGTTTCCAATAGAACAGGTAGCACTTTTACATGGGCGTTGGTCTCCCGATATGCTTAGTGAAAAGATTCATAGAATAGGAAAAGCCTACAATGATGCTATTTTAGTGGTAGAACGAAATAACCATGGACACGCAGTTCTTTTAAATCTTTCTAATGGTATTGTTCGAAATGGAGTCGTAAAATATCCATCATATCCTAGAATTTATACAGGTCCTGATAGAAAATTAGGGTGGCTTACAACTGGATTAAGTAAGGTTCAAATGATAGAAGAACTAGATAGAGCTATTCGTAGTGAAACATTAAGGATTAATAGTAAAGAATTTATAAAAGAAGCTAAACGATTTGCCTATTTAAAGCAGGATAAAATGGGTGCTCCATCTGGTGCTCATGATGATATAGTTATGGCTATGGCTCTTGCATTAATGGGGATTATGGGGTCAAGTTTTGATTTTAGCTTTGGGTAAAACTTTGATAATTAAAATTTTAAAAGAATCTGGTTACAAAGAAGCATTACTTGGGATTTCTTTGTCTTATGGGAAATCTTTAAACTATGTTATAAATAATAAAGTAGATGTTAAATTGGCTAAATTAGAAGGAGGTCACAATAAGTTTTTAGAAAGTATTTTTATTTGGATAGATATCACAGCTCCACGTTTTGTTTGGAGTGAAATGGATACATTTAGACTTACCACTAAACAGAGTGAGAGTACAATACATACATTAGGTAAAAGACATTTAGAACAGACTGATTTTGAATATGATATTTCGCCTAAAATTCTTAATTATATTAATGATTTAATTGATAAAAAAGTATCTTTACCACATTTAAAAAATATATTACCAGAGGGTTTTTTGCAGAGACGTATTTGGGTAATGAATTACAAGGTTCTTAGAAATATTATAAGTCAACGTAAAAGCCATAAATTACCTCAGTGGAGACAGTTTTGTGGTTATATGATTAGCAATGTTGAGCATTTTTTATATTTAGAAGATTTATGGGCATGAATGGAGATTTGGACATGTATAAGGAAGAGAAAGGAGGTCAGGATGCAAGGACCGTGGGGACCATCCCAGATCTCCTCTAGAAATATATCTCGGAAATAGCTTCGGCATTTTTCAAATTCTTAGTTTTTCTGAAAATCTTTTACAGTTTAAATCTAGTAAAACCTATTTAATATGAATAGAATAAAGGTCATTTTGGAAACCAGAAGTGATGGTTATTTACAAGCGGTGGAATGCTAATACGCTACGTGAGTTGATAGATGGGCTGTCCACGGAATACCACAAATCATCTAACGCTCCTGGGCGTCCGTTGGAGTGAGTGGCTATGACTTGGAGGAGAATATGACTTTAACTGAAAGACTCGAAGAATATACAAAAACCCATGATGATACAGATATTTGCGTGTATTGTGGTAAACCAAATTGTGATAAGATTGCATTACCCGATTTGTCGTACTTTGACCATCCTGAACGTAATTTTTCACCTGGTGATCTGTGCCATTCGGAATGTGAACAAGAATTGATGAGGTCTGTCGAGAGAATCTTATCTGTATAACTTAGAGGTCAGCGGCGTGTGCTGGAGTGACTGGTTATGCTTTTATTTATTTGGAGGAAAAATGAATCGAGAAATGTACTGGTGCAAATATGGCAGCGGACGTAACTGCAACAATCCAAACAAAAGCGGGTATCTTTGTTGTAATCCTCATCGGGTGAAAACGTGCAATGCCTATAAACGAATGACGAATCAATGCCATGAGCATATGATGAGCAATTGCCGAATTGCCGGTGCAGGAGGACGGGGACGATATATAATACCGGAAGGAAGCTATATTGTATAACGCAGAGGTCACGGGGCTGTCACCCGTCCGCTGGAGTGAATTGTTATGTGAGGGTTTATCTTTATGAAACAGGAAATCATTGAATATCTACCTTCAAAAGGTTGTAGACGGAAAAAATGTTATGCTCCCGTAACAGAAAGAGAACACGAATTTGATTCTGAAGGCCGGACGCCAACTGGTGCTTTAGGTTCATATAATTTAAAGTGTGGGCCTATCGTTTTTAGGCGCATCTTCCGGAAATGCCTAAATAGAGATTATCCACAATGCAGAGAGAAATATTAATTCCATATAACGACTGAACTAAGCCACCGTCTACCGTGATTAAATTCGGCACAGCTAATCATGGTCGGATTTCAGTGCATTGTTAGATTCTCGTTTTTGGAGAAAATGATGGATTGGCAAATTTGTGGATTTTGTGGAAGAGATTTAAAAAATGGAGAGGATTGCCTGCATCAGGATGATTTTGGGAGATACAATATGACAATATCCGGTACAACATTAGATTCATACAATCGTGAGATGAAAAGCATTAATGAAGTTAAGGTAAGGTCAAAACATCCAGAATGTTGGAAATATTCTGCGGGAATATAACACAGAGGTCAGCGGCGTTCCTGGGCGTCCGCTGGAGTGCCTTGTTAGACATCTTGGAGAGATATTATGACAGAAGAATGGATAGATTATGATGATATTTATGATGGAAAATGTGAAAGGTGCGGTAATGATCAAAAAGTCCGTCGTGTAATAGATCCTTTCGTCAGAGAAGGCATAATTGATGATGATGGGAAATATCATATTTGGTGCTACGAATGTTATGATCAACGATTAATGGATGTCTAACAACTGATTATACAGAAAAAATTCTGTATAGCACGGAGAGTGAAATGGTAAAACTTTACGCATGGCAGCCAAACGGACACGGAGAATACGTACCACCGGAAACAGACTTGAGTGATTTGTTATGTTGCCCGTTTTGTGGAAAGCAACCTGAAACATATTGGGATAATAGCATAGGTGAAGAATACTATAGAGAGGGATTTAATATCAAGTGCTGCCATGTCCACGTTTATGCAATTTACAAAGAAGAGGCGATTGAGAAATGGAATCGTAGGGCAACATAATAATCTTGGGAGGAATTATGAAAAGAGCAACCGAGAAAATCGTTGAAGGGTTCCAAAAACCTACTTGGGAGGATTGCCGTCCATCCTCTGTTAGACATGATTGGGATGGAATCATGAAGCTATGGGATACCTGGAGGAAGTATATCAAAACTGGAGGCACAGCCTCGTGGCCCAGGGATGAGTTTGAGATGTTGGTGGATGGCTATGAGGAAAATATCAGGGATGGTGAGGTTGAAAGATCACGCCTATCTAAACTTCTGATCGAGGCAAGGGTCAGGATTATGGGGTTGGAGGAAGAACTTCGGGTTAAAAAACAACGTATTAGAGGCTAACGTAAAGGTTTTGGAGTCTAACACCGGAAAGGAGGAAGAAGAAGTTAAAAAAAATCAGAACAGACGTGGGATGATTGCAGACCAGCCTGAAAACAAAATATATACCTATGATAGTTTACGTGGATAACCCATTGGAGGTGACAAACATGGCAACAAGCTCATCACTACAAAAAGCAGCACAAGCGTGGTGTACTCCCACTACCAGTTTATCTTCCATGTCCCCTTCCATTAGGATTGATTGGTCATGGAGTTACTATCGGAATTTCATTCTATAGAACTCTTATCCCTAAATTTAAAATAGGGGATCTTGCAAAACGATTAGTATATATACTAGAGAAGAAGGGTTCAAATGTAATAGTGTTTCCGAATTTTAAACATTGTGATATTCAAGAGCTCGAGCCGGATCAAATGAATTCAATCTTAACAACTGGAATTGGAACATTAAATATTATTCCTAATGGAAAATTGGATGTAAAGAATATAAGAATTCAAGGAAGAGTTCCTACATCATCATTTTCATCTTTAGAATCAAATGCAGATAATTTAGATATAAGTCTAATAGATGAATCTGGATCGACTCTAGATATTATAGTTGAACCAAAAAGAAAAGGAACTAATCTTCAAACATTAGGTGGTAAGATATGGAATGATTATTTAATTAAGAAACTTAATTTTAATAATCTATTTTGTGATAATGATGGTAAAGTAAACTCATACGGAGTAGATGAGATATTAATTAATAATTATAATCTTTGGAAATATTCTGTAAAGCTCAAACATGTAGATGACTATAATAAGTTATCAAATAAGAAAGTTGAGCTAATGGTTGTTCAAATTATTAGACATATTTTTGAACAATATAAATCTCATAAAGTAGAGGATATTATCAGCAAATATCACGAATTGAAGAAAACCTGTGATGTTAGTATTGAGATTGATATATTCGATATTGATAGAAATCTATGGTTAAAAGAAATTAAACAAATTGTCGATCAAGATATCATTGATATATGTAATAAGAGATCTATTAAAAATTTAATAGAAACAATAGTAGATGTTCAAAAAGTTGAAAGTGAATTAGTATCGGCAAGATCTCTTATTGATAACAGTGAAATGAACTGTTTTAATAAAATCAAAGAACTATGTTAAGGGAGAAATATGGAAAAGGTTAATATCAAAAA
>Ga0315273_10000266_pt1 | contig 51028 bp, 51 predicted proteins | sample YL17G02_0_MG_FD_205753 | JGI IMG/M metagenome (GOLD analysis project Ga0315273, IMG submission 205753) | Sediment microbial communities from Yellowstone Lake, YNP, Wyoming, USA - YL17G02_0 | ecosystem: Environmental > Aquatic > Freshwater > Lake > Sediment | place: USA: Wyoming | collected... | reverse complement strand
GGCGCTCGTGGCCTTGGGCGCGGCCCGTGTGGTGCTCGGCACGCTGGTGGTGGAGAGTCCCGAGGTGCTGACGGCCCTGCTCGCCGCCGACCCCGAGCGCGTGGTCGTCGCGGCCGATGCCCGCGGCTCGCGGGTCGTCACCGACGGGTGGACGCGTGACGGCGGCGAGGACCTGGCAGGGATGGCGGCGCGCATGCGCAGCGCGGGGGTGCGCCACGTGCTGGTCACGGCCGTCGAGAAGGACGGCACCGGCCTGGGCCCCGACCATACGGCGCTCGCGCAGGCCCTCGCCGCCTTCGGGTCCGGCGTCATCGCCTCAGGCGGCGTCGGCTCGATCGACGACGTGGCGCGCCTGGCGCCGCTCGTCGCGCTGGGTCTGTCGGGCGTTGTCGTCGGCTCTCTCCTCGTCGACGGCCGCGCCACTCCCTTCGACCTGATCCGCGCCGCCTCGGCTTTTGGGGTGGGCGAGGTCCGAGCCCCGAGCCCCGAGCCCCGAGCCCCGGGTGGGCGGGAGGGGAAGTGATGCCCGCCTTCCGCATCATCCCCTGCCTCGACGTCGACGCCGGCCGCGTGGTGAAGGGGGTCAACTTCATCAACCTGCGCGAAATGGGGGACCCGGCGGAGCTGGCGCGCCGCTACCGCGACGAGGGCGCCGACGAGCTGGTGTTCCTCGACATCTCCGCGACGATCGAGGACCGCGAGGCGCTGCGCCACGTGGTCGAGTCGGTCGCCGAGACGCTCGACATCCCGTTCACCGTCGGCGGCGGGGTGCGCAGCGAGGAGGACGCGGCGGCGCTGCTGCTCGCCGGCGCCGACAAGGTGTCGGTGAACAGCGCGGCGGTCGCGGATCCGGAGCTGATCACCCGCCTGGCGCGCCGCTTCGGCAGCCAGTGCGTCGTCCTCGCGATCGACGCGAGGAGAAACTCGGGGTTCGGGGCTCGGGGTTCGGGGCTCGTTCCCGGCCCCCTTGGGGAGCCCAGTGAGTACCTGTCATTTCACGAGCCCCGTGCCCCGCACCCCGAACCCCGTTTCTTCTGTTGGGAGGTGGTGACGCACGCGGGGCGGCGGCCGACCGGCATCGACGCAGTGGCGTGGACACGTGACGGCGCCGCGCGGGGGGCGGGCGAGATTCTGCTCACCTCGATGGACCGCGACGGCACCGGTGCGGGCTTCGACGTCGACTTGCTCGCGGCGGTACGCGCGGCCGCGGACGTGCCACTGATCGCGTCGGGCGGCGGCGAGAGCGCGGCACACTTCGCTGCCGCGGCCCGGGCCGGCGCCGACGCCGGACTCGCCGCCACGATCTTCCACGAGGCGCGCGTGTCGATCGGCGACCTCAAGCGCCAGCTCGCCGCCGCCGGGGTACGCGTACGGATGGAGAGCCAATGAAGAAGGTCGAGAGTCCAGAGTCAAGAGTTAAGGGAAAGGCGGGCACGGTTTCCGCCGCGGGCGGGGGAGTTCTCGACTCTGAACTCTCGACTCTCGACCTGGCGACTCACGCGACAGCTCCTGAGGTGCTGCGGTTCGACCCGAACGGTCTCATCCCAGCCATCGTCCAGGATGCCGACTCGGGCGCCGTCCTGATGCTCGCCTACATGGACCGCGAGGCGCTCGACGCGTCGCTGGCCACCGGCGAAGTGCACTTCCACTCGCGCTCCCGCGGCGTGCTGTGGCGCAAGGGGGAGACGTCGGGAAACGTGCTGCGGCTCGCCTCCATCGTGGCCGATTGCGACGGGGACGCGCTGCTGGTGCTGGCGCGGCCGGCGGGGCCGACCTGTCACACGGGGGAGACCACGTGCTTCCACCGGCCGATCACGGGGCTCGGGGCTCGGGGCTCGGGGCTCGAGAACGACGCGGCCGGCGTGAGGATGCCGGAAGGAATCAACCTGACGCCGCTGTTCGCGGTGCTGAGAGATCGTCTCGAGAAGCGCCCCGAGGGGTCGTACACCGTGAGGCTGCTGGAGAACGAGGACCGCCCGTTGAAGAAGCTGATCGAGGAGGCGGGGGAGGTCGCACTGGCGGTAAAGAACCGTGACCACGACAACCTGACGTGGGAGCTCGCCGACGTGCTCTACCACCTGGCTGTGATCATGGTCGCCCACGGCGTCGCGCCGGCCGAGGTCAACGCCGAGCTGGCGCGCCGGGCTGGGGAGTCCGGCCGATGATGAGGCCGTCGCGCGAGGAGTTCCTGCGGCTGGCGGCGCAGCACGCCGCCGTGCCTCTGGTGCTCGAGCTGACCGCCGACACGGTGACCTCCACCGGCATGCTGCTGCGGCTGATGCGCTGGGGGCGCAACCCTTTCCTCCTCGAGTCCGTCGAGGGCGGCGAGCGGGTGGCGCGCTGGTCGTTCGCCGGCGCCAACCCGGCGCGCATCGTGACGTTGCGCCAGGGCGCGGTGGCGGTGAACGGATCGCTGGTGCAGGCCGCGCCGGTGGCGGCGTTGCGCGACAACCTCGTCGGGGTGGGGCGCGCGCCGGTCGCCGACCTGCCGCCGTTTTGCGGCGGCGCGGTCGGCTGGCTCGGGTACGACGTCGTGCGCCTGCTCGAGAAGCTGCCGACGCGGCTTCCGGACCCGCTCGGCGTCCCCGACGCGTGGTTCGGCGTCTACCCGGCGATTGCCGCGCTCGATCGCGTGCGGCAGCGGCTGCTGCTGGTCGCCACCGTCCCTGCCGGCGAGGACGCGGCCGCAGCGTACGACGAGGCGCGCGACCGTCTCGTCGAGCTCGAGCGGGTGCTCGCCGCGCCGCTCGACGAGGCGCGGCCGGCGGCGCTCCCGGTCGACTCGGGAGTGGTACAGCCCGACAAGAGCTGGGACGTCGCGCCCGGGGAGGAGCGATTCCTCGACGCGGTGCGGCTCGCCCGCGAGGAGATCCGCGCCGGCGAGGCGTTCCAGGTGGTGCTGTCGCGCCGCTGGTCGCGGCCGCTCGCGGCCTCGCCGGTGACGCTCTACCGCGCGCTCCGGCTGACCAATCCGTCGCCGTACATGTTCTACCTCGACGCCGGCGAGGTGCAGGTGCTCGGATCGTCGCCTGAGACGCTGGCGCGCCTGCGTGGGCGCGGCGCGGCGACGTGCCCGATCGCCGGCACGCGGCGGCGCGGCCACACCGCCGAGGAGGACGCGGCGCTCGCCGCCGAGCTGGTCGCCGACGAGAAGGAGCGGGCGGAGCACCTCATGCTCGTCGACCTCGGCCGCAACGACATCGGCCGCATCGCCACGCCCGGTACCGTGAAGGTGGTGCGCTTCATGGACGTCGAGCGCTACTCGCACGTCATGCACCTGACCAGCGAGGTACACGGCGAGCTCGAGGGCGGACGCGACGCGCTCGACGTGCTGCTCGCCTGCTTCCCGGCGGGGACGCTCACCGGCGCCCCCAAGGTGCGCGCCATGCAGCTCATCGAGGAGCTCGAGGTGGTGCGCCGCGGTGTCTACGGCGGCGCCGTCGGGTACTTCGACTCGGGCGGTGACATGGACGCCTGCATCGCCATCCGCACCGCGGTGGTCAGCCGCGGCGCGGTGCACGTGCAGGCGGGAGCGGGGATCGTGTTCGACTCGGTGGCGGAGCACGAGCTGCAGGAGTGCGCCTCCAAGGCCAGGGCGGTGTGCCTGGCGGCGGCGCTCGCCGAGGAGATGCAGCCGTGATCGTGATGATCGACAACTACGACTCGTTCACCTACAACCTCGTGCAGTACCTGCGCGAGCTGGCGGGCGACGAGGAGGTGCGGGTGGTGCGCAACGACACCGCGACGCCCGAGGTCGTGCTCGCCTGGCGGCCGCGGGCGATCGTGCTGTCGCCTGGCCCGGGCGTGCCCGAGGCGGCAGGGATCTGCGTCGAGCTGATCCGCAAGGCGGTGGCGGTCCCGTTGCTGGGGGTGTGCCTCGGGCACCAGGCGCTGGCGGTGGCGTACGGCGGTCAGGTCGTGCGCGCGCCGCTGCCGCGCCACGGCAAGACCTCCGAGGTGCACCACTCAGGGCAGGGCATCTTCGCCTCGTTGCCGGATCCGTTCACGGCGACGCGCTACCACTCGCTGGTGGCCCGCCGCGACACGCTCCCGGCCGAGCTGACGGTGAGCGCGTGGACCGACGACGGCCTGGTCATGGGCCTCGATCACCGCACGCGCCCGCATCACGGCGTGCAATTCCACCCCGAGTCGCACCTGACGCCTTCCGGGATGAAGATGCTCGCGAACTTCCTCGCGCTGGCGCGCTCGGAAGGGAGACAGGGGCCAGGGGTCAGGGATCAGGGACAACAAAGCCCCGGCGGTCGGGAGCCGTGAGGGGCACGCTGGCTTCCGAGCCTTGCCTGTGGTTGGGGGGCGGACCCCCGACCCCTGACCCCGGACCCCGGGGTGGGTGGGGGCGATGATCCGCGACGTGCTCGAGCGCCTGCTCGCCCGCGAGGACCTCGACGCCGCCACGATGGAGGCGAGCTTCGAGGCGCTGATGGGCGGCGAGTGGAGCGAGGCGCAGCAGGCCGCGTTCCTCATCGCGTTGCGCGCCAAGGGCGAGTCCCCGGAGGAGCTGGCGGCTGCCGCGCGGGTGCTGCGCCGCGCCGCGGTTCCCGTGGAGGCGGTGCGGCGGCCGCTGATCGACACCTGCGGCACCGGCGGCGACGGCGCCCACACGCTCAACATCTCGACCGGCGCGGCGCTGGTAGCGGCAGCGTGCGGCGCGGCGGTGGCCAAGCACGGCAACCGCTCGGTGTCGTCGCGGTGCGGCTCGGCGGACGTGATCGAGGCGCTCGGCGTGCCGCTCGATCTCGAGCCGGAGCGGCTCGGCGCCCTGCTCGACGCCGAGGGGTTCGCGTTTCTCTTCGCGCCGCGGCTGCACCCGGCGATGAAGGTGGTGATGCCGGTGCGGCGCGGTCTCGCGGTCCGGACGGTGTTCAACCTGCTCGGGCCGCTGTGCAACCCGGCCGGCGTCCGCCGCCAGGTGGTCGGCGTTTACGGCGAGGCGGCGCAGACGCTCGTGGCGGGCGCCCTCGCCTCGCTCGGCGCCGAGCACGCGCTGGTCGTGCACTCCCGCGACGGGCTGGACGAGATCTCGGCGTGCGCGCCGACGCGGGTCATCGAGGTGCGCGACGGAGCGATTGCCCGGGAGCTCACGATTGTCCCGGAAGAGCTCGGGGTCGAGCGGCACGATCCCGCGGCGCTGGCGGGCGGCGATGCCGCGGCCAACGCCCGGCGCCTGCGGGAGATCCTCGGCGGGCGGGAGCGGTCCGTCGCCAGCGAGGCGGTCGCCCTCAACGCGGCGGCGGCGCTCCTCGTCGCCGGGCTGGCCGAGGACCTCGCGGCGGGACTGGCGGCGGCGCGCGCGTGCCTGGCCGCCGGGCGGGGCGCCGAGACGCTCGATCGTGTGGTCGCGGCGGCGCGGGAGGTGCGCTCGTGACCGGGGAGCCGGCGCTGCCGGACATCCTGGCGCAGATCACCGACGCGGTGTGGGAGAGGCTGGCTCGCGAGCCTGAGCCCGTCGGCCTGCAGCGCCGCGCGCGGGAGGCTGCGGGCGTGCGCCGCCGCGGCGAGCGGCGGAGCCTGCGCGAGGCGCTCACGACGCCCGGCGTGCGGGTGATCGCCGAGTGCAAGCGGCGCTCGCCGTCGGCGGGCTGGCTGCGGCAGCCGTTCGACCCGGTCGCCCTCGCCCGCGCCTACCAGGAAGGCGGGGCGGCGGCGATCTCGGTGGTGACCGAGTCGCAGTTCTTCGCGGGCCAGGCGGGCTGGGTGGCGGCGGTCCGGCAGGTAGCGTCGCTGCCGGTCCTGCAAAAAGACTTCTTTCTGAGCCGACGCCAGCTCGCCGAGGCCGCGATCCTCGGCGCCGACGCGGTGCTCCTGATCGTTCGACTGCTGCGAGGCGGTCTGCTCGCCGAGATGGTCGCCGCCGCCGCCGAGCTCGAGCTCGAGACGCTGCTCGAGATCCACGACGGCGCCGACCTCGCGCGCGCCCTCGATCTGCCGGCCCCGCTGCTCGGCATCAACGCCCGCGACCTCGCCACGTTCACGGTCGACCTCCCGCGTGCCGCCGAGCTCGCCTCGCGCGTGCCGCCCGACCGGGTCGTGGTGCTGGAGAGCGGCATCTCCGGTCCGGCGGACGTCCGGGCGCACGCGGCGCGCGGCCTGCGCCAGTTCCTCGTCGGCGAGCACCTGCTGCGGGCGGCGGAGCCACGGGAAGCGCTGCGGGAACTGGTGGGGGCAACGTGAGGGACGGGGCTCGGGGCTCGGGGCGCGGGGCTCGGGAAGACGGAACCCGCGCCGTGCGCGTGACGGTGAAGATCTGCGGGTTGACGAACCCCCAAGACGCTCTGGATGCGCGGGAGGCGGGGGCGGACTTCCTCGGGTTCGTGTTCTTTCCGGCGTCGAAGCGATGCCTGGAGGGGAGCGACTGCGAGTGGATCCGCAGCGTGCCCGGCGCGAAGGTCGGCGTGTTCCGCGATCAGGAGCGCGGGCTGGTCGCCGCGATTCGCGAGCGCGCGGGTCTCGAGTTGGTGCAGCTCCACGGCACCGAGCCGCCCGAGACGTGCGTGATGCTTGGCGGGCGGGAGCGTGTGATCAAGGCGATCTCGGTGGGCGACCGCATCGACTGGGGGCGGGTGCGGGACTATGCGGTCGTGGCGCGCATTCTCTTCGACACCGCCTCGCCGGCTGGCGGCGGCACCGGACGCGCGTTCGACTGGGGGCTGCTGGAGGACCGGCCGGACGAGCTCGAGCTCTGGCTGGCCGGCGGCCTGCGCCCCGACAACGTCGGCGACGCGGTGCGCCGGGTCCGGCCCGCCGGGGTCGACGTGGCGAGCGGCGTCGAGCGCGCGGTCGGTCGCAAGGACCCTGCTACGATGCGTGCGTTCATCGCCGCGGTGCGTGCTGCTGAAAGTGAAGGGTCGAGAGTTGAGAGTTGAGAGTCGAAAACTAAGGAGCGCAAGCTGGCCAAACGCAGGGTGGCGGTGGTTGCACTTGAGGAGCGGGTGGCGGCGCCGGGTGGGGAAACTCTCGACTCTTAACTCTCGACTGTCGACCCGGCGGGCAGGGAGAGGTCGCGAATGAAACCGCTGCCCGACGAGCGTGGTTACTTCGGCGCCTACGGCGGGCGCTTCGTGCCCGAGACGCTGATGGCCCCTCTCGAGGAGCTGCACGCGGCGTGGCAGGAGTCGCGGCGCGACCGCGGCTTCCGCCGCGAGATCGAGGGGCTGCTGGCGACCTACTGCGGGCGGCCCACCGCGCTGTCGTTCGCCGCGCGGCTCACCAAGCACTTCGGCGGTGCGAGCATCTATCTCAAGCGCGAGGACCTCTGTCACACCGGCGCGCACAAGATCAACAACGCCCTCGGCCAGTGCCTGCTCGCCCGCCGGATGGGCAAGCCGCGCGTCATCGCCGAGACCGGCGCCGGCCAGCACGGCGTCGCGGTGGCGACGGCTGCGGCGCTGCTCGGCCTGCAGTGCCGCGTCTACATGGGCACCGAGGACGAGCGCCGGCAGTCGCTCAACGTCTACCGCATGAAGCTGCTCGGCGCCGAGGTGGTCGGGGTCGACGCCGGCTCGCGCACGCTCAAGGACGCGATCAACGAGGCGCTGCGCGACTGGGTGACCAACGTCGCGACGACCCACTACGTGCTCGGCTCGGTGCTCGGGCCGCACCCGTACCCGGCGATGGTGCGGGAGTTCCAGTCGGTGATCGGCAGCGAGGCGCTGCTCCAGATCCGCCAGCGCCACCGCGCGCTGCCGAAGGTGGTGGTCGCCTGCATCGGCGGCGGCTCGAACGCCGCGGGGATCTTCTCGGCGTTCGTGCCGTACCGCCAGGTGGACCTGGTCGGCGTCGAGGCCGGCGGGCGCGGCACCGCGGCCGGCGAGCACGCCGCCCGCTTCGCCGGCGGCGCGCCCGGCGTGCTGCACGGCACCCGCACCTACGTCCTCCAGGACCAGCACGGCTTGATCTCGGCGACGCACTCCGTCTCGGCCGGCCTCGACTACCCGGCGGTCGGCCCGGAGCACGCGTATTGGCACGACGCACAGCGGGTGCGCTACGTGCGCGTGGGCGACGAGGAGGCGGTGGAGGCGTTCCACCTGCTCGCCGAGCTCGAGGGGATCGTGCCGGCGCTCGAGGCCGCGCATGCCCTGGCGTGGGTCGGCAACGTCGCCGGACGCATGAAGCCCGACGATGCGATCCTGGTCAACCTCTCGGGGCGTGGCGACAAGGACGTCGCCGAGGTGGCGCGGCTCGAGGGGGTGAAGCTGTGAGCCGCCGCATCGAGATCGCCTTTGCCCGCGCCGCCAAGCAGAAGCGGGCGGCGTTCATCCCCTACGTCACCGCCGGAGACCCGGCGCCGGGCGCCACCGTCGGCATCGTTCGCGCCCTCGAGCGCGGCGGCGCCGATCTCGTCGAGCTGGGCGTGCCGTTCACCGACCCGATCGCCGACGGCCCGACCAACCAGCGCGCCGCCGAGCGGGCTCTGGCCGGCTGGACCACCCTCGGCACCGTGCTGCAGATGGTGCAGGAGCTGCGCTACACCAGCGAGCTGCCTGTGGTGCTGTTCTCGTACTACAACCCGATCCACGCCTACGGCCTGGAGCGGTTCGCCGTCGACGCGGCCGCGGTCGGCGTCGACGGGCTGCTGCTCACCGACGTGCCGGTCGAGGAGGCGAGACCGGCCTGGGAGGCGCTGCGCAAGGTCGGCATCTCGCTGGTGCCACTGGTGGCGCCCACGTCGACGCGGGCGCGGGTCAAGGCGGTGCGCAAGCTGGCGTCGGGGTTCGTCTACTTCGTGGCGCGCGCCGGCGTCACCGGCGTGCAGGACTCGTTGGCGCAGGAGCTGGAGCCGCAGGTGCGCATGGTCCGCAAGCTCACCGGCTGCCGCGTCGCCGTCGGCTTCGGCATCTCGACGCCGGATCAGGTACATCGCGTCGCCCGCTTTGCCGATGGCGTCGTCGTCGGCTCGGCGATCGTCGACCGCATCGCCGACATCGGCGACCGCCCCGGCCTCACCGGAGAGATCGAGAGCTTCGCCCGCTCGCTGTCTCTCGCCACCCGCCGCCGCTGATCGACTCCCCGGTGGGCCCCACTCTGCGCTGGTTCGATTGTGGTGCGGGCATCTTGCCCGCACTTTTTGGTAAGTCTGCTGGGAAGTACCGGCGAGACGCCGGCACCACACTTCCCGCGTTCGATAACCGGAACCGAGTTCACTCTCGCTCAATCGCCGGACATCGGCGCACTTCCAAGAAACTCGGCCCTGATGCAGCCCTCACTTTCGCCCCGGTGTGATGATGGAGCACATCCCCTCGCAGCGAAGCCGGTACAATCTCATAGAGATGACGACGGAAGCGTTGCGCCGGCTCCAGCAGATGACGCCCGCCGAGAAGCTGCGGGCAGCCGAGCGCCTGTACTTTTCGGCTCGACAGCTCAAGGCGGCCGCATTGCGGGCGCAGCACCCGGAGTGGACCGAGGAGGCGATCAGTCGCGCTGTCCGCGAGGCGTTCCTGTATGCCCGAAGCTAACCTCTTCCTGCTGTTCACGCGTCGCCTGAACGTGCTGGGCGTGCGCTACATGGTCAGCGGGAGCGTGGCCGTCATCGTCTACGGGGAGCCGCGACTGACCCACGACGTCGACCTGATCGCAGTGCTGGACCAGGAGCACATCGCCCGCATGCCCGAGGTGTTCCCACCTGAGGAGTTCTACTGCCCGCCGCCCGAGGTGATCAGAGTCGAGGCAGCCCGCGAGCAACGGGGCCACTTCAACCTGATCCACCTGGAGACCGGCTTCAAGGCGGACGTCTACTTGAGCGGACGCGATTCCCTGCACGCGTGGGCGTTCGCGCGGGTCCGGCGGCTGGAGGTCGAAGGCGAGCCGCTGCTCGTGGCGCCGCCGGAGTATGTGATCGTGCGCAAGCTGGAGTTCTTCCGCGAGGGCGGCTCCGAGAAGCACCTGCGCGACATCCGGTCGATGCTGGAGATCTCGCCAGAGCTGATCTCGCGCGGCGAGCTCGCGCAACTGATCAACGACCGCGGCCTCCAAGACGCCTGGACGCGTGTGCAGACCTTTCTCCCCTGAGATCCACGCGGCCATCGCCGGCCCCTCCATCCGCCACCTGAGGGCCATCGACACCGGAGGATCCGGACCCGCCGAGCGCGTGTTCGTCGTAAAGGGCAACGCTGGTGCCGGGGTCGGCGAGCTTGGCAACCAGGTTGGGAGCGGGGAGGATCGCCAACAGGCCGCCACCTCCCTCCTGGGCGGCCTATCGGGAAGCGTCTAACTCCGGGACCGCCGCGGTCCACCTTCGTCAGGCGCTGCTAGATCCTTAGCGGCGCCTGCACTGAGCGAAGTCGAAGGGCTCAGGGCGACAGGGTGCACGTGTCTCGTTGAAGAGGGCACACGCCGGCGAGGCGTCCTCGGCCTTCACATGGCAGTTGCGGCAGCCCCGGCTAGCGCTTCACCGGCCCGAGGTACTTGTCGAGCCAGGGGAGGGTCTCGCGAATGGTGTCCTTCCACGGAAAAAACACGGCGTTGCCGGACTCGAAGACGAGGTGCTTCTTGTCCTTGTCGGGCGTCCCGAGGAGGCGGAAGAAAGGGAACTGCGACGCCTCCAGTCCGAAGGACTCGTCGTACCTGCAGTTGAGCATCAGCGTGGGTGTCTTCACAGGTCAGTTTGCCGTGTCCTCCGCCGGCGATCTCGCCTACATCGCGAGCCCGCTTCTGCCGCTGGGGGAGAGCAGGCTCGTCACGGTGGACCGGACGGGCCGGGTCGAGCCGCTTCCGGCTCCCACGCGCAGCTACAACAACCTCTCGCTCTCGCCTGACGCACGCCAGGTGGCGGTGACAGTAGGCACCATGACCGAGCGCACGACCGAGCAACGGATCTGGACCTACGAGCTGACCCGGCAGACGCTCACGCCGCTGACAGCGCCCGGGAGCGAGTACTCGTCGCCGCGCTGGACGCCGGACGGGCTGCGGATCGCGTTCACATCGCGGGAATCCGGCACCAGGGCACTTGCTTGGCAGCGGGCGGACGGAAGCGCGCCACCCGAGACGCTGGCCCGCGAAGATGCAATTCCCAGCTCCTGGTCGCCGGACGGCCGCGAGCTCGCGGTGTGCAAGGGCGACGGCGTCTGGGTGCTCGACGTCACCGTCGCTCCGCCCAAGCTGCGGCCGGTGGTGCAGTCGCCCGACGGCGCGGGGTGGCCGGCGTTCTCGCCCGACGGGCGCTGGCTCCTTTACGCCTCGGGTCCCGGCCACGGGCGTGACTCCGAGGTGTTCCTCCAGCCCTACCCGGGACCGGGTCCTCGCCTGCAGGTCTCCGTCGATGGCGGGGCCAATCCGGCCTGGAACCCGAACGGCCGCGAGATCTTCTTCTTTGCCCCAGGAGGAACCTGGGGGCGGATGATGTCCGTCGCCGTCACGCTCGGCGCCGCGGCGACCCTCGGCACGCCGCGACAGGTGTTCGATGTCGCCATCCCGATTGGGAACTGCACTCCGGTGAACTGCTACTCCGTCGCCCCCGACGGCCAGCGTTTCTTCGCCATTCAGGCCGTCAAGGCCGAGCCGCGGCCGCCCGTGACCCAGATCAACCTTGTCCAGAACTGGCTCGCCGAGGTCGAGGCGAAGGTCCCGTCGGGGATGTAGGCGCGCGTGGCGTGGTGCACCTCCGTTTGCCGCATCTCTCGTGCCGCCCTGGTCTTCGGGGCCTCGTCCCGTATCGAGCCGTGTTCTTTCCTTCACCCAGGGCCATGTTGACGGGCTGGACTCCAGCGACTAGGGTAGTCAGTGGGGTGCCGCTCAAAGCGGCGGAAGACGAGGCGAGCGGAACATGAGGGAGATTGCGCCGCGGATCGTGGTGGATGAGTCTGTGCGTTTCGGGCGGCCTGTGATTGCTGGCACCCGCGTGCCGGCGGACTTGGTCGTTGGAAAGCTCGCCGGTGGCATGACGGTCGACCAGGTCGCCGCGGAATACGAGCTTGCACACGAGGACGTCCTCGCCGCGCTCTCCTACGCGGCGCGAACGCTGGCAGAGGAGCGCGTGCGCGCCGTCTCCTAGTCAATGGCACTCCTACTGATCGACGAGGATCTGCCGCGACCGCTGGCGGACGTGTTGCGAGCGGCTGGACACGACGCGCTGGACATGCGGGACATCGGGCTGCGCGGGCAGCCGGATCGGATCGTGTTTGAACGAGCGCAAGCCGAACGCCGCGCCCTCGTGACGGGGGATCTCGGGTTCGCGAACATCTTGGCGTTTCCGGCGGGTACCCATTTCGGGATTGTGGTGGCTCGCCTCCCGAATGAGCTTGCGGTCGCCGACGTCAACAGGATCATGGCGATGGCCCTGCGAGAGATCTCCGAAACGGAGTTGGCTGGCAGCCTCATGATCGTCGACGAAAGGCGCATCCACATCCGCCGCTGAACCCTGTCTGCGTGTAGCGGCAGGACCCTTCCGACGTCGTGGCCCAGTTGCCCCTGCGTTATCGGCGCGGTGAGGCCTTATCATCGCTCCACCATCATGGCGTTGACAGCAGGAGCGAAGCTCGGGCCGTACGAGGTCCTCGGCGCGATCGGCGCCGGCGGCATGGGCCAGGTCTATCAGGCGCGCGACCCCCGGCTCAGCCGCAGCGTGGCGATCAAGGTGCTGCGGCCGGACCTGTCCGGCGACCCCGAGCGGGAGGCGCGCTTCGAGCGCGAGGCGCACTGGCTGGCGCGGCGCCGTGCGATCCGACGCTCGGCGCCTGATGAGGGCCCGGCTGCGCCGTCAACCTCGTATCTTCACTCGCGAGCATTCCTACCAGTTCTCCATCAGCGGTAGAGCTTGTGGGGCCGGCGCTCCGCGCCGGCATCTTCGGGAGCGCTCCCGGCAGAGCGCGCGCCCCAGTGCGCCGGTGAGTCTGCCAGGTTGGCGAGGTGGAAGTCCTCGCCAGGGGTGCACCCGGCCTGTAGCCGAAGGTAACTGCGTTCTCGTGAGAGGAGGTGGAGAGCAACCGGAGGTGAACCGCTGATCCGCAGGAAGACGAACCCGATTCGGCCGTTCACCGAGGCCAGCCTGCTAGGAATGGTGAAGCCAGGGTGCAGAAGATCGGTGGGGCGGTGGGTGGAGGCAGAGCGGCGGGAAGGCCAGGCAGATGAAGCCGGGAGACCTGACGCCAGCATGGATGGTGTCAGGAGTCAGAGCCCGCATACGAGCGCTGAAGCGCCTGTAATGGGCGTGGAGCAAAGGCGGGGCAGGACGGTGGATGCGTGAGGGACACGGCGACCGAATAGAGACCGGCGCAAGTGGCGTTGCCTAAACAAGCCGGAGACACCCAGGAGCAATGGAGCTGGGTAGAACGGGCGGTGTTGACGGATCGCATGCTGACAGCCCTGGAGACGGGGGTGAAAGGAGGCACGTGGTTCAGCCTGATGGATAAGGTGTATGCGAGCAAGAGCCTGCACGCGGCGTGGGAGAAAGTACGGAGCAAGCGAGGGGCCGGCGGAGTTGATGGGCAAAGCGTCCACCACTTCGGCGCCCGAGCCGAGGCCGAGCTGACGCGGCTGGAGGAAGAGCTTCGCAGTAACACCTACACGCCCGAGTCAGTCAGGCGAGTGCGCATACCCAAGCCCGGGAGTTCAGAGGGAAGACCCCTCGGGATACCGGCGGTCAGAGACCGAGTCGTACAGACGGCACTGCGCAACGCTCTTGAGCCGATCTTTGAGCATCGGTTTGCACCAACGAGCTACGGTTTTCGTCCGCGGCGAGGGTGCAAAGATGCGTTGCGACGAGTCCAGGCACTTCTCGACCAAGGGTACACATGGGTTGTTGATGCGGACATCGAGAAGTACTTCGACAGCATTCCGCATCAGCCGCTCATGGCCGAGGTCGAGAAGGAGGTTGCGGATGGACAGGTGCTGGGGCTGCTGCGAGCGTATCTGTCAGCCGGGGTCATGGAGGGGACACATCAACGCTGGTCCAACGCTTACTTTCGGGGCAAAGGGCTGTACTCCATGCACGAAGCCCACGTGGCCCTCTGTCGGCCTCGATGAGAAACCACCAACTGGAGAGCCGGATGCGGGAAATCCGCCTGTCCGGTTCGGAGGGAGGGGGTGGCGGTGAATAGCCGCCTCCCCCTACCCCTATCGCTGTAGTCCTCGTGCTGCTGTTTGCGCCGGCGTCGACTTGTGCGGGCGTCGAGAAGGCTTGCATGGCCAGCTACCTGTGGTCCAAGCTCGAGGGCAGCTACGACGGGCACTACTTCCCAGACTACTACGGGCAGCAAATGCCCAACCTCTCGGCGGCCTACGACTACGGCGAGCTCACCGTCCACAACGACGGCTACCTGTCCAACGACCGCCGCCACCAGGCGAAGGTGGCGGCGGTCCACGTGTTCCCCTTTCGCCTGACCGCCGGCGCCTCGGCGTACTACCGCTCCGGCACCCCGCTCCCGTCGATCGCCCGCGGCACGCCGTGCGCCAGCCTCGTCTCTCCCGACAACGCGGTCACCTGCAACTCCGCCTTCAACACCACCAACGCCTGGCAGGACCCGCGCTCGGTGCGGCTGGGTGTGCGCATCACGTTCTGACGACGGTTCGACGGCCAGGGTTTCACTCCGAGGAGCGGAGCGGTGGTAGGACCTTTGTTGGCGCGAGCAGGGTGCTTGTGGGCCACCCTCACCGGCCTTCCAGCTCCCTCAGCAGCTTCGCTGTCGGGAAGCAGTCAACGCCATGCCCGGCCAGGTCGCGATCGTTCGTCCACAGCGGCAGGGCCAGGGCGCGCGCCAGAGCCAGTGGATGGGCGTCATCGGGATCGCGCGACGCGAGGTCGCGCCGGGCACGCGTGAGTTGGCGGCGGTACGCAGATTCGGAATGAATGCGAAGGGGCAGGAGTCGCCACTGAAGTGCGACCAGCTCTCCTGGCAGCGCGTACTTCTCGGCCATCACCGCCAGGTAGGTTTCTACCTCGTCTGCGTTGAACCGTGCCACATGGACGTCCACGCCGAACTCGGTGATGACCCGTAGAGCGGCCTTGCCAATCACCGCTGAAAGCAGGACGTTAGCGTCGCCGACTACGGCGGCGATGGGCATCGAAGTCCTCCTGCACGGCATGTTCGGTCACACCGCGAACCTTCAGCAGCGCCTCGAGGTGCTTGCCAAGAACCTGCGCCATCTCGCGCCGCATGTCAGCAGGGACGTGGTTGGGCTCGTCCAAAGGCAGATACACACCGGCCAGCTTCCCGTGCCGTGTCACGAGGACGGGCTCGTCGCCACCCACCAGGGTTGCGAGATTCTCCCGGATCTCACGGACGCCTGCAACGCGCATGGCAATCTCCTCCGTCACTATCGTAGGTTCTTTGGAGAGTTGTGTCAACACTTGCGTACACAATCGGTCCGAAGCTTCATCCGAGGCGAACCCATGGCCCTCGGCCGCGTCGCCGAGTTCATCGTGAACGTCCTCGATAGTGAGCAGCCGATCGGCTGTGAGCGCGCGCCCGCGGCTGCGGCGACAACGCCTTCGGTGACGCCACCACGTGGCCGAGCCTGCGGCGGTTCGAGCTCGGCTTCCGCAGCGAGTTCTGAGCACCTCCCTGGAATCCGGCGGGGGGCGCCTGCGTTCTGGCCTCGTGCCAAGTCCACGATCCCGGCGCTGTCGAGGCTGGCGTTGCGGGTCCGCCGCAGAGCTGGGATCAGGGCGGAGAGCAGGAGGCTGACAATGAACAACAGGGAGTTCTTTGCTGCGCGGTGGGAAGCGGAAAGCAAGGCGTTCGTCAACGTGTTGAAGGCGCTGCCGGAGGGTAAGGGCGACTACCGGCCGCACCCGCGGTCGCGATCGGCCGCGGAGCTGGCGTGGGTGCTGGCGAGCGAGGCGGTCGGGCTGCTCGCGCTGATCGAGCACGGCGAGATCGACTGGAAGGAGACGCCGCCGCCGGCGAACCTGCACGACATCGCCGACCGCTACGCGTCCGCGCACCAGACGGTCGCCGGGCGCCTCAAGCACGTCGACGACGCCGCCTGGGGCAAGCCGGTGAAGTTCAAGATGGGCGGGAAGGTGGCGTGGGAGAGCCCGCTCGGCGAGATGCTGTGGGGGTTCCTGTTCGATGCGATCCACCACCGCGGCCAGCTCTCGACGTACATCCGGCCGATGGGCGGCAAGGTCCCGTCAATCTACGGCCCGTCCGGCGACGACCCCGGCGGGATGTAGCGGACTCACGGCATCGGCGAGGCGGTGATGACGCCGCCTCGAACGCCGCCGCTCACCGCGCGGGCGGCTGCTGGTCGCCCGCTGCGACAAGCGTCTTCACCAGGTTGTCGAAGAGGTCGAAGTACGAGGTGGCGCCGCGGATCCCCTCGATCGACGACGGCACCTCGATGACCTTCGCCGCGGTCCCGCTGCGAAACGCCAGCGTGTATTCGATCGGGGTATGCGGGTCAACGAGCACCATCTCGACGTTCTTCTCACTGACGTACGCGACCAGCGTCGCCGGACTGGGGAGCTGGCCCGGGGTGCTCTTGCACACCACGAAGGTGGGGCCGCCGATCTGCGCGAAGTTGTGCCAGCCGCACTGGGTGCTGAAGATCACGAGATCGTTCAACGGCGCCAGCGCGGCCTGCCAGCCCGCGACGCGACGCTCGGCCTCGTCGCCGAACCGCTTCGCGTTGTCCAGGACCGTGTTGGCGAGGGTAGGCTCGAGCGTCGCCAGCCCCTCGGCGACGTTGCGGGCGATGGCGCCGGCGTTGCGGGGGTTCAGCCAGAAGAACGGGTTCCCCTGCTGAAAGTCCATGTCGACGTAGCCCTCGCAGGTCGACACCGGGACGCTCACCCGCGCGGCGCCGCGCGAGACGTCGATCCAGCGTGCCGGTTGCGCGCGCTTGTGGGCCGCCGCATCGGGCGACCCGAGCGCCGCCGAGATCGCCGCAGACTCGGGGAGGAACCCGGTCCAGACGACGACATCGGCCGTCACCAGGCGGTCCTTCGCGGCGGCCTCGACCTGGAGGTCCTTACGGATGATGCAGCCGGAGAAGAGGCTGAACACCTCGACGCGGTCGCCTCCCACCTCCCGGACGATCGCCGCGATGTCCGGTTCCGTCGCGGCTACCACGAGGCGCCGGCCGGGTCCGGCGTTTGCGGCGCCCGTGGCCAGCCCCATGGCGCCGATGCCCAGGATCACCGCACCGCACCTGATCAAGATCCGTCTTCTCATGGCCATCCTCCTGTCCCTCTCGTTACCGGCTCGCGGCCAGCTCGTATCCAGGCAGCCTGAACTGCGGCTGGTCAAGCGCGCCGCACACGAACGCAGCCACAACCGTTGCCACCGGGCCCGAGACGCCCATCACCACCTCGATGCCCCGTGCGCGCAGCTCCGCCGCCGACTCCGGCGCGATCGCGCCGCACAGCAGTACCTCGACGCCGGCGGCGAGAAGCGCCGCCAGACGCTCGCGGCTCGATGTGGCCTGACACCGCCGCGTGCCGACGCTCCTCGCGCCGCACCCGTCGACCCGCCACAGCGTCACCCAGTGGCAGAAGTCGAACGTCGGCGAAACTCGGCCGCGGAACTCGGGTACGGCGATCAGTGCTGGGCGCTCCCGACCTCCCCTATCGCAAGGATCAGGCCAGCGTCAAGAACGCCGCCCTTCGCGGACTGGAAACGCTTCTGATTGTTGGTGTTAGGACCTAGCGACGACGGCCGCCACGGTCACGATGCGTCTGGTGGGGTCGTTGATTGGTTGCAGAATGCAGTCATCGCTTGCGCCGCCTCGTGCGGGCGGTACCAGCTTCCGTTCTTGGTACGCGGCGAAGCTTGCGCCAGAGCGTGGTCTTGTGGATGCCCAGCTCTCGCGCGGCGGCGCTCTGGTTACCGTTGTGATTGGCGAGGACGGTGAGGATGTGCGAAAGCTCGACGTCCTCGAGCCGTACCAGGGCATCGCCGGCACTACTGCGTTTAGCACCAGTCGCGTCGACCAGGTTGGGTGGCAGGTGGTCGACCTGGATGAGCGGCTGGCGACAGAGAACGAACGCGTGCTCGATTGCGTTCTCGAGCTCGCGGACGTTGCCCGGCCAGTCATGGCGCATGAGACACGCCATGACATCCGGCGCCAGCCCCTCGATGTCCCTCGCTTTCAACCGGTTGAAGCGGTCGACGATGTGCCGCACCAGCGGCGGGATGTCCTCCGGCCGTTGCCGCAGCGGCGGGATTGCAATTTGCACCACCTGGAGGCGATAGAAGAGATCTTCCCTGAACCTGCCCGCGGCCACCTCGGCCCGCAGGTTGCGGTGCGTGGCGGCGATGAAGCGGACGTCGGCGCGGACCGATTTGTTGGCGCCCAGGGGCTCGAAGGTGCGCTCCTGGAGGACGCGCAGCAGCCGTACCTGCAGGGCGGGGGAGACGTCGCCGATCTCGTCGAGGAACAGGGTGCCGCCGTGCGCGGCGGCGAGGCGGCCGGGCTTGTCGCGCCGCGCGTCCGTGAACGCGCCGGCGACGTATCCGAAAAGCTCCGATTCCAGCAGCGTGTCCGGCAGGGCGCCGCAATTGATGGTGACGAGCGGTTTGGCCGCGCGCGCACTCAAGCTGTGAAGGGCCCGGGCGAGCAGCTCCTTGCCGGTACCGCTCTCGCCGGTGATGAGCACGGTGCTGTCGCTCTCGGCGATGGCGGGCAGGAGCGCGAGGATCTCGCGCATCTTGTGATTGGCGGTGATCATGTCGTGGAAGGCGAAGCGGCGCTCGACCTCGCTGCGCAACGCCTCGACGAGCGACATGTCGCGGAACGTCTCGACGCCGCCGATCACCTCGCCGTTGCGGTCGCGCAGCAACGCGGTGCTGACGCTGATCGGGACGCGACCGCGCACGGCGTTGAGGATGGCGACCGGCTTGTTGACGATCGACCGGCCGGTCGCCATGGTCTGCTTGAGCGCGCACTTCTCCTCGCAGATGTCGGCGCGAAAGACCTCCCAGCACGCCTGGCCGATGGCGGCCTCGCGGCGCACGCCGGTGATGATCTCCGCGGCGCGGTTGAACGACGTGACGCGGAAGTCGCCGTCGACCGTGAAGACGCCGTCGTTGATCGAGTCGAGGATCGTCTCGAGATCGGTGGTTCCGCCCTGGCTTGCGGGCAGCGCCTGCTTGGAGCCTGTGTGGCGCACGGTCGCGCCTCCCTATTGCACTATGCAACCATCGAGGGAGGAAGGCAAGGCGCCTGGGCCTCGAGGACGCTAGAGGGTCGCTACGCCTCCTGCGCCTCGATGCCGGCCTTTCCGGAGGGCGGATGTTGGTGGGCGAGTGAGGCCTTGAGAAAGTCAAAGTTCATGCGGGCGATGAAGCTAATCGAGATGCGTTTGGGACACACCGCCTCGCACTCGCGGTAGTTGGTGCAGGCGCCGAACCCCTCCTGCTCCATCCGGCCGATCATCGACCGGGCGCGCGTGTGCCGCTCCGGCTGCCCCTGGGGGAGCAGGCCGAGATGGGAGATCTTGGCCGCGACGAACAGCATCGCGGCGCCGTTCGGGCAGGCCGCGACGCAGGCGCCGCAGCCGATGCACTCCGCCGCGTCCATTGCCAGGTCGGCGGTTTCCTTGCCGACGAGGATTGCGTTGGCCTCGGGAGCGCTGCCGGTGCGCACGGAGATGAAGCCCCCCGCCTGCATGATGCGGTCGAACGCCCGGCGGTCGACGACGAGGTCCTTGATCACCGGGAAAGCGCGCGAGCGCCACGGTTCGAGGTAGAGGACGTCGCCGTCGTGGAAGTGGCGCATGTGGAGCTGGCAGACGGTGGTGCCGCGCTCGGGACCGTGCGCCATGCCGTTGATCACCATGCCGCACGAGCCGCAGATCCCCTCGCGGCAGTCGTGCTCGAACGCCACCGGCTCCTCGCCCTTGCCGACGAGCTGCTCGTTGAGCACGTCGAGCATCTCGAGGAACGACATGTGCTCGCTGACGCTCTCGAGCCGGTAGGTGACGAACCGGCCCGCGCTCGTCCGGTCCTTCTGCCGCCACACGTGCAGCTCCAAGTTCATTGGTGGCTCCTGTCTCGTACACGAGCATCGCGATTCCGAGGATCGGCCCCGGGCGGAGAAGTCAGGAGTTGGGAGTCGAGAGTCGAGAGCGGGCGGAACGGTCGCGAACGCATCGGGATGTCACCGGGGGTACTCTTGACTCTTGACTCCGAACTCTCGACTCACATCACGTGAACAGCACGCTCCTTGTCAGCTCGAGGCTGACGGCGCCGTTGTCGCCATCGCGATGTGGTCTCGATCCCCCCCAGCCCACCTATCGAATCTAGCGAGGTGCCCTCTCGGTGTCAAATCGGGGAATGTGCAGGGGTGGCTCTTCGGTAGTCGTGTCAGGATACGCTCCAGCAGAGGAGGTGGCGCCGATGAGGACGCTTTCAGCCGTGGGGCTCGTCGCGTGCGTGATGTCGGTCGGGGCAGCGGCAGCCCAGGCGCAGGAGGGGGAGAGCGCGGCCCCGCAGCAGGCGCCGCGGTTCCGCTTCGGCGCGGAGGCCAAGCTCAACTTGCGGAGCTCGACGAGCCGGGAATTCAAGCTCTCGTTCCCGTTCCCGCCGAGCTTCTTCCCGCCCGGCGAGGACGGCGTCTACATGCGCACCCCGGCGGCGGGCACATCGTTCGAGGTGCAGTACGTCTCGCTCACCGCCGACGCCGAGTGGACGCCATCACTCAAGGGCAGGGTCGTCGTCCACCTGGGCGACCTCTACAACCGCAACCCCACGTCGTCGGCGGAGCGCGTCGTGGTGCGCGAGGCGTGGCTGCTGATGGGCACGCGTTACGACGTGCTCCGGCCGCAGGACGGTACACGCGTCTACCTGCTCGTCGGCAAGGCGCCACGCTTCACCAAGCAGCTCGATCGCCACCTCGAGTCGTACGGGCTGTGGGGCACGGCGGTGGGCCGCTTCGAGCAGCTCCAGGCGCAGCTCGGCGGCTCTCTCGGACGGCACGTCTACTGGCGGCTCCACGCTGCCAACGCCAACCCGCTCTTCATGCGCGACCCGAACGCCCTCGCCGGCGATTTTGGCACGCCTGAGACCGAGCCTGGGCACGTCGATCCCATCTACCAGAGCGGCTTCCCGATCCTCTACGACACCCAGGCCCAGGACGTGCGTTTGGGCGGCAACATCGAGCTCGGCGGCGGCGCCGGCGTCCGCTGGGTGGGCGCCGAGGGGCGGAACGGCATCGACATCCTCGGCTGGTATTTCCGGCGCGAAATGCAGGACAAGGCCCGCATCCACGGCAGCTACTACGAGGGCGATCTCGAGATGCTCCGGGGGGCGGGAATCCCGCTGGCGTACGTCGGCCGCAAGAAGGAGGAGTACGGCGCCAACCTGCAGGCGCACCTTGCCGGCCTGCGCTGCTTCGGTCAGGTCGTTCGCCAGGACATCGCCGGGCTCGAGCGCGAAGGGCTCGAAATCGAGGTCGCGTACCGTTTTCCGCTGCCCGGGCTGTTCGCATCGGGGGACACGCCGGTCGTCAACTGGATTCAGCCGTCCGTGCGCTACTCGACGATCGACGACAAGTTCGCCGGCCCGAAGACGTTCGTGGCGCCGTCGTTCTTCTGGGATTGGACCAAGCTCGACGCCGGTCTGCGCGTGGGGATCATCCGGTCGGTCGATCTCACCATCGAGTACGCCCGCAACGAGATGACGCTGTTGTCCGGCCGCAAGATCCACCCCGACGAAGGCCTCGCCACCCTCCGCTTCGCCCTCTAGGAGCTGGGGTCAGGCTTGCATTATTGCATAAACGGGCATAGGCTGACAGAGCCATGGCCCGAAAACCACGCGTTCATGTCACCGGGGGGTTGTATCACGTGATGCTGCGCGGCAACGGCGGGCAGCCCATCTTCGTCGACGACGCGGACAGGAGCTCCCTGTGCGATCTGATCGCGGACGGCGTAGACCGTTTCGGTCATCGCATCCTGGCCTACTGCCTGATGGGCAACCACCTGCACCTTGCAGTCGAGGTGGGGGAGGTGCCGCTTTCACGCATCATTCAGAACCTCGCGTTCCGCCACACGCGCGCCTTCAACTGGAGAGTGAAGCGCAGCGGGCATCTCTTTCAGGGTCGCTACCGCGCGCTCCTGGTCGATCGTGACTCATACCTGTTGGAGCTCGTTCGGTACATCCACACGAACCCAGTGCGGGGCGGCCTGGTGTCAGACCCGGGGGCGTGGGTGTGGAGCGGCCATCGCGCATATCTTGGAAAGGCGACGACTCCGTGGCTCGATACGGACCTCGTGTTGCGCAGGTTCTGCGAGGATGACCAGCGAGTGGCACGCCGGAGATACGCCGGTTTCGTGCGAGAGGGGCTCGGTGAGGTCTATCGCGACGAGTTTCACAAGTGGGCTAATGCCGCGCCCGACCGGGCCGGAGTACCTGACCGCTCTCCTCGAAACAGCGGCGAGAGACCGCCCGGCGGGCGGCGGCCAGAACTGCGAGAGGTCATGGCCGAGGTCGGCAAGGCCCTCGCGATTGGGGACGCCGAGCTGCGCGCGCCCGGACGGGGCAGACGTGCGGCGGAGGCTCGTGCAGTGATTGGCTGGCTCGCGCAAGAGACAGGCGCGGCGACGTTGACCGAGGTGGCGACTCGACTGGGCCGGGATCTGGCCACGCTGAGCCACCAGGTGACGCGTCTGCGAGCTGGGCTCAGGGAGAACCCGCGTCTCGCGGCCACGGCTGATTCTCTTCTAGCCCACCTCCGACTAGGATAATGCAATAATGCAAGCCTGACCCCAGGGCGAGGAGCGCGGATCAGTGCTTGGGGTAGTGGCGATGGACGGCCGCGAGGAGGTCCTCGGGCTCGAGCGGCTTCTCGAGGTACTCGTGAACGTGGTAGTCGTGCCGGGCCTCGCTCTCCCAGCGACGGCTCTTGTAGACCGCGGTGACGATGAAGACCACTGGGGAGTAGCCGGGGGCGGCCTCCTTCAGCTTGGTCAGTACGTCGAATCCGGACAGCAGCGGCATCAGCCCGTCGAGGATCAGCAGCTCGGGACGGTCGGCAATCGCTTTGTCAAGGGCCTCCTTGCCGGTCTTTGCCTCGATCACGTCCCAGCGGTCGTCGCGCAGCACCTCGGCCATCAAAGCCCGAAACACGCGGCTGTCATCGGCAAGCAGTACCTTCAGCGGCATTCTTGGCTCCCCGGGGCCATCCTAGCACCCACCAGCGCCCCTTCCGGCGACGCGAGGCTCGTGCCCGACGAACCACGATCCACGATCCCCCTACTCCTCCGGCAGGCTGATTCGCAGCAGGGCGCCGAGGAGATCCTGCGCCGATGCCGGCCGGCGTGCCGGGGGCTTCGCCAGACACGCGAGGATGAGACGCTCGATGCTCTCCGGGAGGTCGGGACGCAGGCCTGACGGCGCCGGCGGCTCCGCCGAAACGTGCATCTGCATCACCTTCAGCGCGTCGTCGGCGACGAACGGCGTGCTGCCGGTGAACATCTCGAACATCACGGCGCCGACGGCGTAGATGTCACTGCGGGCGTCTACCGTCGCGCCCTGGGTCTGCTCGGGACTCATGTAGCTCGGGGTGCCGACCAGGAACCCGGACTCGGTGGCCAGGTCGAGGCCGCCTTCAGTTTGCGCAATCCCGAAATCCATGAGCTTCACCAGGCCCGAGGGGAGCACCATGATGTTCTGCGGCTTGACGTCGCGATGGATGATCCCGGCGCCGTGCACCGCGGCGAGACCGCGGCAGAGCTGCTTGGCGATCTGCAGCCCGGGGCGCAGGGCGAGCGCTCCGTGCTGGCGGACGACCTGGCGAAGCGTCATCCCCGGGACGTACTCCATGGTCAAGAACCACAACCCGTCGGCCTCGCCGAGGTCGTGAACGCGCACGACGTTCGGGTGAGTGATCCGGCGGGCAAGGCGGATCTCGCTCTTGACGTTCTGCAGCGCGCTGGTGCCGGGAATGAAGCTCTCCGAAGCAAGTACCTTGAGAGCGATGCTCTCCTCGAGCTGCAGGTCGTCGGCGAGGAACACCGTACCCATCGCACCCGCGCCGAGAACGGTCTGCACGCGGTAGCGGCTCGCCAGCATCGTCCCTAGCTGGGGGACGCCCTTTACCACCGACGCCGTGCTGCTCGCGCGGTCGGCCGACGGTAGGGAGCGGAACGCCGGTGGGTGCATCGCGGCGATCAGCTCCTCGAGCGCGCGCTTCTCTTTGAGCTCGCCGACCATCGCCCGGAACGCGCGCGCGAGCATCCCGACCTCGCCGCCCCCGCTCTCGGGCAGCTCGACGTCGAGGTTGCCGTCACGGATGGCGGCAGCGCCGGCGGCGAGCAGCGTGAGCGGCCGCGACAACCGGCGGCCGAGGAGGAACGAGGCGGGCACGGCAAGGACAAAGGCGATGGCGCCGACCAGGAACAGCGTGAGACGGATGCGGTCGAAAGCGGCTTTCTCGGCGGCCACCGAGCGGGAGACGACGATGGCGCCGTAGGGATCGCCGCTGGACCCGATGACCGGGATGACCAGACAGATTCGACGTGTTCCTTCGACGTCCACCTCGAACGGTCCGAACGGCTCGCCGCGGCGCAGCACGGTGTCCGCGGCGCCGGGTCTGGCGGTGAAGGCGGCGACCAGCGCCTCGCCGTCGAAGCCGGGAGTGGCGGTGGAAAGAGCGGGTTGCGGCGGCTGGCCGCGCTTTGCGCTGTCCACAAGGAACGCCACCTCGCCGCGGGTGAGTCCCTGAAGCGCCTTGGCGTGAGCCTCGGAAAGCGGGAACGAGGCGGCGAGAACACCGTCGAGACGGGCCATGTCGCCGGCGCCGGAGATCACCGGAGCCGCGGCGACGACGGAGAGGTCCTTGTCTTCGCGGATCATCGCGGCGGCCTCGCGCCACGTCTCGAGCGGTTCGGCGACCCAGCGGGTGCCGCGAAAGTCCTGGCCGACGCCCTCGCCCTCGGGTCGGTCGCTGCGAGCCTGCACTCGGGCGTCGCCGTCGAACAGGAAAACGGTCCGCGCCCCGGCGAGCACCCCTGCGGTGTCGAGCGCGAACTCGTGCCGCGTCAACGCCGAGACACCCGGGTCGAAGACGGCCTTCGTTCCCGGCTCGCCAGCGATCGAGCGGACCTGGTTGCCGGTGCGCGCCTGCAGGTCGGCCTGATACGCGCCGAGGATCGCCGGCGCCCGGGATAGGTCGTCGCGGATCGACTCGCGCGCCACCCGGTTGGCGTGGGCGTTGACGACGAGCAGCAGAACGCCGAGCGTTACCAGCAGCAGGACCGCGGTGGCCAGGGAGAAGCGCATGCCGAGGCCGAGTGACCGGCGCACTGCGCCGGTGCCCGGCTCGCCGCGGGCCTGGCCGGGGATGACCACGGTGGGCGCCGCGGCGAGGGCGGTCCGGTTGTGCTCGTCAGTACCGGTTTTCGTCGTCATCTGGAGGTGGGTAGTCCTTTCCGTACTTGTTCTTGTGCTGCACCGGATGGAACTTGGTCGCGTCGAGCCGGAGGGCGAGTCTGGCGATGCGTCCCGCTTCGACCGTAACGTGCGTCTCCAGCTCTCCACCCGTCTCGTGCCAGACCGAAAGAGGCCACGTGCCGGCCTGGACATCGCGGAGCTCGAGGGAGCCATTGGCGGCGGTCTTGCCGAAGACGTCGCTGTCCACGACCACCAGAAACGCCGCCATGTCCGGGTGGATGTTGCAGTAGATGCGCACCACGCCGGGCCGGGGGAAGACGAGCGAGCGCGACGCGCCGTTGCGGTAGAGGCCCAGGTCGAACGGCGCGATCTCGGAGAGGCTGAAGACGTTGTGGTAGATGCGGTCGAGGTTGGGGAACGCCACCGTCGAGCCGACGCGCACCACCTCGACGTGCGGCTCGAATGTCTTCCGGCGCTGCGCCACACGCCCGGCAACTACGCCTTCGCCCCCAGTGGCGCCTGACTGGGCGCCCGCGATCCACACGACGGCGTTGGCCGCCGGTTGGGACGACCCGCGCGGGTCGGTGAGGGTCACCGTGACGGCGACGGCGCCCGTCGGCACCTGCGCGGGCGTTGGCGCCGGCGGTACTGCAGGCGACGGCGTCGACGCGGGGTCGGGCAGGCCGGGACGGCCCTGCTGGCCGCGCGCCGGAGCGCCCGCCAGGGCGAGCAGCGCCAGTGCCGCGGCGATGGCCGCACAGGCAGCACGGTTGGCCCTCGCCGAACCCGGCGGCCAGCCTCGACCTTCTCGGCACTCCACGGACTGGAAAGACGCGATGTTCCCGCCGCACATTCCCGCGCGGTGCCGCGCGACCGCCGCATCCGGCATTCTCGACCATCCGTGGATTGGTGTGACACGGATCACAGATTGATAGAATAGCGCGTTGCCCGATTAGGTTTTCACTGACGAGTCGGTGAAATCGAGACGGAGTCCAAGAAAGGGCCCGGCCGCCGCCGACCCGGAGGACCAATGAAAAGACTGTTGCTCGCCGTGGCTCTTGCAGCGCTCGCCGTGACTTCGGAGGCGCTGACGTTTCGCGTCGCGCTGAGCGGGGCGAACCAGGTTGGCGGCCCGGGTGACCCGGATGGCGCCGGGGTCGCTCTCGTCACGGTGGACGCATCCACCGTGAGCTACTACCTGTGGGCGAAAGGGGTCGACGCGCCGACCGCCGCCCACATCCACTCCGGCAGGGCGACCGAGAGCGGCGTCGTCGTCGTCGACCTGACCCCGACGTTCGCCAGCCCGGCCCCCAACGTCTACGTCGCCGCCGGAAGCGTGGCCGCCGACCCCGCAACCGCAGCGGCGATCGCGGCCAACCCGGCCGCCTTTTACGTCAACATCCACAACGAGGCGTTTCCCGGCGGTGCGGTGCGCGGCCAGGTTCTCGGCAGCGGCGCCGCCGCCAACGCGTTCGCGTCGACGCTCAAGGGCTCGCGCGACGTTCCGAGTCTTGGCGATCCAGACGGCAGCGGCTTCGCGGCGGCGATCTTCGATGGGGTCGATCTGTACTACTACCTGCGGGTGAAAGACGTTGCGACGCCGACCGCGGCGCACATCCACCGCGGCGGCACTGGCGAGGCCGGGCCGGTCGTGGTCACGTTCATCCCGGCGTTCACCGACGGGGTCGCGTTCGGCAACGCCGTAGTCGCCACCGCGACTCTGCCCGAGATCCTCGCTCACCCGGAGCGGTTCTACGTCAACGTTCACAACGACGACTTCCCGGGCGGCGCGTTGCGCGGGCAGCTCGGGCCCACCGAGACAATCCGCCATTTCCCGGTCGTCGCCCACAACAAGGGCGCGGGGACCAGCGTGTTCAAGTCCGACGTGCGCATCCTCAACCTCACCGACGAGGATGCGGCTGTGTACGCCGAGTGGTACCCGAAGACGGCAACGGGCTCGGCCGGGCCCGCCAAGACCGCGCTGGTCGTGGTCACGGCCAACGGGGAGGCGGTGGTCGACGATGCCGTCGACACGCTGTTCGGCGCCAACGATCGCGGCGCCATGCGGCTGGTCTCGCTGTCGCCGTTCCACGCGGTCGAGAACACCTACAACGACCAGCGTTCGAGCGGCAGCGGTACGTTCGGGCAGTTCGCGGAGGCCCTCGGCATCGATCACGCGTTCACGGCGGGAGCCCTTCTGCTCAACTCCAACCGCCCGAAGGCGGACCTCCTGGACTTCCGCACCAACCTCGGGTACTTCAACCCCAACCCGTTTGCCGTGACCCTGACCCTCAACGTTCGCAAGCCCGACGGCAGCCTGGTCGGGGCGCCGACACAGAAGGTGTTGCCGCCGTACAGCAACGACCTCCTCCTCTACTATCAGATCGCCACCGGCGTCCCCGGCAACCAGCGCAACCAGGCGAACTTCTTCATGTCGTACAACGCCGACGGCCCGGCGTTCGTCTTCTCGTCGGTCGTGGACAACAAGACCGACGACGGCCTCCAGCAGCCGGCGCTGCCGTTCCCGCCGTCGTCGATCCAGACGCCCAACTCGCCGCCCGACGCGCAGATCACCGACCCGGCGGCGGACGTGAGCATCCGGGTCGGCCAGGTGTTGAGCTTCAGTGCCTCGGCGACCGACCCGGACGACGACGCCGTGACGGTGTCCTGGGACTTCGGCGACGGCACGACCGCGTCGGGGCTGTCCACCTCGCACACCTATGCGAGCGAGGGTACCTTCACCGTCACCCTGACCGCGACCGACGCGCGCGGGCTCGCCGATCCGACCCCGGCCACGAGGACGATCACAGTCGGTCCGAACGCCCCTCCCGACGGGACCATCGTGACGCCCGCCGCCGATGTCTCGATCCGGGCCGGGCAGTCGGTGAGCTTCGAGGGTTCCGCCAGCGACCCTGACGGCGATCCGGTCACCGTGCTGTGGGATTTCGGCGACTCCTTCACGTCGACCGCTCTCGTCCCGGGTGGCCACGTCTACGCGACCCCCGGTACCTACACCGTGACGCTGACCGCGACGGACAGCCTGGGCCTCCCGGACCCGTCGCCCGCCACCCGAACGATCACAGTCGCTGCCGATAACCCGCCGGACGGCACCATCGTCACGCCGGCTGCGGACGCCACCATACTGGTCGGCGGGACCGTCGCCTTCGAGGGCACGATCGCCGATCCCGACGGCGATGCGGTCACCGGGCAGTGGGACTTCGGCGACGGGGTGAGCTCGACCGATCTCGCCACCACCCACACGTACCTGACGGCCGGGATCTACACGGTCACGTTCACAGCCACGGACGCGTTCGGCCTGGTCGACCCGACGCCGGCCACCCGCACGATCACGGTCAACAACGCGCCGACGGTCACCCTGACCCAGTTGCAGGAGGAGATCTTCACCGACGCCTGCTCGGGCTGCCACCCGCCGAACCGTGGCATGGACCTGCGCGCCGGGCACACGTTCGCGAGCATCGTCGACGTGAAGTCGTCGGAGCAACCGGCGCTCACGCGGGTCGCCCCCGGCGATCCCGACAACTCGTACCTGCTCCGGAAGCTCGTCGGCGGCCCTAACATCAGCGAGGGCCGCATGCCGCAGGGCGGGCCGTTCCTGTCGCCGAACCAGATCCAGCGCATTCGTGACTGGATCCTAGCGGGCGCGCATAATGACTGATCATGAGCTGCCGCCACTGCATTCCGGTCGTGCTCGCCGCAGCCGTGGTCGCCGGGTGCGGCACCCGTAAGGACCTGCCGCTCGGCCCCGGGGATGGCGGCGCCCCCGACCCGACGGCGACGTTCACGCGGGTGCAGGGCGAGGTGTTCTCGGTGTCGTGCGCGCTCTCGGGATGTCACGCGGGCGCGTTTCCCCAGGCAGGGATGAACCTGTCGACCGGCGCGGCCTACGCCGCAACGGTCGGCGTAAGGTCCTCGGAGCGCTCCGAGCTCGTGCGTATCGCTCCCGGCGATCCCGACCGGTCGTACCTCGTGCAGAAGCTCAGGGGCGACGCGGGCATCGTCGGATCACGCATGCCGCTTTCCGGCTCGGTGACCGACGCCCAGGTCCAGCTGGTCGTCGACTGGGTGCGCCGCGGCGCACCCAGGGACTAGGAGACCCCATGCACCGGCGGCTACTTCCCCTCGCCCTCGCCGTCCTCGCCCCACTCGTCGCGAACGGTCAGGAAGCTCGCCCGATCTGGTCCGGGAACCGCGTCATCAACCAGCCGACCAACCTCCCCGTCGGACCGGGCACCCTGCAGGTGGTGTTCACCCATCGGTTCCTCGAGACGGTGAGCGACGCCGGCGGCTACGACCTTCTCGGCTTCGACTCGGCCGCCAGCATCGGCATCGGGCTCGACTACGGGCTCGGTCGCGACCTCGATGTCTCGCTGTTGCGCGGTTCTTTCCTCAAGGAGATGGAAGCGTCCGCGAAGTGGACGCTGACGCGGCAGGGCGAAGCCTTCCCGCTCGGCTGCGCGGTGCGCGCCGGCGCCGACTACCGCGGGGCCAAGGGGATCGACGACCGCTGGTCGGGATTCGCGCAGCTAGTCCTCGCGCGGCGGTTCGGCGAACGCCTCGACGTCTTCCTGCTGCCGAGCTACGCATCCGACACGCCGACGCTCAAGAACGCTACCAACCTCGCGGTTGCCGCCTCGTGGTACCTGCCGAAGCAGTGGCACCTCTCGGCCGAGGTGGTTCCGGAGAACCGTGATGCTGCGGGCGGCGCGGTGGCGTGGGCGTTCGGAATCGCCAAGCGCCTCCCCGGCCATGAATTCCTCATCTACGTGGGCAACGCTCCCGCCACCACGACGGATCTCATGGTCGGCTCGGACATGCCCGGTGGGTTCCGCGCCGGCGACGCGCGCATCGGCTTCAACCTGCTGCGGCGGTTCCCGGAGTGATTGCGGCCGCGGGAGCTCGGCGGCGCGCGTGCATGCGGGAATGCCACGGCGCGCGAAGGCCGTTGCCTACAGCGTGTGGAGCGCAGCGCACGTGAGCAGCCGCCGGCAACGCCGCGGGCGCTGGTGGAACGGGTACTTCGGCGCGGCGGCCGCCGTCGTCGCGCTCGCCGGCGTCGGGGCGGTCGCTGGATGTCGCCAGCGTTCGGCCGCGCCGACGAACGGAACGCCGTCGGCCCCATCGACCGGGACGCCCGAGCTGCAGAGCGCCGGGGTGCACGACCTGCTGCAGCTCGTGCGGGCGCCGGGCGCGAAGGCGGTGGTGGTCAACGTGTGGGCGACGTGGTGCGTGCCGTGCCGCGAGGAGCTGCCGGACCTGCTTCGAGTCGAGCGCGACTACCGCGCCCGTGGACTGCGGCTCGTCCTCGTCTCGGCCGACTTCGACACCAGCGCCGACGAGGCGCGGGCGTTCCTGTCGCGCCACGGCGTCGACTTTCAGACGTACCTGAAGTCGGGCTCCGACATGGAGTTCATCGACGGTCTCTCTTTGAAGTGGTCCGGAGCTCTTCCGGCGACGTTCGTCTTCGACGGCGCCGGCACGCTGCGGGAGTTCTGGGAGGGCAAGGCGACGTACGAGATCTTCGCCGCCAAGGTGCAGGCCATCATCGATGCGCCGGCCGCCGGCGGCACGCGGGGGTGAGTGATGACGACAACGACGGCTCTCGGTTTCGGAGTTGCGGCAGCCATGCTCGCGGCCGCGGCGGCGACGGCGCTCGAGATCGGCGAAGCGGCGCCGATGAGCTCCGTGAAGATGAAGAACGTGGATGGGCGAGAGCTCTCGCTCGCCGAGTCGGCCGGGCCCAACGGGCTGTTGGTGGTGTTCACCTGCAACCACTGCCCGTGGGCGCGGGCGTGGGAGGAGCGCATCGTCGCTCTCGGCAACGCCTGTCGGGGGAAGGGGATCGGCGTCGTTGCCGTGAACTCCAACGACCCTTCCGAGTACACCGAGGACGGGTACGAGCCGATGCAGGCGCGGGCGAAGGAGAAGGGCTTCGAGTTCCCCTACGTCGTCGACGCCACGTCCGGCGTCGCCAGGGCATTCGGTGCCACCAAGACGCCCGAGGCGTACCTGTTCGACGCCCACGGCAAGCTTGTCTATGCGGGAGCCGTCGACGACAACGCCAAGGACCCGGGCGCCGTCAAGGCGCAGTACCTCAAGGACGCTCTCGACGCCGTCGCCGGCGGCCGCCCCGTCACGATCGCCAGGACCAAGGCGCTGGGCTGCTCGATCAAGTTCCGCTGAGGCCGCATCGCGGCCGAGGCGGAATCCCCCTGCCTCCGGCAGGACAGGCGAGCGCAGCGAGGGATCTCATCCCACCTGGAGAGGGAAGTGAGGCCGCATCGCGGCCGAGGCGGAATCCCCCTGCCTCCGGCAGGACAGGCGAGCGCAGCGAGGGATCTCCACGCATTTCGGGGCCGTCCCAGCCGCGGGCCGGTACTCGCGGGAGACGCTCCTACCCTCTCCTTGCGAGTCCCGAGCCTCGAACCCCGTCTGACCGGGCGGTGACGATCTGGAGTAGAATGCTTCTCCCACGCAGCCGCTGGGGAAAGGAGTCCTCGTGAACGATCGCGAGAACCTGCCTGTCATGGAATCCGCGGACCCGCCCCTCGCTGAGCTGTTCCAGGTCAGCCACGTCATTGCCGAGCTCAAGGCCGACACCCGCGAGGGAGTCATCGCGGAGATCGTGGAGCAGGTCGGGAGGTTCGGCCTGGTGCGCGATGCCAAGTGGCTGGAGACGGCGCTCGCCGAGCGCGAGCGCATGGTACCGACCGCCATGCCGAATGGTGTCGCCTTCCTGCATGCGAGGCACCGTGCCGCGGAGAAATTCCCCAAGCAGTTCCTGTTCCTCGCCCGCTCGGGGAAGGGGATCTCGTTCGGGTCGCCCGATGAGAAGCCGACCCATCTGTTCTTCCTGCTCGCGCTGCGCAAGGACATGGCACACCTGCGGTGGCTGGCCCGCCTCTCCTGGATCTGCCGCAATCGGACGACGGTGGGCAACCTGCTCAAGGTCGTCACGGCCGAGGACCTCACCAAGGCGCTCCGGCTGGCCGTGGAGGAGCTCCCCGGCAACCTGAAGCAAAAGTAGGGGACCGGGTACCGGGGATCGGGGACCGATACGGCACGACGAGACGCCGCACGGGCAGGTCAGGCGCTGTCCGCACCGCGGAGTTAGCGGAGCGAGACGAGCCGCGCCGCTCCCTGAGCGGCGCGCGCGTGCCAGGTCCGACACTTTGCTCGCGATGCCGCGACTCTGGCTCGTAGCGTACCCGACAGGGTGCAGAAGGACGGAGTTGTCCGCATTCAAAGTGTCCGACCTGGCACCGACAACCTCCAATGTGCCATCCGTCTCCAAACCCCGGATTCGCTAATTCAGATACCCCGCCAACGCTCTTCCCTTTGCGCTGCGGCGCAGCTTGGTGAGCGCCTGGTTCTCGATCTGGCGAACGCGCTCCCGCGAGATTTCCAGCGCCTCGCCGATCTCGCGCAGCGTCCGGGGATGGTCGTCCTCGAGTCCGAAGCGGAGGGCCAGAATCTGGCGTTCCTTGTCGGAAAGCTCGCTGAGGGCGTCCTTCAGCGCCTCTTCGAACGATTGCCGGAGGACCTCCTCGTCGGTGTCGGGGATGACGTATTGCTCGAGGAGATCGCCGAACTCCGCCTCGCCGTCCTCGTCGACCGGCTGATTGAGCGATAGGATGTTCTGGTTCGACGCGAGAAGCAGGCGGACCTCGTCGACCTCCATACCCAGCTCCTCGGCCAGCTCCATCTCGCTCGGCACGCGCTCGAGCTCGCGCCCCAGCGCCTGCCGTGAACGCTCGACCCGGTAGAGGATGTTGGCCTGCTTCTGGGGAAGGCGGAACGTCGCTCCGTGCTCGGAGAGCGCATGCAGGATAGCCTGCCGGATCCACCACACCGCGTAGGTTATGAACTTCACGTTCTTCTTGGGATCGAACTTCCGTGCCGCCTGGATGAGGCCGATGTTTCCCTCGTTGATGAGGTCGAGGAGGGAGATCCGCGAGTGGCGGAACCGTTTGGTGTAGGCGACGACGAACCGCAGGTTCGACTCGACCAGCCGGCGAAGTGCCTCGCCGTCGCCCTGCTGGACCTGCCGGCCGAGCTGTTTCTCCTCGTCCGGCGTGAGCTGCTTGAAGTGGCCTATCTCCTGCAGGTAACGACGCAGCAACGCTGCTTCGGGGTCCTTCAGACGCTCCTCGCCGGTCATTCCTGCTCGCTCGGAACCAGACGCGTCTGCGGACGATGCGCCAGCGCGTGGTGGCGCGGCACCGCACCACGCCGTTCGACCTCGCGCTCGAGCGTTGTGCCGAGTCGCTGCAGCTCGAGCTTCAGCGCATCGATCTGGTCTTTCATGTTCAAGATAACCTCGACGCCAGCCAAGTTTACTCCAAGGTCACGGGTGAGCGTGAGGATGAACTGCAAACGCTCGCACGTCTCCTCGTCGAACAGCCGCGTGTTGCCGACGCTGCGAGTCGGACGGATCAGGCCTTCGCGCTCGTAGAGGCGGAGGGTCTGCGGGTGGATCTCGAACTGCTCAGCCACCCAGGAGATCATGTGATAGCGCCGCCGCTGCCCACTCACGGTGTCTCCCGCTCCACGGCAATTCGGCGCCGCCGGGATGGCTGCTTGGGCAGCCGGACCTGCAGCACGCCGGAGCGCAGCGTTGCCACCGGTTGGCCGGCAACCTCGCCGGGGAGGTGAACCACCCGGCGGAACGGTCCGCGGTAGCGCTCGATGCGCATGAAGGTACTGCTGCTCCCCTCGGGCGGCCCGGGCAGCTCGCCGCTGAGGACCAGCGAATCGCCTTCCAGGCGTGCCTCGACGTCGTCGGCCGACGCACCCGGGAGCTCGGCCTCGACCACGACCTCGGATTCGCTCTCCCAGACATCGACCGGGCACTCGAACGGCGGGGCGCTGCCGGACACTATCGACGTGTCAGGCAGCATGGCCCGCTCGACGAGCTCTTTCAGGCGCGTCCGCAGTGCCATGAGCTCTCGGACGCTTCGCCAGTCGACGTCGGCCATGGGCATCCCCCTCGCGTCGCGACCTAGTTGCTCTTGGGATCCACGTCGACATACTCCGCGTCGACGACGTCACCCTCGCTCGAGGGCGGCGGGGTGGCGCCGCCCTGGGTGCCGGACGGCGCTCCCTGGCCGGCCGGGGCGGCCGTGCGGTAGATCTCCTCCGCCAGGCGGTGGGAGGCCTTGGTGAGATGCTCGAACGCCGCGTCCATCGCCTCCTTCTTACCTTCCTCGAGCGCGCGCTTGGCGTCGGCGACGGCCGCCTGCATGTCGTTGCGCTGCGCCTCGGGCAGCTTCTCCTGATTCTCGTGGACCAGCTTCTCGGTCGAGTAGATCAGCGAGTCGAGGCGGTTACGCGACTCGACCTCGTCGCGGCGCTGCTTGTCCTCGTCCGAGTGCTGCTCGGCCTCGCGGACCATCTTCTTGACCTCGTCCTCGGACAGGCCCGACGACGCCGTGATCTGGATCTTCTGCTCCTTGCCGGTGCCGAGGTCCTTGGCGGAGACGTGCATGATGCCGTTGGCGTCGATGTCGAAAGTCACCTCGACCTGCGGGATACCGCGGGGCGCCGGCGGAATGCCGATGAGGTGGAAGCGGCCGAGCGTGCGGTTGTCGCGCGCCATCGGGCGCTCGCCCTGCAGCACGTGGATCTCCACCTGCGTCTGGCTGTCGTCGGCCGTCGAGTACACCTTCGACTTGCGAGTGGGGATCGTCGTGTTGCGCTGAATTACCACGTCGCAGACGCCGCCGAGCGTCTCGACGCCCAGGGAGAGCGGCGTGACGTCGAGGAGCAGGAGGTCGCGCACCTCGCCGGCGAGCACGCCTGCCTGGATTGCGGCGCCGACGGCGACGACCTCGTCGGGGTTGACGCCTTTGTGCGGCTCCTTGCCGAACAGGTCGCGGACGAGCACCTGGACGCGCGGGATGCGCGTGGAGCCGCCGACGAGCACGACCTCGTCGACGTCCTTGGGCTCGATGCCGGCATCCTTGAGCGCCTGCCGACACGGCCCTATCGTGCGCTGGATGATGTCCTCGACGAGCTGCTCGAACTTGGCGCGCGTCAGCTTGATGGAGAGGTGCTTCGGGCCGGCGGCGTCGGCGGTGATGAAGGGCAGGTTGATCTCGCTCTCCTGCACCGTCGACAGCTCGCACTTCGCCTTCTCGGCGGCTTCCTTGAGGCGCTGCAGCGCCATGCGGTCCTTGGACAGGTCGATCCCCTGGTCGCGGCGGAACTCCGCGATCAGCCACTCGACCAGGCGCTGGTCGATGTCATCGCCGCCCAGGTGGGTGTCGCCGTTGGTCGACTTGACCTCCACAACGCCTTCGCCGACCTCGAGGATCGAGATGTCGAAGGTGCCGCCGCCGAAGTCGTAGACGGCGATGGTCTCGTCTTTCTTCTTGTCGAGGCCGTAGGCGAGCGCCGCGGCGGTCGGCTCGTTGACCAGCCGGACGACCTCGAGGCCGGCGATCTGGCCGGCATCCTTGGTTGCCTGGCGCTGGGCGTCGTTGAAGTAGGCGGGGACCGTGATCACCGCCTTCTCGATTTTCTCGCCGAGGTAGTCATCGGCGGCGGCCTTCAGCTTCTGCAGGACCATCGCCGAGATCTCGGGCGGCGAGAAGACCTTCGCATCGACCTCCACGCGGGCGCTGTCGTTCTCGCCGCTGGTCACGTGGAACGGGGACATCTTGATCTCCTGGACCACCTCGCTGAGGCGGCGACCCATGAAACGCTTGATCGAGAAGACCGTACGCTCTGGGTTGGTGACGGCTTGGCGCTTGGCGACCTGGCCGACCAGACGCTCGCCGTTGCCTGCGAAGGCAACGACCGAGGGCGTCGTGCGGCTGCCTTCCTGGTTGGCGATGACAACGGGCTTGCCGCCCTCCATGACTGCAACCACGGAGTTGGTGGTGCCGAGGTCGATTCCGATGATCCTTGACATTGATGAAACCCTCCTCAGGTCAGCGACCCAGGGAGAATATATAACCTGAGCGTACTATTGTCAAGGTTCTATGAGGGATGCCCCGGGACCGGTGTCAAGGGGTTCGTTCGACGCTGCCAGGTGCCTCGAAAGAACGAGGTTCGGGTCGGGCGCGCCTTGCCTCGTGCTGCCGTACAGGACGAGTGAAGCCTCCCGGAGGACGTAGCGATAGGGGCGGCCCCATGGGTCTCGGAGCTCCTGGTCGGCGAGGATGCGTTCGCTGGCCAGCTCGGCCAGCGCCTCCGGGTACGAGCCGACAAGCGCGGCCCGCGCCTGCAGCGACTGCCAGATACCCCACATGCGGGCGGCTGAAAGAGAGGCGTGGAGGCGAGGAGGGAGCTTTGGGCCATCGCCGGTTATCGGGTTCGCCGGGTTGCGCGGGGCGAGGAGCTGCGAGATCACCAGAACAGGCACGAGGAACAGGGCTAGCCAGGGCAGGCGGGCGCCGGCCGGATGCGAGGTCGCCGCGATCTCGGCGAGCGCCGCGGCCCGCGCCTGGGCGGTGGCCTGCTCTTCCGGTCGCGCCTCGCGGACGATGTTGCGGGTGAGCAACGTGTAGAGCGCCTTGCAGGTCTCGAACTCGCCGTGGGCGCTCATGCGGATCACGTCTTCGACGGAGCTGAGGCCGTCGAGCAGCTTGAGAATGTCCGACTCGACCGGCGTGACGCTCTTGCGGCCGAGCGGAGCCGTCTTGGGCGCAGGCTCGTCGTGGTCGAGCCCGTGGAACTCGTCGAGGTCGCTGTCGCGCACGACCTGAAGCTGCCCTACTGCAACGTCGGGAATGAACACGAGGCCGCGGTTTGGGATGCGCTTCTCGATGATCGGCCACTCGTCGAGCATGCGCGCCCCCTCCATGAGAATGCTCTCGGCTCCCATGGGGGTGATCAGCTCGGCGTCGTAGTCGATGCTCGTCTCCTGCGAGAAGTGGTAGTCGCCGTCGTTCCAGCGGAACACGCGATAGATGATCTGCAAAACCTGCTGCTCGAGAGCGCGGCGCAGCTCCTCGCGCGAGATGATGGCACTGCGCAGCAGGATGTGGCCCATGCGCTCGAGCGTCTCCATCTGCAGGCGCAAGGCGGCGTCGAGCTCCTCCTGCGTCACCGCGCCGGTCTTCAGGAGCACCTGGCCGAGCCGGTCCTCGAGTCGCTTGTTGAGCGAGTCGGCGCCGACGACCTTGCCGTCGAGAAACGACACTGTGACCACGTCTTCGGGCGCCCGGAGCGTCAGAACGCCGGTCTTGCGCTGCAGACCGATGAGCTGGAAGATGTCGGCCAGGGAGAAGTCGCGCAGTGTTCCTTCGAGGGCCACGCCTACCTCCCCGGCGCCGGGACGGCCTGTGCTGCGGCCATCGCCACAAACCAGATAGCACCGAAGACGCCCTGCAGCGTCCAGACCGGTGCGTGCATCAGCGCCGGCGCGACGAACAACGGGAGCCACACCAGCGCGACCGTCGTACACAGGAGCGCCACCGCACCGATCGCTGCGCCGATCAAGGGTCTGCCGGCGAACGCAAGCCCGAGACCCGGCAGCACGAGATCGCCAAGGCGACGCTGGAGTCGCAAGGTGAGCTGGTGGCGCGCCACCTGACGCCGTTTTGCGATCTGCGACTCGATGCCGACCGAGTCCTTCTTGAGGAAGATGTTGACGCACTGGGAGCAGTAGCTCTGCCTTTCCTGCGACAGGCGGCAGCGGCGGCAGAACGAGCGGCCGCACTTGAGGCAGACACCGGCGAACCCGGTCGTGCGCTCGCGCAAGAGGAGATGGCCCATCGCGAACACCAGTGCCGTCAGGGCGGCGAGCGTGAGGGGATGAGCTGCCGTCCGTTCCTGCAGGAGCGGCGGCTGCACGAGGCCGCGATGCATCAGGCTGACCGTGTCGACGCTTCCGAGCAGAGTCTTCGCGTCAGCAGGCGAGAAGACTGGCAAGATCGGCACGTGGTCGCGCCCGCGCGTGAGCCGATGCAGCCGGGCGTCGTCGATGCCGCGGGCGCGCATGATCGCCTCGTCGCTCTCGCGAAAATGGTAGGTCTGGGCGAATGTGAGGGAGAGGTTGTAGTTGACGACCACCGGGTCGGCCCCGGCGTTACGGGCGGTCTGGAACGCCTGGAGGGCGGCGTTGTAGTCGCCCTCCATGTAACGTACGGTACCGAGTGCGAGGGACAACCGGCCGTTGTTCGGCTCCCGCCGCAGCCCTTCGCGGTACGCCCACGCCGCTCCGTCGAGCAGGCCGTACTGGCGATAGATGTCGCCGGCGAGGCGGTAGTAGTCGGGCGAGTCGACGAACAGATCGGCGACGGAGTCGAGCTCATCCAGGACCTGCGGGTCGTAGCGCTGCTCGGCGAGCGCCGCTGTCGCCTGGTTCACGCCGTTCGGGTTCCGCGTGGCGGCGCGAAAGCCCAGCTCGAGAATGGTCGGCGCCGCGGCGATCAGGAGCACGCCGGAAATGGCGATGGCCCTCTCCGGCTTGGAGAAGTAGGCCCAGCACAGCGCCAAGACCCAAAGCACCAGCCAGACGACGTCGCCGCCGGCAAACAGGGGCAGCGCCAGGGCGACGACGCCGACGACCACGCCGTTGGGGCCGAGTCGCCAGGTACTGCTCATCTCCATCAGGTCGTGCCACAGGGCAGCCACCACTCGACGGACGGCGACGAACGACCAGAGGCCGAACGCCGCGAGAAGGGTGCACAGTGTCGCGATAGCGGCGCAGCCCCCCAGCAACTGGCCAAAGCGACGATCGCTCGCCAGCGCCGCGGCGCCGTGCAATAGGTTGCTCCCGCCGGAGAGCAGCATCCAACGCTGCAGACGGAGCGCCGCGAGGCCGAGGTGCGCCTCGGCGCAGCCGGGGTCGAGCAGGGTCGCGCTCGTGAGGAGCGGTTCGGCCTGGGTGGCGGGCAACGGACGGGCGCGCGCGACCAGGGCGAGTGCGAACGGCGTCAGGCGCCGCAGCGACATCCTCTCTGCCAGCGACGCCAGCTCGGCGGAACGTGCGGCCATCGCCTGCGAGTCACCCGCGTCGAGCGCCTGCGTGAGACGGAACCACGCCTGCTCCACCTCGCCACTGCGCACGTTGTCCGTGGGTGTCGATGCACCAGCGGTCGCCGCCAGCAGCACCAGGCAGACGAGGCTAGCGCGTCGCGGCCACGTACAGGGAGCGCAACTGATAGAGGATGTCGTCAAGGAAGTTTGTCTCCTCCAGAGTGCGGCGGCCAGTCGTCTTTTCCTTGAGCACTCCCAGAAGGTCGATGAAGAAACGCGCCGTTGCAGGATCGCGGCCCCGTCCCGGCACCTGCCCGGAAAGGAACGCCATCGCTTGCTGTGCGAGCAGGTCAACGATGTCGGCGAGGCCGGGGCTCGGAGGCAGCGGGCCGGGCTCTTCGGGCGGCGGCTCCGGAGCTACTGCGGACGGCTCGGCCTCAACCGAAGAGCCCGCGGGCGCCACGCTGGCAGCGGCCGGCGCCGGGTGTGTCGGCTCCGCTTCGCGGTCGGCCGGGGCAGTCGGGGTCGGTTCGGGCGCTGCAGCGGCGCTCTCCCGTGCCGGCTCACGAAAATCCCCCTCGGAGGTGAACCTGCGGCGGTCAACCACCTTGACTCTGCCTCGATCGCCAGACTCGGCCACGACTGATTCCTCCAGTTCCATCGATCATATTAACCCGAAACCCGCGTGCTGAATCCACTTCTTCGGCCTCTTCAGCGGTGGCGGCGCGCCGTTACCCTCGCGGATATACTGCCCAGCCATGGGCTACGAGCACCCGTTCGACGCGCTGCGCTCGCTCTGCGCCAGGCTTCGTGGGCCAGGTGGCTGCCCGTGGGACCGCGAGCAGACCCTGGAGAGCCTGCGCGCCTACATCATCGAGGAGACCTACGAGGTCGTCGACGCGATCGACGCCGGCGAGCCCGGGGCTCTGGCCGCCGAGCTGGGCGACCTGCTGTTCCACATCATTTTCGCGGCGCAGCTCGCCGAGGAGAAGGGGTGGTTCGACGTCGCCGCCGTGTGCCGCGGCATCCATTCGAAGATGGTGCGGCGCCATCCGCACGTGTTCGGTGAGGTCGAGGTCTCGGGCGCCGCCGAGGTGGTGAGGAACTGGGAGGCGATCAAGCAGCGCGAGCGCAGCGAAAAAGGCGCTCTGGCTGGAGTTCCTCGCCAGCTACCGGCGCTCCTCAAGGCGTACCGGATCACCGAGAAGGCCGCCGCTCTGGGGTTCGACTGGGAGCGGGTCGCCGATGTGGTGGCAAAGCTGGAGGAGGAAGTAAGCGAGCTGGCGGTGGAGCTGCGCGCCGGCAGCGGCGAAGGAGCGGAGCAACGCGTGCGCGAGGAGCTTGGCGACGTGCTGTTCGTCATGGCCAACCTGGCGCGCCAGCTCGCCGTCGATCCCGAGGCCGCCCTCCAGGCCGCCAACGAGAAGTTCGCTCGCCGCTTCGGCGGCATGGAAGAGCTGGCATCCCGGCGCGGCACGCCGTTGCGCTCGCTGACCCTCGCCGAGATGGATGCCCTCTGGGATGAGGTGAAGCGCAGCGAGCAGGCGCCGGGCGGGTTTGACATCACGGGCGGCCGCGCCTAAGGTGACCGGCGCCGTGCGGTCGCACGGGGAGGGAATAAGCCATGCGGTGGGCAACTGGAACAATCGTGGCAGCGCTTGCGGCGGCGGTCAACGCGTCGGCTTCGACCGTGGTGCTGCAGGTCAACGGAGTCGGAATCACCGACACCGAGCTGGCGCGGGCGAAGCGGGCGGTGATGGCGGCACAGCAGAACCAGCCCATCGACGAGGAGGTGGTGTTGCGGCGCGCCGTTGAGCAGATCATCGGCCACGCTCTCCTCGTCGAGGCCGCGCGCGAGTCGGGGGTCAAGGTCGACGCTGCCGAGGTGCAGCAACGGGTCTCCGCCCAGCGCAGCCGCTATCCGAGCCCCGAGGCGTTCGCCCAGGCCCTGCAGGCGAGCGGCACCAGCGAGCAGGAGCTCTCCCGGCTTGAGGAGGACAACCTCCTCGTCCTGCGCTACACCGAGACCCGCCTGGGGCCGAAGGCGGCCGTGACGTCCGCCGAGGCGCGGAAGTACTACGACGAGCATCCCACGGAGTTCGATCACCCCGAGCAGGTCAAGATTCGCATGATCCTGGTCACGGTTCCGGAGGTCGCGTCTCCAGAGGTCGAGGACGCCGCCAGGTTCCGCGCGTCCAGGGCCGTCTCCCGGCTCGCCGCCGGAGATGACTTCGCCAAGGTCGCCAAGGATGTCTCCGACGACCCGACCAAGTCGCGTGGCGGCGAGGTGGGCTGGGTACGCCGCGGCCAGCTCCTTCCCGAGCTCGACGGCGCCGTGTTCGAACTCAAGGCGGGCGACTACTCGAAGTCGATCCGGACCAGGTACGGCTTTCACGTCATGGGCGTCTCGGAGCGGCGCGGGCCGGGCAGGAGCAGCTTCGAGGAGGTCGAGCCGACCCTCAACGGCATGCTGAAGGGGGTCAAGGCGCGCGAGATCATGCGGCAAATGGTCAGCGAACGCCGCGCCAAGGCGAAGATCGAGACGCTCGACCCCACGATTAAGGCCGCGCTGGCGGCGCTGGCGGCGCGCTAGGTTCGCGATGGCATGACGGGAGGACCTGCCCCTCGGCCCGGGTCGGCTGCGGACGTTCGCATGGTCGTAGCCGCCGTGGTTCAGGACGGCGGCGGACGATTCCTGGTCGGTCGTCGTCTGCCCGGCAGCCATCTCGCCGGCCTGTGGGAGTTTCCCGGCGGCGGCGTCGAGGACGGCGAGACCGCAGAGACGGCGCTTGCGCGCGAGCTCGCGGAGGAGCTCGGCGTTGAGATCGCGGTAGGATCACCGATCACCTTCGCCTGGCATCACGAGGACCGGCGCGCGACCCTGCTGCTCTTCTATCGGGCCACCATCGTCCGCGGCGATCCCGTGGGCCGGCAGGGCCAGAAAGTCGCGTGGGTCACCGTCGAAGAGCTCACCACCCTGGATACGCCCCCAGCCGACGCGGAGTTGATCCGCCTCCTGCAAGCCAGGCAGTAGGCTAGAGGCGGGATGCAGTGCCGCCAGTCGAGCCGCGCCGCTCGTCGGCGCGCGGTGCCAGCTCCGACACTTTGCTCGCGGTGCGGCGACTCTGGTCCGTGGCGAATCCCGCGCGGGGCGGAAGAACGGAGTTGTTCGCTTTCAAAGTGTCCGAGCTGGCGCCGATCTTCTCAGGTGTTTCCAAACAACGGCATCCCCTCGCGCAGGATCGCGACGCCGTCCAGCTCCAGCGTCGGGCGCAGCAGGATGCCATCGACATGGAACGGGACGTCGACGGTACCGCCCATCGAGGCGTTGTTGCCGAAGGCGATGTGCACGGTCCCGAGGATCTTCTCGTCTTCGAGTATCGCCCCGGTGACGACGGCACGGTCGTTGGTGCCGACCCCGAGCTCGGCAACGGTACGTGCCGCCGGACCGGCCTTCTCCATCTGCGCCAGAAAGCGCCGCGCCTCGTCGCCGCCGTCCACGGCCACGGCCATGCCGCGCTCCACCGTGATTCGCACCGGGCTTGCGAGCTTCCCGATTCCCGCCAAGGAGGCGTCAACCACCACGACGCCCTCGGACCTGCCCTCGTCGGGGCGCATGTAGGCCTCGCCCGAGGGCAGGTTGCCCCACTGCCCCTTCGCGCGGATGAGGCCGGTGGAGGCAATCGCGGCGATGCCGTCGATCGGCATGGTGATGTCGGTTCCGGCCGCCGTCGTCACGCGCGCCACCTTCGCCGCCGTGAGGAGCGCGGCGACGCGCTGCGTGCGCCGGGCGATCGCCTCGTAGTCGGCGTTCATGGTGCGGATGAGACAGTCCTCGGTGATCCCGGGCATCGTGGCCACACGGGCTCCGGCGGCGGTGGCGCCGCGGCGGGCCGCGGTGTGGGTGATCGAGCGGGTGGTCACCGCCAGCACCGCGTCGACGCCCTTCATCGCCTCCGGCACCGGCGCCGGGGGCTCCTGCCCGTTGAGCTCGCGGACCGCGTACTCCAGGACGAGCACCTCGCGGGCGAGCGGCCTGGCCGCCTCGGCGAGCGCCCGCGCCAGGGACGCCAGCGGCGGATCGGTGACGACGAGGAGCGACTCGTGGCTTCTGATACCCAGGCATTCACGCACCGCAATCAGCGCCGCCTTCTCCAGCTCGGTCATCGTCACCTCCGGGGGGATTGTAAGGGCAGAGGGAGAAGCGTGGTCAGTGGTCAGTGGTCAGAAAGGGCGCGCGGAAAAGGTCGTGAGCTGACCACTGGCCACTGACCACGTCGTTCTTGTTCAGGCGCGGGTCACGCAGAAGACCGGGACGGCAGCCTTGCGGGCGAGAAACTGGCTGGTTGACCCGAGCACCAGCTCGACCATGCGCGCGTGACCGTGGGCGCCGAGCATGACCGCGTCGAAGGCACCCTCACCGAGCAGCCCGAGGAGCACCTGTTCGACCGCCTCGCCGCCTTCACGCCGGAATGTTGCTTGGATGCCATAGGGCTCGAGGTAGCGCTTGGCCTCGTCGAGGCAGCTCTTCGCGCGCTCCGGCTTGTCGTCGACGGTGACGACGGTCAGCGAGATCTCCAGCGCCCGGCAGATCTCGGCGGCATGATGGAGCGCGCGCGCCGCCTTCGGGCTGCCGTCGTAGGCGAGGAGCGGCCGGCGGATGTCGGCGGTCTGCTCGGGGACGACGACAACGGGCACCGGCGAGCGGCGCATCAGCGCCTCCGTCGTCGGTCCCAGCAGGTCCTCGTGGAGGCGGGCGTTGACGCCGCGCTTGCCGACGACCAACAGGTCGGCGAGCTTGGCCCCGGTGAGAATCCCGGACACTGCGCCGGCGCGCTCGAGGTGGAACGTCGACGCCACGCCGGCAGCCCGGCACTGCTCGGCAAAGCGCCTCCCGATCGCACCCGCCAGCTCCTCGAGCGTCGATCGCATCTGGGTTCCGAGGTCGAGAAACGGCTCGAACCCCATCGCGCCCGAGATATCGGTGATGAAGGCGCCCTCAAGAAAGCTCGTGTCGATGACGTGGATCCCGTGCACGGTGGCGCCGAGGCGCTGCGCCAGCGCGACCGCCACGGTCTCGGCGGCGGCGGCATGCGAGGATCCGTCGAGCCCTACCGCGATGTGCATGTACATGCCGGCCTCCCGAGTCGTTCCCTGCACCTTACGGTACTGCAAGCGGGTCGGGCCGACAAGCGGGGCGAGGAGCGCGGTCGGGCGACCGGACGGGGGCTCCCGTCGGTCCGATAGCGTGTCGGGCGAGACGTTGTCTTAATATGGCGGCCAGCGGGGCGGGCAGTGCCGAGCTGGGCAGCCCGCTCGCGCGGACGCAACGGGAGGCTGGAAATGGCGACGGCGTTGAAAAAGGACCAGGCGACGCTGCCCATCGAGGACGTGTTTTGGGCGTACCGCGCCATGCTGACCTCCCGCCGCGTCGACGACAAGGAGATCCAGCTCAAGCAGCAGAACCTCAGCTTCTTCCAGATCAGCGGCGCCGGCCACGAGGCGGTGCTGGTGGCGGCGGCCCGCCACCTCGATCCGGCGAAGGACTGGTTCTTCACCTACTACCGCGACCGCGCCCTGGTGCTCGCCCTCGGGATGACGCCGTACGAGATGTTCCTCGGCAGCGTCGGCGCGGCGTCGGGCCCCGACTCGCGCGGGCGGCAGATGCCGAGCCACTGGGGGAAGCACGCGCTGCACGTGGCGACGTCGTCCTCGCCGACCGGCACCCAGTGTCTGCAGGGCGTCGGCTGCGCCGAGGCGGGACGGTACATCGCGGCGCTCGACAACGCTGCAGCGCGCTTCGCCGCGGCTCCGGACGAGATCACCTGGGTGTCGGTCGGCGACGGCACGACCTCGGAGGGCGAGTTCTGGGAGTCGATCAACACGGCCTGCACCCTGCGCCTGCCGGTGCTGTTCATGATCGAGGACAACGGCTACGCGATCTCGGTTCCGGTCGACGTGCAGACACCGGGCGGATCGATCTCGAAGCTGCTGCGCTCCTTCCCGAACCTCCACATCGTCGAGGTGGACGGCTGCGACTACCCGGAGTCGCACCGCGTGCTCGGCGAGGCGGTCGCGCTGCTGCGCGGCGGCGCCGGGCCCGTGCTGGTGCACGCTCACGTGGTCCGCCCGTACTCGCACTCGCTCTCCGACGACGAGCGGCTGTACAAGACCGCCGCCGAGCGCGCAGCCGAGGCCGAGCGCGACCCGATCGCGCGAGCTGCACGGCTCCTGCGCGAGCGGTACGGTGTCGCCGCGGCCGAGCTGGAACGCATCGACGCCGAGGTGCAGTCCGAGGTGAACGAGGCGGCAACGCGGGCGCTCGAGCAGCCGCAGCCGGCGCCGGAGACGTGGGCGGCGAACATCTACTCGCCGGGAGTCGACCCGACCGCGGCCACGTTTGCCAATGAGCCGGCGTTCCCGGACCGCGCCGAGAAGACGATGGTCGACCTGCTCAACGCCTGCCTGCGCGACGAGATGGCGCGCGACGACCGCATCGTGGTGTTCGGCGAGGATATCGCCGACGCCTCGCACGAGGAGGCGCTCGCCGAGGTCAAGGGCAAGGGCGGCGTCTTCAAGGTCACGCACGGGCTGCAGCGGCTGTACGGGGCGCGGCGGGTGTTCAACTCGCCGCTCGCCGAGGCGAACATCGTCGGGCGGGCGATCGGGATGGCGCTGCGCGGGCTCAAGCCGGTGGTCGAGATCCAGTTCTTCGACTACATCTGGCCGGCCTACCAGCAGATCCGCAACGAGCTCGCCACCATTCGCTGGCGCTCCGGTGGGGACTGGTCGGCCCCGGTGGTGATGCGGGTCCCGGTCGGCGGCTACCTCAAGGGCGGCGGGCCGTACCACTCGCAGTCGGGCGAGGTGCTGTTCACCCACGTCCCGGGGCTGCGCGTCGTGATGCCGTCGAACGCCCTCGACGCCAACGGGCTACTGCGCACCGCGATCCGCTCCGACGATCCGGTGATCTTCCTCGAGCACAAGCACCTCTACCGGCAGACCCACAACAAGTCGGCGTACCCCGGGCCCGGCTACATGGTGCCGTTCGGCAAGGCGGCGCGTGCGCGCAAGGGGGACGACCTCACGGTGATCACCTACGGCGCCACCGTCGTGCGCTCGGTGCAGGCCGCCAGGCGTCTCGAGGAGGAAGCGGGGGCGACGGTGGACGTGCTCGACCTGAGGTCGCTGGCGCCGTACGACTGGGAGGCCGTCGCGGAATCGGTGCGGCGCACCAGCCGCGCCTTGGTGGTGCACGAGGACTGCCGGTCGTTCGGCTACGGCGCCGAGATCGCCGCCCGCATCGGCGACGAGCTGTTCGCCGACCTCGACGCGCCCGTTCGCCGGGTCGGCGCAAGAGACACCTTCGTCGCCTACGCCCCCTCGCTCGAGGAAGTGATCCTGCCGCAGCCCGACACCATCCTCGCCGCCATGCGCGACATCCTCGAGTACTGACGCAGGCCCCTGGCGAGGCGGCTCAATAGACGGCACGCCTGAGCGCATTGCCGGGCCACCAAGTCACTCCGCGCCGCTCCCTCGAGCGGCGCGCGCGTGCCAGCCATCACACTTCGCCCGGCGCCTGGCCGAACGTCGTATTCGCCGAGCCCGACATGCCCACGTAGACGGCGAGTTGGCGCGAAGTGGGATGCCTGGCAACGTCAGTCTCCATTCCCTGATGACCGCGGCACACGTGGTGTCCCCAAACCACTGTCATTACACTAGACTACCCGCGTCGCACGGCAGGAGGTTCGAGCGTGGGCGTCTTTCGGATTGCCAAGCAGTTCGAGATCGAGGCGGGGCACCGGCTGTCGAAGCACCCCGAGAAGTGCCGGTTCCCGCATGGCCACTCTTACACCATCGAGGTCGTCGTGAGCGCCGGCGGCCTCGACGGAAACGACATGGTTTGTGACTACAAGGCGCTGAAGATCGTCGTCCAGCACGAGCTGGAGCGCATTGACCACGCCATGTTGCTCGGTCCCGACGACGCGCACCGCGACGGGTTCGCGCCGTTCAGCGAGCGCGTCGTCGTCCTCGAGGACGGCGACCCGACCAGCGAGGTGATCGCTCGGGACCTGTTCCGCCGGGTGCGCGCGGCGTTCCGGCCGGGGATGACCGTCACGTCGCCAGGTGGCGCCGCTTACCGGGTCCCGGACGGACTGACGATCGAGCGCATCCGCGTGTGGGAGACGTCGACGACGTGGGCGGAGTACTCGGAGGAGCCGGGGACCGGGGACCGGGGACCGGGGACTGGGGAATGACCGAGGGCGAGCGGTCCGGCTGGCAGTCGCTGCCGCCGGAGATCGGGCGGGACGAGATCGCGGCATGGGCCCCGCGGATCGCGCGGCCGGTCGCGATCACCGGCGCGACCGGGCTCGTCGGGTCGCATCTCGCGTCGGTACTGATGTCCGCCGGGGTGCGGGCGCGCCTGTTGGTCCGCGATCCGGCTCGCCTGCTGCCGTCGCTGCGCGAGAGCAGCGACGTTGTGATCGGCGACCTCGAGGACGCCTCTTGCCTGGGCCGGCTCGTGGACGGCTGCGGCGCCGTCGTACACCTCGCCGGCCGTCTGCGCGCCGGGCGCGCCGGGGACTTCGACCGCACCAACCGGCTCGGCACCGAGGCGCTGGTCGCGGCGCTGCGCGAGCGGGCGCCGCAGGCGCGCTTGGTCCATGTCTCGTCATTGGCGGCGGCGGGCCCGAGCACCGAGCCGGCGGGCAAGCGGCCGGAGGACCCGCCGGCGCCGATCTCGGCGTACGGGCGCTCGAAGCTGGCCGGCGAGAACGCCGCACGCGCTCACTCGGGATCCTGGGTGATCCTCCGTCCGCCGGCCATCTACGGCCCCCGGGACATCGACGTCCTGCAGTTCTTCCGCCTGGTGGCGAAGGGGCTGGTGCCTCTTCCGGCGGGCGAGCGATGGGTGTCGATCGCGCACGTCGCCGACGTCGTCCGCGCGATCCTCGCGGCCGCGGCCGACGAGAGCATCGCCGGGGTTCTTCACCTCGGCGAACCGGAGCCGTGCGAGATGCGCCGGCTCATCAGCGCGCTGGCCGCGGCGGGCGGCGTCCGCGCGCGCGCGATCTCCGTCCCGCCGGTGTTGGTGTTTGCGGCCGGCCGCGTCGGCGACGTCCTGCAGCGTCTCGGCTTCCGTAGCGTCGCCGTCACCAGTGACAAGGCGCGAGAGCTGCTCGCGCGGCACTGGAGCGCGCGCACCGCGGAGTCGCTGCGCTCGCTCGGTCTCGGCGGATTCGTGCCGTTTGCCGACGGTGCGAGAGCCACATGGGCATGGTACCGACAGCATCGCTGGCTACCGCATGCTAAAATTCGTGGCGTATGAGCGCCGAGCCAAAGCGAGAACTCAAGGACTGCGTGGACATCTTCCAAAAGTGCTATGAGTTCCGTGATGCTGACGAGGTCAAGGAGGCAGGTCTCTACCCGTACTTCCGCACCATCTCGTCCGCCCAGGACCCGGTTGTGATGATGGACGGTCACGAGGTGGTGATGCTCGGGTCGAACAACTACCTCGGTCTCACCAATCATCCCGAGGTGAAGGCGGCAGCCCAGCAGGCGATCGATCGCTACGGGACCGGCTGCGCCGGATCGCGGTTCCTCAACGGGACGCTCGACATCCACGTCAAGCTCGAGGAGAAGCTCGCCGAGTTCATGCACAAGCCGGCCGCGCTCACCTTCTCGACCGGTTTCCAGGTGAACCTCGGCGTGATCTCCTGCCTGATCGAGCGTGGCGATGTCGTCTACCTCGACAAGCTCGACCATGCCTGCATCATCGACGGCGCGCGCCTGGGGTTCGGCTCGGTGGTCAAGTTCAACCACAACGACTCCGATGACTTCGCCCGCCGCCTTGCGCTGCGCGATCGCGGCAAGGGCGCGATGCTCGTGGTTGACGGTGTTTTCTCCATGGAGGGAGACGTCGTCAACCTTCCCGCGCTGGCCGGACTCGCCAAGCAGCACGGCTGTCGGGTGATGGTCGACGATGCTCACGGCATCGGTGTCTTGGGCGAGCACGGACGGGGTACGGCCGAGCACTTCGGGCTCGAGGCCGATGTCGATCTGATCATGGGCACGTTCTCCAAGTCGCTCGCCTCGGTGGGTGGCTTCGTCGCCGGCGAGGAGCGGGTGATCAACTGGATCAAGCACCGCGCTCGTACGCTGATCTTCTCGGCGGCGCCGCCGCCGGCCTCGGTCGCCGCCGTGCTCAAAGCGGTCGAGATCATCGAGCGCGAGCCGGAGCGCCGGGCGCGGCTGTGGGAGAACACCCGCTTCGCGGCCGAGGGCCTGCGCTCGCTCGGCTTCGACACCGGAGACTCGACGACCCCGATCATCCCTGTCGTCGTCGGCGATGACCGACTGGCGTTCTTCCTCGCTCGCCGGCTGCAGGAAGAGGGAGTCTTCGTCAACCCGGTGATCACGCCGGCGGTGCCGCCGGGTCGCGCGTTGCTGCGAACCTCGTACATGGCCACCCACAAGCGCGAGCATCTCGAGCGTGCGCTCGCCGCGTTCGCCAGGGTCGGCCGGGAAGTGGGGCTGGTGGCATGAATCTGGCGCCGCTGCGCATAGTCCCGGTGCGCTCCCGGGGTGAGCTGCGCCGGTTCGTCGACCTTCCATGGCGGCTGTACCAGGGTGACCCCTGCTGGGTGCCGCCGCTGAAGAAGCAGGTCCGCGGGCTCCTCGACACCGCGCACCCGTTCTACCGCAACGGCGCTGCCGATCGCGAGCTCTTCCTCGCCTGGCGGGGTGGTCGCGTCGCAGGGCGCATCGCCGCGATCGTCAATCGGGCCCACAACACGTTTCACGGCGACCGCTGGGGCTTCTTCGGCTTCTTCGAGTGCGAGGACGATCCGGCTGCGTCGCAGGAGTTGCTCGCCGCGGCGAGCGACTGGGTCAAGGCATGCTCGTGCGACACCCTTGTCGGCCCCGTGAACCCTTCGACGAACTACGAGGCCGGCTTGCTCGTCGACGGCTTTGGCTCGCCGCCGGTGGTGATGATGACGTACAACCCGCCGCGGTACGCCGAGCTGCTCGAGACAGCCGGGTTTGCCAAGGCGAAGGACCTCGTCGCCTTCTGGTCGCAGGTGCACGCCGGCTCGCTGGAGAGGCTCGAGAGGTTCACCGACCGCACGCGCAAGCGCGAGCCCGACCTGCACATTCGCCAGGTCGACCTCCGCCACTTTCGCGACGAGGTTCGAATTGTCCGCCAGATCTACAACAAGGCGTGGGAGAAGAACTGGGGGTTCGTGCCTGCCAGCGAGGGCGAGTTCGACTACCTCGCCCACGATCTCAAGCCCCTGGTGGACCCGCCGCTGGCGCGCATCGCCTTCTGCAAGGACGACCCCGCCGGCTTCCTCCTCGCGATCCCCGACGTCAACCCGGCTCTGGCGGCGCTCGACGGATCGCTCGCCAACCCGATCCGCCTGCTACGCGCCACGTTGATCGGCCGCCGGCGCGTCGGCCTGCGGGTGATCACGATGGGCGTCAAGGAGGAGTACCGGCTGCGCGGCTTCGAGGGTGTGATGTTCTGCGAGGGGCTGCGTGCAGCTCTCGATCGTGGCTATCGGTGGTGCGAGTACTCGTGGATCCTCGAGGACAACGAGCTGGCCAAGCGCACCGTCCGCCTGATGAACGCCGAGCAGTACAAGACCTACCGGGTCTACGCCAAGCCGGTCTAGGAGCCTGTCGGGGAAACGGGGTGGGCCGCGTTACGAGCGCCGCGGGGCCAGGTGCAAGGCGCCGCGACGACGGCGATGTGCCTCCATCGCCGAGGAGCGGCAACGCCGCAGATGGCC
>Ga0315273_10000265_pt1 | contig 51151 bp, 45 predicted proteins | sample YL17G02_0_MG_FD_205753 | JGI IMG/M metagenome (GOLD analysis project Ga0315273, IMG submission 205753) | Sediment microbial communities from Yellowstone Lake, YNP, Wyoming, USA - YL17G02_0 | ecosystem: Environmental > Aquatic > Freshwater > Lake > Sediment | place: USA: Wyoming | collected... | reverse complement strand
GCTGACCTGGTTGGGTTTGGCTATAATGGAGTTTGGGTTGCCCCCTCAAATGGCGCTGGTTTCGACCCCATGAGCATGTGGACAACCAATTTTAACTATTCCCAGGAAGGTTGGAGGGTGGAGTTGCATCCTCGTATGACAGGAGATGTAAATGGAGATGGGAATGCTGACCTGGTTGGGTTTGGTTATAATGGAGTTTGGGTTGCTATTGCGCAATAGATGCCAGGCCTGAATCTCGCATCTTACAAATCAAATAGAGAGCTGGACACGCGGCTGGCGCCGCACCGCCTGGGTGTACAGCAGGGTCTTCCTAACTATACAGTAGCTTTGATCCCGCTGTGAATCGCATCACCATCGAATTCAGGGATGCCTCCAACAATGTCGTTGGTTTCACCAGTACGGCGGTGTCTACCCATCGCTAACTATTTGATAATTTGAGTTTGTGTTATGTAAACAAACAGAGCCGTGGGATTTTTCTCGCGGCTCTGTTTGTTTATCTGTTTACTGCTTACAACCCTGCCGCCTTCTTCAATGCGGCGGCCTTATCCGTCTTTTCCCAAGGGAACTCAATATCATCGCGGCCAAAGTGACCGTACGCGGCGGTCTTGCGGTAGATCGGTCTGCGCAGGTCGAGGTCACGGATGATGGCGCCTGGGCGCAGGTCGAAGTGCTCGAGGATCAACTTGCCAATTTTGCCGTCAGCGATCTTGCCGGTGCCGAAGGTTTCCACGTTGACCGAGAGCGGGTGTGCCACGCCGATGGCATAGGCCACCTGGATCTCACAACGGTCAGCCAGTCCGGCCGCGACCACGTTCTTGGCCGCCCAGCGCGCCGCATACGCGGCAGAGCGATCCACCTTCGTGGGGTCCTTGCCCGAAAAGGCGCCGCCGCCGTGACGACCCATACCGCCATAGGTATCCACGATGATCTTGCGTCCGGTCACACCGGCATCACCCATTGGGCCGCCAATCACAAAACGTCCGGTGGGGTTGACGAAAATCTTCAGATTTTTATCAACCAGATCTTTTGGCAGAGTTGGGTAAATAATATGCTCGCTGACCTGTTCGACGATCTCAGCATGTGAGACTTCAGGCGCGTGCTGGGTGGAGATCAGCACTGTGTCAATGCGTTTGGGTTTCCCGAATTCATATTCCACCGTCACCTGGCTTTTGCCGTCCGGGCGCAGCCATTCCAACGTGTCATTCTTGCGTACCTCGGCCAACCGTCGGGCTAATTTGTGCGCCATATAAATCGGCATCGGCATCAGAGTGGCTGTCTCATTGCACGCATAACCGAACATCATACCCTGGTCACCGGCGCCGATTTTATCCAGGTCTTCCTGGTCGCCGCCCTTGGCTTCCAGTGACTTGCTGACGCCCATATCGATGTCCGGGCTTTGGCTGGCAATGGCCGAAAGCACGCCACAGGTATTGCCGTCAAAACCTTTCTTGGCGCGGTCGTAACCGATCTCGATGACCACCTTGCGGACGAGTTCATCAAAGTTGACAAAGGCCTTGGTGGTGATTTCGCCCAACAGCATCACGTACCCTGTCTTGGTGGCCGTCTCACAAGCTACGCGCGAGTAGGGATCCTGTTCAATGCAGGCATCCAATACCGCATCCGAGATCTGATCGCACATCTTATCGGGGTGACCTTCCGTCACCGATTCTGATGTAAACATCAGGCTGGGCGAAGACATAAAAGTGTTGCTCATTGTTTTTGTTTCTCCTTATGGAAAATAAATTGCCCTTCCAACGTGCTGAAAGGGCAATTTATGCATAATGCTTATGTACCCTCTCATCTCCCAGAAAATCTATCTGTCGGAATTGGCACCGTATTCAACTTTCGTTGATCGGTTGTCGAGGCATCGCAGGGCCGTTCCCTCCGCCTCTCTGGATAAGAGCGCCGTGTTGGGGCTATTGAATTGTGGCGGCATGATACCACAGGTAAAGGCATGATGTCAATTAAAAAACGATGGTCACAGCAATTCTCGTTATGAATAATGTCGGTGCGAGGCGTTCTTGTTCTCAGCCGAAGCAGTCTCCCAATAACAGGGGATTGCTTCATCGGGAAGATCAAGCGTCGTACTGAGTCTGTCGAAGTATGCCCTCCTCGCAAAGACATAATGAGAATTGCTGACTTCCTCTGGGGCTATAAGCCTGTTTCCGTTTAATTGCCTGCCGCGCAGCGGAAGCCTATTTTTACAGAACTTTTTCCATAGCGTGTTGGGTCGCTTACTGGTGCAAGCAGGTTCGGCCCGGGCAAACTGCCGCGGTTTGAAACGCGTATGTCCAGGAATGTATCCTGATAGGAACCACCGCGGATTACACGATTATATTTTCCCGGTATTTGAGTGGGGCCAATTGGATTAATCGTGCCGGCGGTTGGATAATAATCCCCATCAAATACATCTTCCACCCATTCCCAGACATTGCCGGCCATATCCAATATTCCAAAGGGACTTGTTCCCGCGCTATAAGAACCCACACGGCTTGTATCGTGGACGAGACTGTCGAAGTTGGCGTAAGTCTCTGAAGGTGGCTCATAGCCCCAGGGATAAGTCCGCAGGTCATCGCCGCGCGCGGCGCGTTCCCATTCTGCTTCGCTGGGCAGGCGGCGACCTGCCCATTCGCAATAGATCTTTGCTTGCTCCCATGAAATGTTCACAACCGGGTAATCCCTGTACTCAGGATTGATGAAATAATCTGGTCTTCTTTGTGAGAAGATACTATGTTCCTTCGAGCATGTGCCCGCCTGGATGCAGATTGCGTACATGCCATTGGTAACTTCAAGTTTGTCCATCCAAAAGGAATCCATCGTCACTTCATGGCCGGGTTTCTCGTCTGCCTCTGCATTGACATCGAACGCGCCCATGTGCAAACTTCCCGCAGGGATTTTCACTTGCGGCATACCGTCCATGGGTGAGACGCGTTCAGGGATGGATGTGGAGGCTGGGGTTGGTGTTAGCCCCTGTGTGGGAGTGGGTAATTCAGGCGTTGCCGAAGGCTGTAATTCCGATGTAGCGGTTGTTGTTACCGTTGGGCTTGCTGTTTCTGCTGGAATAATAGAACTTGCAGGCTGGCAAGCCGTGAGCAGGAGAATTGAGAAAAGGAGTAAGGAGTTCTTCATTGCAAACATTATTCCTAAATTTGACGGATTTTACTTTACGTGATATTCACCGCATACAAAGATAACGCTGGTGATTTCTCTACGGACTGCAATTTGTAAGGTCATAGGTTAATTGAATATAGTTGTTAATTGCTTGTTCAGCGTCACAATAATTTGGGTGGACTTTTAGCGCCTTGTTCCAATCCGCCAGCGCTCCGTTGATATCTCCCTTGCGATGAAGGCCGTATCCATGCCATAACAAGGCCTCCTCTGCATAATAGCCGTTGATCGGTTTGTAAGTGTTTTCTGTCACTTCAAGTAAATAGTCGATTTGGTCGGCATTGTAATAGGCAAAAAATGGACCGAACTGATAGCGCGTCATGCGTTGGGGCAAACCGATTGTGAAAGCCTTGTCGTAAGCCTGGGCAGCTTCACCATAGCGTTCAAAGTAGACGAGATTACTACCGAGGTTGAACCATGCAAAGGGGTCGTTCGAATCGGTTATTGTAGCCGCTTGAGCGATGGCAAGGGTGTTTTGTCGATTTTGGTCCGCATCCCAATTGACTCCTAGGATTGACTTGATCTCTTCTTCATCCTGCGGCAGGTAAATTACCATATAAAGATAATTGAATGGTTTCCAATCTTTCATTAAGATGTCATATGGGATTTTTTTATCCGGGCCGCGCAAGGGATCTTGAGCGGTGACAATACTTTGCGAGTCATCGTAACCGGTAATGAGCAAATAATGAGCATCCCAAAGATCGTCGTTGGGGCCATTCGCATCCTGAGGGTCGAGCGTGGAGGCTTCCTCGATGATGACGGGATAGCTCGCGGCCAGCAGGCGCTTTAGCAGATTGATATCGCCACCCACACGGAATTCCGCGCGTAGCCAACCAGCCTCGTTGAGGATGTAATAACGCAATTCATCAGGGTTTACATTGCGATCTTTATCGATGGGTTTGATGACCTTTGCGATGTCATCCTGGGTCCCCTCCCAGCCATACATGCGCAAAGCCATTGTCAGTGTGGCTGGGCCGCAGTTGTTAATGCCCTGTAATTCATATCTCCCGGCTTGTAAAGAGACTTGGGGCGGAAGCGGTTGGGATATGGCCGTAGGTGTGGAGGATAGTTCGGTCGCAATAAGTATTGGTGTAGGTGGCAGAGCCGTAAAAATTGCAAAAGGTGTGGATGACACTGGTGTGGGCATCTTACCAACAGGGTTCACCACGTTTTTGATATACGTTGACCACACTTCGTAGCGCCATTCAAGGCGGGACCGAATCGCTGGAATTTGATTTATTAAAAAGGCCAGCAATCCGAAGATCACCAGCCCGATTAGGATGTTTCTGGCTTTTTTAGACATACGTGGGAGTTTACCATGCCTTGCTGAATGAGAATTAAGATTCTGATGGAAGACGCGTCATCACCTGCCATCACGGATCAGACATATCAGTTAGGAAAAAATTATTCCCTGTCGATCCCGCCGCTACACTGGCTTTGTTGGGACACGTCAATGCATTACAGGGCGAACAAGTATACGCAGCCGGCATATTAATGAGTTGAAGTGAAACATTTGATACCGATGTACTCGCCACGGCATATATACCCACATAATCCCCACTGCTTACTACCTTTGCTGAAGTTGCCTCACCTCCATTGTTGTATCCTACCCCCAAATTAGAGGTCTGCGTCCACGGTTGCGCCGTCGAACAACTCCCAGTCGGATCATAATACACTCCCCCCATGATATATGACAGTCTGGTGAAGTTAGTTGCCGGACAATCCACCCACGGGCCATATGGCCAATCCCGTACGATTGCACTTATATAAATAGTTCCAGGTCCGGGGTAACTTGCCAAGTTAATCACTGTATAGCAGGTACCAGCAGAAGCATCACCATATCTCGTTGCTTCATAATTATGAGAATTCCCATCTTTTGACACAGTTATCCACACCGTCGGCCCATGATATGCAGCATGCGTCTGCCCTCCAAATGCTCCTTTCACATAGATATAAAAATTCCCACTCGGCCTTGAGGTTTGCGTTTGCTGTGGGTACACGCTCTCACACCTGCCAGGTGGACAATCCGGACACCATGTCTCACAGGTTTTTGTGCAATCATCGCCATTACAATCCTTCTCACACTCCTTCTGCATACTCCCACACGGACATCTCGGACAATTCGGTTCACATCCCGTATCTCCCCCGCCCCCACTCGTACTCACCCGGATCGGCACATAGTACCCTGGCCTCGTCGTCGATTCATAATACCCCGATATCACCGGATGATCCTTCGTCCCCCCAATGATCGCCCCCGTCGTGTGCTCTCCAGGAGTAACTGTCGCTGCCTCCCCACCACTCAAAGGAGGGACGTAATACGCTCTAGTGCTACTATCAGTCAAAAAATCGGTAGTGGTTGATAAGTAAGTGACAGTTCTAAACGCGAATTTCGCTAATGGGCGAATGACGCGAATTTTCAGAAAATATTGGCGAAACTCGCCAAATTTCGCGCCATTCGCGTTAATAAAGCAGTTCAGTTGCAGACTTGAAAATTGCCATCACTTACAAAGTAACCACTACCATGGGCGAATGACGCGAATTTTCAGAAAATATCGGCGAAATTCGCCAAATTTCGCGCCATTCGCGTTAAAAAAGCAGTTCAGTTGCAGACTTGAAAATTGCCATCACTTACAAAGTAACCACTACCAAAAATTTTACGCGCTTCGTCCTGTTTCCCTGCTTTGTACGCTGTTATGCCCTGTTGAAGTAAATCATCCATGAAAACATCCTCTCTGCGGAAAGTAGCCGCTGACGGTTTGCACTAGTGGGCAATGGGGCGGGCGTAGACTCCCATCAAAACGGGACACTGCCTACCTGCACCTTGCCGCAGGCACAGGTGAGCGTAGTATAAATCAATATGACGGGGTGAATATAACATTGTCAAAATAGTTAGATTAATGTCGGTCATCTTTTACGAACTACGCACTACGGATTGCGTTTTACAAATTACTCCAAATCACTCAACACATCACTAATCGAATCCAGCACATCGCCTGCGAGCACCGATGCGGTTGTGCCCATATCATCGGCGGCGTATAAGCCTGCCCGCGCGTGGATCCACGCGCCGGCGATGGCCGCCTCGTAGGCATCCACGCCCTGGGCACGCAGACCAACCATCAGCCCCGCGAGCACGTCACCTGTCCCGGCGCGGGCGAGGGCCGGCGTGGCAACCGGGATGATCGTCATGCGTCCATCCGGCGAAGCAATGATCGTAAACGCGCCCTTGAGCACGAGCACGTGTCCCCATTCCTTCGCGTACTTGCTGGCAACGCCCTGACGATCCGCTTGAATTTCTTCCACCGATAAACCCGTCAGCACAGACATCTCGCCGGGGTGCGGAGTCAATATGGCGGGCGCGGGAAGTAAGCTATGCCAATCCTTTATCTTCGCCAATAACTTCAAACCATCTGCATCAAAGACCAGCGGTGGCAGGGAATTGGTCTTTTCGTCTTTTTTCCCAGCCCCGCTTTTTATAAACCCAATGTGGGACGTCCCCTTCTTTGAAGCAGACTGGCCAAGCAGATTCTCGATAAATTCCCTGGTCTTATCTTCGGTTCCGAACCCCGGCCCGACGAGTAGGGCTGTGGCGCGTTCAAGATTCTTGATTAGCACTTCGGCCGCGTTCTCCGAAACGACCCCCATCTCATGCGGAAGCAGGATCCACGTCGCCTCGGGGAATTGACCGGCAAGCGCGCTGTGCAACGGGGCAGGCACAGCCATTGTGACCAATCCCGCGCCGACGCGATATGCGGCCAGGCCAGCCAGCAACGGCGCGCCCGTGTAATTAAGCGAACCTGCAACGATCAGCGCAGTTCCAAACGTGCCTTTATGCGCATCCAGCGGGCGTTCGGGGAGTAACGATGCGACCAATTGCTCCTCTGCCACTTCGATATTAAGCCCCTGCATGGAATTCAGGTCATAGGGGAGGCCAATATCCACGGTCTTTAATTCGCCGATATATTCAAAAGCCGGGAATTGCAACAAGCCTTTTTTGACCGCCTCCATCGTGACAGTGACATCGGCCATAATGGTCTCATCCGCCACCTCGCCGGTATCGCAATCCACGCCGGAGGGACAATCCACGGCCACGACCAGGGGCGACTCATCCAACTCAGCCAGGATGAAGGCGCACTCAGCAAGGATGTTACTAATATCTTCTTTCAGTGGCAATTTGAAACCAGTCCCCAGCACACCATCCAGGAGGATATCCGCATCGCTTAAACCTGACGCAAGGTTTTCGAAGCCTTCATCGTCACCCGCAGAAGAGACCTCGCCGCCGGCCTCCAGCAAACGCTTGACCAGCGCGTCCTTCTTGCGTTTGATCAGGTAGGCATGTGCGGACCAGCCTGCCTCGGCAAGTTCAGCCAATGCGATGAGCGTATCGCCACCATTATTTCCCGGTCCGACCAGACCGAAGACTTTTACCAGTTCCTCATCCGGATACAGGTCAAGGATTATCTCAGCCAGTCCGATGCCGGCGTTTTCCATCATTTGGTTGTAGGAAAGTCCGCTTGCGTCGGCTTCCTTTTCAATCGCTTTCATTTGTGTAACGGTTACCAATTTCATGTTGCCTCCAAAAATTGCCTGTCGAAAATACTGATTTTCATTATATAATAAATCAGGCGTAAATAGTGGACTCAGAAATTTAGACCCAAGGAAAAGTAGACTATGAAACAGCCAGACCCCATCGAATTCGAATTCGAAATTGAAGTTTCGGCGCAGGACGCGACCGAGGAAGACTTGGATAAGTTGACGCGGCAATTGCTCAGGGAATTACGCGAGGCGGATGTCGAATCTGCCGAACTTGCAAAAAGCGACTCCGCTCCACAAGGGACAAAATCCATTGATCCCGTAACCATTGGCTCCATCGTAGTTGCCGTTGTGCCAGCAGTCGTGCCCAAGGTGTTTGAGATGGCGCAAGCCTGGGCAACGCGCGGACAGGGACGCACCGTCAAATTTAAGGGGAAAGTTGGCGGGCAGATGATCGAATTTGAAGGCCACGCACAGGATTTTGAGAAACTCGTCGCGTCACTTTCAAAAGGAAAAAAGAAGAAATGAGCGGCAAGTATGCTTTGGTCATCGCCAACACAGATTACAGCGATCCCGCCCTGGCGCAATTAACAGCCCCTGGCAGGGATGCCGAGGATTTCGCGCGCGTTCTCAGGGATAAGGAAATCGGGGCATTTGACGATGTCAAGGTTTTATTGAACGGTTCTGAACCCGAGGCGCGCGAGGCGATTGATGAATTTTTCGACCAGAAAAAAAAAGACGATCTGCTCCTCCTTTATTTTTCCGGTCATGGCGTACGCGACGAGATAGGCTCGTTGTATCTGGCGCTCAAAAACACCACGCGCGCCCGTTTGCGCGCCACAGCTCTCAAGTCCGATTTTATTCGCGAGGCAATGGATCAAAGCTACTCGAAGCGCGTGGTGCTGATTCTGGATTGTTGTAACAGCGGCGCGTTCGCGCAGGGAACCAAGGCGGAAATCGGCGGAAGCATCGGAACTGTCTCTGCATTCGATGCCACAGGGTACGGACGTATTGTCCTCACTGCCAGTGACTCAACACAGTTCGCATGGGAAGGCGACAAGGTGATTGGTGGTGACACGCAAAATTCCCTGTTCACGCATTTTCTTGTCCAGGGATTGGAAGGCGAGGCGGATCACGATGGCGATGGTCGTATCACTGTTGACGAGTTGTTCGATTATGCCTATAAGAACGTAAGGCTTGCCACCCCAAAACAAACCCCGTCGAAATTTTCAGACAAACAACAAGGCGAAATCGTCCTGCGGCAAAGCACGCGCATTGAAAACATCAAACCTGCGCCATTGCCCGATTATTTGCTCGAAAAGATGAATGATTCATACGCGCCTGTACGCGAACTCACGGTGAAGGAACTGGAAAAATTAGCCAAAGGCAAAAATCTTGGGATTGCGCGCTCTGCGCGTGAAGCGTTGGAAAAGATGGTGGAGGAGGATGACAGCCGACGTGTGGCGCAACTTGCATCCCAGGTGCTGGAAACCATTCGACAGGCAGAAGAGCCGGTTGTTCAAAAAGATGAAGAAGAACGCATAGCGCGCGAAAAGTTAGAAGCGGAACAAGAGGCGGAGGTGGAACGCAAAGAGAAGGAAGAAACACAACGTCTCGCCGCGCAGAAAGCAGAAGACGAACGGATAGCACGCGAAAAGATTGAAGCGCAACAAAGAGCGGAGGCGGAACATAAGGCAAGGGAAGAGGCGCAACGTCTCGCCGCACAGAAGGCAGAAGAGGAACGCAGCGCGCGAGAGAAGATTGAAGCGGAACAAAGAGCGGAGGCAGAACGTAAGACAAAAGAAGAGGCGCAACGTCTCGCCGCGCAAAAGGCGGAAGAGGAACGCATTGCGCGCGCGAAGTTAGAAGCAGAGCAGAGAGCGGAGGCAGAACGTAAGACAAAAGAAGAGGCGCAGCGTCTCGCCGCACAGAAGGCAGAAGAGGAACGATTGGCGCGTGCAAAGATCGAAGCAGAGCAAAAAGCCATATCTGAACCCAAAACGACTCCGCGCAAGGAAGAAGCGCCACGGCTTGCCGCGCATAAGATGGAAGCAGAGCAGAGAGCGGAGGCTGAACGCAAGGCGCGGGAAGAAGCCCAGCGTCTCGCCGCACAAAAAGCAGAGTGGCCAATTAAGGAAGAATCAATTTGGAAGTTCGGTAAACAACAAATCTTGCGCGGGCTGATAGGAGCAGCCATATATTGGGCAGTAAGTCTGGTCAGTCCATCATTTGGGCTAATAGGAATGCAAATATCCGTACTGATATTTTTTAGCGTCGCATTTGGACCGTGGGTGGGATTAATAACTGCCTTCCTTGGCGAATTAATCCGCATTATCTTATAAATGCCGGTAAAGAGGACTCTCTCGCTATGAACTCCATCTCCGTCTTTTCAATAATCTATCTTGGTTTGGTGGGATTCCTCGCCGGATTAACCACCAACAAGATTATGCACTTTCGCAGTTACCAGAACATATTAAAAGTGATTGCCATCAATGTGCTTGCAATGCTTGTTAATTATATGGTTTTCAGTTATTACTATGGAGGTATTTATTCCCTACTTAAGTATCTAATTATCAACTCAATCTTCCTGGCGCTCCTAATGGTGACTTTTGCTAAAACTGTAAATCGAGATCAGCCCACCTTCGACAATGCTGTAAAACCTGTTTCATTGCCATCCGAAGAAGTCAAGAGCGCCAATGTCCAATTTCTCTCATGGTGGAAAAGAATGCTTATTGGCGGAGCCATTGGAATACTAATAATAATTATAGTAAGTCTTATTTTCGGTGGCAATGCAGGTCCCGAGGAAATCATTTTAATAGTCGCCATTTACGCTGCAACTGGTTTTATAATATACCCATGCAAAGTGTCCATATTCTTAGTAGTGTTGGGCTTTTTTATTGCAGGGATTATAGGAACCCTCGTAGATTCTTCCAGTGAAGTTTTTATTCTATTCGGGACATTTTTGGGCATCCCCGGCGGAGCATTGCTATCCAGAATTCTTTATTGGGTGAAAGTAATAAAGTAGCATGAAATACGCGCTGATTATCGCCAACACCGAATACACCGACCCAAGCCTTGCCAAACTCTCCGCCCCCGGCAAGGATGCGGAGGAATTCGCACGCATCCTCAAGGACAAGGATATCGGCGCGTTCGACGATGTTCAGGTTTTGTTGAACCAGCCTCAATCCACCGCGAACGAGGCGATTGATGAACTCTTCACGCAGAAGAAGCCCGACGATCTCTTGTTGCTGTATTTCTCAGGCCACGGCGTACGCGATGAGATCGGCGCGTTGTATCTGGCAGTGAAGAATACCAACCACACGCGCTTGCGCTCCACCGCCATCAAATCGGATTTTGTTCGCGAAGCAATGGACCAGAGCCGCTCGAAGAAGCAGGTCATTATTTTGGATTGCTGTAACAGCGGCGCGTTCGCACAGGGGACCAAGGCTGTGACCGGTGGGAGCATGGGAACCGCCAGCGCTTTCAAAGGCACAGGCTATGGACGCGTGGTGTTGACCGCCAGCGACTCAACCCAGTTCGCATGGGAAGGCGACAAGGTGATCGGCGGTGACACGCAAAACTCCCTGTTCACACATTTTCTTGTCAAAGGACTGGAAGGCGATGCCGATCACGACGGCGATGGCCGTATCACCGTGGGTGAGTTGTACGATTACACTTATGAACAGATCGTGAACATCACGCCACAGCAGACGCCGGGCAAATGGTCATATAACCAAAAAGGGGACGTTGTCTTATGTCAACGAATGCGCGTGGAAAGCATCAAGCCTGTAGCGTTGCCAAATGAATTGACGGAAGCCATTGAAGACACGCGTCCCTTCGTGCGTGAGGGCGCGGTGCGCGAGTTGGAAAAGATTCTCAAGGGCAAAAACATAGCATTGGCGCGTTCTGCCCGTGAAGCTTTAGAAAAGATTGCGGCAGAAGATGACAGCCACCGCGTGGCACAGTTTGCCGCGCAAGTGTTGGAAACTGTCCGCCAGGCAGAACAACTGGCCGCGCAAAAAGCAGAAGAGGAAAGATTAGTACACGAAAAGATCAAGACAAAACAAAGGGCGGCGGCGGAACGCAAGGTAAGAGAAGAAGCGGGACGCCTCGCCGCACAGAAGGCGGAAAAGGAGCGATTAGCGCGCAAAAAGATTGAAGCGGAACAAAAAGCGGAGGCGGAACGCAGGGGGAAGGAAGAGGCGCAACGTCTTGCTGCGCAGAAAGCAGAAGAGGAGCGCACTGCGCGCGAAAGATTTGAAGCGGGACAAAAAGCCGAGGCAGAAAGAAAAGCAAGAACTGATGTTTCACACAAAATAAATCTCAAGCCGCTACTTGCCATCAGCGGCGTTATCGCCGCTTTGATTTTGCTTTTTGTGGGAGCAGGCTACATTATTAAATTTTTCTTCCCAGCAAGTACACCCACGCCATTCGGTCTACAGCCCACCGCGTCAGAAGCCCCTGTTGTTGCCACCGAACCGTCTGTTATCAATCCTGGCATTGGCAGCACGCAAGTTTCAGATAAAGATGGCATGGTGATGGTCTTTGTGCCAGCAGGTGACTTTACCATGGGAAGCAATGATTACGATAATGAAAAACCCATCCACACTGTTTACCTTGATTCGTTTTGGATTGACCAAACTGAAATGACCAATGCCATGTATGCCAAATGCGTAGATGTCAGCGTTTGCCAGCCTCCATCGAATACAAGTTCCTATACGCGTCCCAGTTATTACGGTAATCCCGAATTTGACGATTATCCCGTCATTTATGTGGATTGGGACAAAGCAAAAACCTATTGTGAATGGGCAGGACGCAGGCTGCCAACCGAAGCCGAATGGGAGAAAGCCGCTCGTAGCACGGATGGACGCAGTTTTCCCTGGGGTGAAGGCATAGATTGTCAAAAAGCGAATTGGTGGGGAGGGGATGGTGGTTGTATAGGTGATACAACAAAAGTAAAATCTTATCCTGATGGCATTAGCCCTTATGGTACATATGATATGGCTGGAAATGTTCGGGAATGGGTAAACGATTGGTATAGTGCAACTTACTATCAAAGCTCGCCATCCTCCAATCCTTTGGGCCCAGATTCAGGACAATACCGCGGTTTGCGTGGCGGCTCGTGGTACAACCATGGGTATGGCTGGTACCCTGGGTACTATGCCCGTTCTGCGTATCGTGGCAGGTTCGATCCTACTTCCGATCCGCTCAACCTCATTGGTTTCCGCTGTGCCCGTGGTACATCCCCATAGAGGGCTCATATCCATAAAGGACAAGGAGGATGAAAGATGAATGATGAATGATGAAGGATGAAATCAATCCATTCAAGTTCTTGGAGAACTCAGAGGGATTTTTACATTCACTCCCATAAATCTTTCGATACATCTTCCAACCCCAACTCAACCAACTTCTCTTTTGTTGGCTTTCCTGTTACATCATCCCAACCGCGGGCCTCGTAATAACCGAACAACATCCCCTCGATATCCGGCGTAAAACCGTTCGCTCCGCCTTCTTTGTACGACTCAAGCAAGGCCTTGGGAAGCGTGTCGTTCGCGGCAGTTAGCCCCATGCGGTTGTTGATGGCGCGCTTGAGGTTCCAGCCGCGTTCGCCTGATTTCATCATATCGTGGATCGTCCACTCGTAGCCGCAGGCCGCGTTGATCAAATCCACAACCATTTGCGGCTCGACGTTGGCCAGGATACATATCACAGCCGAATTGAAAACCGCACGCCAATCCTGGTGACGCGCCACATTGGCGGCCTTCTCGGCCTGCGCATGACGGTCATAATAGGTAATGCCCAACTGCTCGATCGTATGGCCCCAATCCACGAAGAAGTAATCGGATTGATTATGGCACGCGCCGCGCGGCGAGGTGGCATAAGACAAGGCCATGCCCGAAACACCGCGTGGATCGTGGTACGCGACTTCAAGTCCATTGACCTGCACGGCTTCATCTTCCGCATCAAAGGCCTTGCCAAGTCTACGCGAACCTTGCGCGATGAGTTTGCCAATCCCTTCAAGATGAGCAGTCATCCTCACCAGTTGACACACTGCGGCCACATCGCCCCACTTCAATTCCAATCCGCCGGTATCTTTTGTAGTGATTTTGCCCATCTCGAACAAATGAAACGCAAGCCCGATGGTATTGCCGGCGCTGATCGTATCCATGCCATAACGATCACACAGTTCGCCAAGCCGCGTGACCTCGGCCAGATCATCAATCAAAAGATTCGGACCAAAGGAAACAATCGTCTCATATTCCGGACCTTTGCGTTTGGCTCCATCTTCGAGCTTGACCACCCGCCCGCAGGCGATCACGCATCCCTGGCAGGCGCTGTGCCCAGCCAAAATTGTCTCAGCCATCATCGAGCCAGAAATTTTATCCACTTTGGGGAAGGAACCCTGGTGATAATACTTCGACGGCATGGCCCCCATGTACTCCGCATAATTCGCGGCGCCCGCCGTGCCAATTTCATGGATGGTCTTCGCTTCGTTATCCTGCTTGAGGGCGCGGTTGGCCTCGGAACGCAAAACAGCATAAAGGCCCGCGTGAACGAGCGGAATTGTCCCTTTGCCATGCACCGCGACGGCCTTGAGATTCTTCGAGCCCATCACCGCGCCGAGTCCAGTCCTTGCGGCAAAACGTCCGTGGTCACAGCCAATGGATGCAAACAGGACGCCGCGTTCACCTGCCAAGCCGATCACTGCGACATGCGCGCCCGCGACGCCGATCTCCGCTTTGACCAAATCCTGCGTCTCGTAAGTATCCTTGCCCCATAGATGCGTTCCCGCGCGGACCTCAAGCCTGCCCTCGTTAACAAAGAGGTAAACAGGCTGCGCGGCTTTTCCCGTTATCCACAGACCGTCAATCCCGGCCTTGCGTAACTCCGGACCCCAAAAGCCGCCGATGTTTGCCTCCGCCCAAAGACCCGTTGCCGGACTCTTGCCGCAGATCACAAAGCGGCCGGTGGTTGGACCCGATGTGCCGGTCAAAGGACCGGTTAGAAATAACAGGGGCGCTTCAGGTGAAAGCGCATCCAGATCCATCGTGAGGGAGGAATAGAGAATACGCGCCGCCAGCGACGCGCCGCCCAGAAAATCCTTTTCCCATTCCACAGGGATTTTATATTCTTCGACTTTGCTGATGTTAAGATCAATTTTGAGGATAGGTTGCATGGGGTTTGATGTTTACAGGTTTTCAGGTTGAAGGTTGGCAGGTTAAAGGATGAACAATCAAACATTCAAACCTGCCAACCTGAAAACGATTAAAGAATTTCCTTCGTCACTTCATTTGCACAGCGGACGAAATCCAGCACGACCGGCACGTTCCGCATCATATAGCTCATACTGCCCTGCACTTTTAACTTCATCGTCATCATGGCTGTCATGGGATTCATCCTGCCCGTCAGGATGGCAGTAATATCATTGTAATTTGCGCGCATCGTAAAGGCAGGTTTCGGATAGGCGGAGCTATCGGGCTTGTAGTCAACCTTTCGGCACTTACCATGCCAGAGGTCCAGGTAGAACGTGAGCTGCTCACTCAATGCGCCCTCGGGTTCGATATAGAAAAACAAGTCACCTTCCCATTTTTTGGCGATCTCACTGTAGTGTTCATCGGAATTGAGCTTGGCTTCCAATCCTTTTAACCATTCTTTGCTTGGAAAGATAGCGGGCATTATGCGCTCCTTGTGTATGAGATATGCAATTTTACCATCTCCATTAAGCAAGGCTGTGGTAAAAATCCCCACCAGAGAATCCTTCCAAAATCGCTTGCATAAATATAAAAAATGGTCTATGCTTGGAAAATGGGATTCGCCAATCGTTGACGCAAACATTGCCAGTTTCTGCAACAAGATTTATACACTACCATTTTGAGGTGAAATTATGACCATCGCAATTACCCGTGACGTCAGTCCACGCATGAATGAATGTGAGCTAACACACATCGAGCGGATTCCGATTGACGTGAATGTTGCCCGCCAGCAACATCACGACTACACCGAAGCCTTGAAGACCCTGGGCTGTGAAGTCATTGCCCTGCCCGCCGAAGCAGATTTGCCTGATTCGGTTTTTGTCGAAGACACGGCTCTTGTCCTCCCCGAAATTGCACTGATTACAAGGCCCGGGGCAGATTCACGCAAGCCGGAAGTCGACTCGATCATGAAGACCCTCGACCCCTATCGTCCATTATTACGCATCACGGAGCCGGCCACAGTGGATGGCGGCGATGTGCTTGTGGTCGGCAAGAATATTTACGTCGGCTTGTCCACTCGCAGTAACAACTTTGCAATTCGCCAAATGCAGGAACTATTGAGCGACTATGGCTACTCTGTGACGGGCGTGCAAATGCACGATTGCCTGCACCTCAAAACTGCCGTCACGCGCGTGGACGATAAGACCCTGCTCATCAATCGCAACCTGGTTGACATGCGTCATTTTGAAAACTACAACCTGATTGACGTTGACCCATCCGAACCCTTCGCCGCAAATTGTTTGCCGATCGGCGATTTCATCATCTTCCCCACCGCGTTCCCAAAGACACGTGCAAACCTGGAAGCAAAAGGTTACAAGATCAAAGCCGTGCAAGTGGACGAGCTTGCAAAAGCCGAAGGCGCGGTCACTTGTTGTAGTTTGATCATCAATTAGGCAAGCAATTCCCATTTTTATATGTCACTGCGAGCACTGGTCGAGTAGGGTGAGCGTTCTTCTCACCCATATCGAGACCAAGCGCCTGCCCTGACGGTTCGATTTTCGCTCACCGTGTCGAAGGGAAGCAGTCTCCTATTTACCGGAGATTGCTTCCCGCAGGTCGCAATGACATAAGGATGCGCCATGAAGCAGGTATAATTTCCGGCTATGAATAATCCAAAACAAAAATCAGAATCCGCAGAATATTGGGAAGAACATTTGCTAAGCTGGGAAGCCAGCGCGTACTACAAAGAAGGTCAGCAAAACGCAAACTGGTGGGATCGTCTTTCAACGGTTTTTCGCGGCGATGCAATGTACGTGCGCATGAATGCCGCGCTCGACCTGGCCGCGCCGCACATCAACGGCATGAGCGTGCTGGATGTCGGCTGCGCTTCCGGGCGTTTTCCGTTTCGTATGTTGCAGGCAGGTGCAAGCAAAGTGTATGGCACGGATATTTCAGCCGAAGCCATTCAGATCGCCACAAAACACAGCGCGGAATTGGGGCTACAGGATAAGCTGGACTTCTCTGTCATGGATGTGGTGCAGCCAAATTCTGCGCTTCCACGCGTGGACCTGGTCACGGCTCTCGGTGTAATTGAGTATTTCAACGCTGAGGCCATGTCCGCTTTTCTCGGCAACCTGCGGACAAAATACATCCTGCTTGATTTTCCGGACCTCAGCCGCAGGCGGGAATTCCCCACCTGGATCCTGCGTCAGGTTTATATCCGCGTGAATCGCCTGCCCGGCGTTTACTTGTATTCGCTGGATGAATTCGCGAAAATCGCAGAACTGTTTGGGTTCAAGGACCTGCGCCTAGTCAAACGCAACAAATTTTTTTACGTCACCAATTTACCCGAATGACCAAATTCGCCTGCATCACGCTGGATATGGAGCCCGATCACGGCGACCCTGAAGGACATATTCGCTTGCTTGAAAATCCGGAATTCCTTGATCGCTATGTTTCGATCATCAACAAACACAATGTGAAAGTGACCATGTTCACAGTCACATCGTTGTTTGAAAAATTTGGAGAGGATTTCAAAAAACTCGCTAGGCGCATTCCATTGGAATATGCCGCCCATTCATACAGCCATGATCCAAACAATGCATGTTCAATGGATGAAGTCAATGCGTCAGTAAAAGCTTTCAAAAATTTCACAGGGGAAACGCCGCTCGGCTACCGTGCGCCGATCGGGCGCATTGACAAGGATGGTCTGGGCTATTTGCTCGATCATGGCTTCGCATACGATGCCAGCGTATACACATCCATTCGTCCCGGTAAATTTGGATATTCAAATTTACACATGCCGAACGTCCCGTTTAAGGTGATACGCGGGGAAACGTCACTGGTTGAATTTCCTTTTTCATCGCTTGCCACCGTGCGCATCGTATTTGCGCTGAGTTACGCAAAACTGCTTGGTTGGGGATTGTATTCAACGCTTCTAAAGGTGTTCGGCCTGCCAAATCCCGCGCTCCTGCTTTCCCACCCGCACGACTTTTATTTTCGTCAAATTTCAGGTAGTACAATCCATGGATTGGAAAAACTTGCCCTTTCACGTAATTCCACGCATGCCTTTGTTTACTTCGAGAAATTGATCGCAGCCTTGAAATCACAGGGCTATCAATTTATGTTTATGAGTGAGCTATATCAGCAGGTAAAAGATACAGATATACAAAAATTTGCATGGAATGAGTGGAAATAAAAAAATCCCCGAGAGCCAGAACGTCCCGAAGGTTGAGTTGAACCAATTTAGCCATCTTTAAAAACCTTCGGGACGGTTGTTTCAATTGAAATGAAACGCACCCAAATAAAAAAATCCCCGAAAAATTCGCGGAGATTTTTTGGTGCGCTGGGAGGGACTTGAACCCTCACGCCTCTCGGCACATGGCCCTCAACCATGCCTGTCTGCCAATTCCAGCACCAGCGCAAGCAGGCAGTATTATAATCGGCTTACTTTTCCTGTCAAGCAGAGAACTTATTTCGAGGAGACCTAATCATGATTCGAATTGTTGTTGACGCAATGGGCAGTGACGATTTTCCAGGCCCGGATGTGGAGGGAGCCGTAGCCGCCAGCCGCGAATACGGCGTGGAAGTTATTTTGGTGGGCGACGAATTCAGGATCAAGCCCGTACTTGCCGCGCAAAACCCGGGCAGTTTACCCATCCGCATCGTCCACGCGCCTGAGATGTTGACAATGGAAGATAAAGGCGAGAAATTGGCCCTCAAGGCGCGCCACAAAGATTCGAAGAACTCAATGGCTGTGGGCATTGACCTGGTCAAGAGCGGCGAAGCGGATGCTTTTGTCACAGCCGGAAATACCGGCGCGGCAATGGTTACGGCATTGTTCAGGCTTGGCCGCATCCGCGGTGTGGAACGCCCCGCGCTGGCCGCCGTCTTCCCTACTGCGACCGGCTCATGTGTTGTCTTGGATATCGGCGCAAACCCGGATTGCAAGCCTGAGAACCTCACGCAGTTCGCGATCATGGGAAGCATCTACGCCGAAAAAGTACGCGGCGTAAAAAACCCCAAAGTCGGCCTGGTTTCCAATGGTGAGGAGGAAGGCAAAGGCAATGAACTGGTAAAAGCCGCGACGCCATTGCTAAAATCTGCAAAGATCAATTACTTTGGCAATGTGGAAGGCAAGGAAGTGATCGGCGGCAAAGTGGATGTGGCTGTGACCGATGGCTTCGTTGGCAACGTGATGCTCAAGACATCCGAGGCGGTTGCCAAATTGCTCGTGGACAAGATCAAAGATACCATAAAAAACGGCGGTCCGCTGGCAATGATCGGCGGATTACTGGTCAAACCCGCGCTAACCCAGATCAAAAAACTGCTTGACCCGGCTGAAGAAGGCGCGGCTCCGTTGCTTGGCGTGAATGGATTGGTCTTTATCGGCCATGGCCGCTCCGACGCGCTTGCCATTAAGAATGCCATCCGCGTGGCGAAGAATGCAGTCGAAGCAAAAGTATTGGATGCAGTGAAAATTGCCATCGAGGAGAGTTTAAAGAAATGAAAATCATCAAAAACGAAAAACTTATCAAACGCAATTCACAGATTGGTCAATGGACCAGTCTCGGCGCCCTGGTTATTCTTGGCGGCGGCATGTATCTCTCGTTTTCAAAGCCCCAATTGTTCAGCTACTCGCTAATCGCCCTTGTGGTGGGTTTTATGCTGACACAGGTCGGCATGTATTTTGGAAATCGCTTTGGACGCAGCCCGCGCCCGGACGAGAAACTCGACGCGGGATTAAAAGGATTACCCGGCGATTTTACGATGTATCACTACGTCACACCCGTGTCACATTTGCTGGTTGGCCCGGCGGGCATTTGGGTAATCGTTCCCATGCGCCAGCGTGGAAAAGTATCCTATGTAAAGAATCGCTGGAAACTTACCGGTGGCGGTTTCGCCCAAAGTTATATGAGTATCTTCGGGCAGGAAGGCCTGGGCAGGCCCAACCTGGATGTCCAAAATGAAGTGTATGCGACTACAAAATATATTGGCCAAAAAATGGAAGGGGCTGAAGTCCCTGAAATTCAAGGCATCCTGGTGTTCACACACGATGAGGTCGAGATCGAAGCAAACGACGCGCCTATCCCGGCCATGCCGCTCAAGAAACTCAAAGAGTTTATGCGGCAAAAAGTAAAGGAACAAGTCCTATCACCCACAACACTTTTGGCGATCAAAGCAGTTTTAGCTGAATAACATACCATCGCACCGTCATTGCGAGCCGCGAGCCTTAAACGGCGAGTGGCGAAGCAATCTCCACCAATGACACGGGGATTGCTTCTCGAAGCCTCGCATTGCCGCGCCAATAATTTATGATACACTTGTTCTATTATGACATCCATTGTCGCTATAGATATTGAAACCACAGGGTTGGATGAAAACCGCGAGGCCATCCTTGAAATTGGCGCGGTTAAATTCAAAGGCCATCGCATTGAAGACGAATTCACCACGCTCTTAAATCCAAACCGCCATATTCCGGAATTCATCACGGGACTGACCGGCATTGACGATGCCATGGTTCGCCAGGCGCCGCGCCTGCGCGAGATATCCCAGGAGCTTGAAGCCTTCGTTGGCGATTCGGCTTTGCTGGGTCATAACGTCAAATTCGATATTGGCTTCCTTCGCAAAGCCGGTTTGTTTCAATATCATTCCACGCTGGACACTTATGAACTTGCATCCGTGTTGCTGCCATCGGCCAGTCGCTACAACCTCGGCTCGCTCGGCAAACAACTCGGCATCCTTCTGCCTGCCACCCACCGCGCGCTGGACGATGCCCGCGTCACACAAGCCGCCTACATTCGTCTCCTGGATATGGCAGGTGAACTGCCACTTGACGTGGTCGCGGAGATCGTGCGTTTAAGTGAAACAGTGGTTTGGGATGGGACATGGGTTTTTCAGGAAATTTTGCGGAAGCGGTCCAAAGAAGGCGTTGTCCCGCGAAAAGTCCGCGCCGCGTCTCATTCCGGACCTTTATTTGGTTCAGACCAAATAGATTTTGCCCCCATCCAAAAGAATGAAAAACCCGCGCCGCTCAACGTTGAAGAAGTCGCGTCCATTTTGGAATATGGCGGACCGTTTGCTAAATATTTTGAAGCTTATGAACATCGTCCAGAGCAGGTGGAAATGCTTCGAGCGGTGACCAAAGCCCTTTCAAACGGTAACCACTTGATGGTCGAAGCAGGAACCGGAGTCGGTAAGTCCTTCGCTTATTTAGTCCCATCCGCATTGTTCGCCATCCAAAACAACACACGCGTTGTCGTATCCACAAACACGATCAATCTCCAGGACCAACTCTCAAAAATAGACCTGCCCAATTTGCGCGAAGCATTGAAGATTGATCTTCGATACGCAGTCTTGAAAGGCCGCTCAAATTATCTATGTCCGCGCCGTTTTGAATTCCATCGCACGCATGGACCTGTCAACGCGGATGAAATGCGCGTGATCGCAAAAGTTCTTGTGTGGCAACAGACAAGCAACAGCGGCGACCGCAACGAAATCAACCTGAACGGCCCGATCGAACGTGAAATATGGTCGCGGCTCTCGGCGGAAGATGATGCGTGCAATTCCGAGACCTGCATGGCGCGCATGGGCGGGACATGTGCGTTTCACCGCGCAAAGCAAGCCGCGCAGGCCGCGCATGTGTTGGTGGTCAATCACGCCTTGCTGCTTGCGGACGTTGCCTCAGGCAGTAAGGTGCTGCCCGAATATGATTACCTGATCGTGGACGAAGCCCATCATCTCGAAGGGGCCACGACCAATGCTTTGAGTTTTCGCCTGACGCAAAATGAATTGGAACGCATGTTGAAAGAAGTGGGCGGATCGTCTTCTGGATTACTTGGCACAATCATCAGCGAGACTCACAATACGCTTCGCCCCTCGGATTTTGGCTTGCTTCAACAACAAGTAAAGCGCGCCACCGACCAGGCTTTTCGGCTGGAGCAACTGGCGCGCGAATTCTTCAACAATTTGGGAGACTTCATCGCCATCCAACGCGAAGGCCAGCCGCAGAATAATTACTCGTGGCAGTTACGGATCACCCCCGCCGCGCGGACGTTAGCCGGCTGGGACGATGTTGAGATCATCTGGAGCCAGGTCGCTGAAACCATCGGGCTTTTGCTCGGCACGCTCGGCGATTTGCACAAAGCCGCCGCGGACTTATATTCGGATGGACATGAGAATCTCGAAGACATCATGAGCGACCTGAGCAACCTGATCCGCAGGTTCAGTGAAGCGGAAGCGGACTCAACGGGCTTGATCAACAAGCCAGCCAACGACATGATTTACTGGATCGAAGTCAACCCACGCGGCGAAAAGTTATCGCTCAATGCCGCGCCTTTGCGCATCGGCCCGCTGGTTGAAAAATATTTATGGCATGAAAAATCTAGCGTGATATTGACCTCCGCCACCATGACCGCGCACGGAGAATTTCAATACATCAAGAACGCGCTCGCCGCCGATGAAGCGGATACGATCTCGCTTGGCTCGCCATTCGATTATGAATCAAGCACATTGCTTTACATCCCGAACGATATTCCCGAACCGAATGTGCATGGCTATCAGCAAGCCATGGACCGCGCCCTGATCGCCACAGCCAAAGCCATCGGCGGACGAATGCTGGTGTTATTCACGTCCTATGCCGCGCTCAAGAAAACATCACAAGCCATCACCAATGCTCTGGCGCAGGATGATATTTACGTTTTCGAACAAGGCGATGGCACGTCGCCAAATGTTTTATTGGAATCCTTCAAATCAACAGACCGCGCGGTTCTGCTTGGCACGCGTTCGTTCTGGGAAGGCGTGGACGTGCCCGGTGACTCGCTCTCGATGGTCGTGCTGACCAAATTGCCCTTTGACGTACCCACCGACCCGATCATCGCGGCGCGCTCTGAACTGTACGAAAATCCGTTCAATGAGTATTACCTGCCTGAAACCATCCTGAAATTCCGCCAGGGATTCGGGCGGCTCATCCGCACCGCATCCGACCGCGGCGTTGTGGCAATACTGGATCGCCGCATACTTACCAAACAATATGGGCGTTTATTTTTAGAATCACTGCCACAATGCACCGCACGGCAGGGAGCATTGAGTCAATTATCGCTTGAGGCTGGGAAGTGGTTGGGGATGTAGAGGTTATGATAAACTTAATGGGAAGCAAGGAGTATTATCATGTTAACTATTAATGAAATCGAACAAGCCATTACCAAACTTCCTCAGGAAGAACTAACTCGTTTTCGCGAGTGGTTTGACGAATTTGACGCAAAAAGTTGGGACAAACAATTTGAATCAGATGTTAAAGCAGGCAAACTCAAATCTCTGGCTCAACAGGCAGTCAATGAATTTCGCGCCGGTGATTACAAGGAATTATGAAACACTTTGCAAGCCGGTCGTTCTGGAAAGCCTACCAAAGCCTGCCCGTGGAAATTCAGGATCTGGCAGATAGGAGTTTCGACCTGCTCAAAACGAATTCAGACCATCCATCTTTGCATTTGAAGAAAGTTGGCAAATACTGGTCTGCAAGAATAGGAAGGAAATATCGTGCCGTAGGGGTGGAAATTGACGAAGATCTCCTCTGGTTTTGGATTGGCACACATGCGGAATACGACAAGTTGATAAAGTAGTCGTTGATAGCACTAAATTGACAAAGAAAGCAAAATAATGGCTGGGGCTATGATAATCGCTGAGAAGCTTATTCTGATCAAAACAACACAACCTTTAGATGCCCAACACTTACTTCATCCTCTTTGAACTCATCATCTACATCCAATTTGCGCTTTGCCTTCGCCATGCTTTGAAGCATGGGACAGCCAATCTGCTCAAGCTTTTTACAGGTACAGCCTTCGGGGTAATCCTTGAATTAGCCACCATCCGTCAATTGAACGCCTATCAATACGGTCAATTCCTGGTCATGATATTGGACGTTCCACTTTGCATCGGGATGGCGTGGAGTTGTATCATCTACAGCGCGATGGAATTCTCAGACGGAAGCAGTTTACCATATTGGACACGTCCCATTCTCGATGGATTGCTCGCTCTCAATATTGACCTTGCGCTGGATACCGTCGCAATCCGCCTCGGGTTTTGGGATTGGGGTCAGGGATTAAGATTTCAATTTTTCGGTGTACCTTACGCAAATTTCTGGGCATGGTTTTGGGTAGTCGCTTTCTTCTCACTGGGATATCGACTCTTAACACACCGCGCCGATTGGGTCGGCACATGGCTTTCCCCTTTCCTTGGGTTATTCCTTGGATTGATAGGTGTACTCGGCACAAACGCCTTCATCTCTTTTGTCATTCCCTTTGATTATCAAAGCCTTACCGTTGCGCCTGTTTTTATCAGCGCGCTCGTCATCATCATTGCATCACGGCCACGGTTCAATCAAGGACAGGTGGATCCGCTGGCGTTCTGGGTCCCGTTCCTTTCTCATTTATACTTACTGCTCGCAGGATTGGTTTCTGGTGTTATCCTTGACCCGCCCATACTGCTAGCAATCAGTCTCGCCATGATTGCAATTGCCTTCATCCTTCATCGTAAATCTTTTCTGTACTGATGTTATCCACCGTCCCGAAGGTTTGAGCAACTAAACAAGATTTTTCAAGGAAACCTTCGGGACGTTCTACGTAAGGTGAATTACCAAAAAAGGAGTTAACATGCAATGGATCACCCGTTCCCACGTCCACGTTGACCGCGTAGCCTGTCCGTGGCTCATCACCCGCTTCCTTGACAACGAAGCGGGTTTTTATTTTCCTCCTTGACAAACCGGGGGAACAAGGAATATACTTGAAATGTAACTATTGTTACATTTTTATGAATTCCTGGCTCCTTCTCCATTACACGCTCCCAGCCCGGCCATCCGCCCTGCGTGTTTACGTATGGCGAAAATTGAAACGTCTCGGTGCAATTTTGCTTAACGAGACAGTCTGGGTCCTGCCCGCTTCTTCCAGAACGGTGGAACAATTCCAATGGCTCACTGCCGAGATACAGGAAAGGAATGGAGAGGCTTATTTATGGAAGTCAAATCTTGTGTTGGGCATTCAGGATGATATGCTTATTAGTAAATTCAACGAGCAAGTCGATTGTGAGTACAGAAATGTGCAGAAAGAATTGAGCAAAAAGAATCCCGATTTACTGAAACTATCGCGTCAATATCAACAAATTGCCGGTGAAGATTACTTTCATTCCGAACTGGGAAAACAAGTCCGTGAAAAATTATTATCCCTGCGAGGAGAAACAGAATGAAATGGGTAACCTGGGAACATATTGGCGTAGATCGGATGGCCTGCATCTGGCTGATCCGCCGCTGGATTGACCCAAAAGCAGAGTTTATCTTTATCCCTGCTGGAACAAGACCTTTGCCTGACGGCGCAGAGCCATTTGATATTCCGGGCACGCGATATTCACATCATCGCGGTCATTGCACCTTTCATACCTTCCTGAAGGAACATAACCTAAAAGACCCTGTCCTTGCCCGCATCGCTCGAATTGTAGACGAGGCGGATATCGTTCAGGAAATCATGGTGGAACCAGCCGCGGCAGGGCTGGACTTGATTTGTCGCGGTCTGCGACGCATTAGCAAAGATGATTTGGAAGCCTTTGAACGCGGCTGCCTTATTTATGAGGCTCTCTACGCAGAGTTCTCTCTCGGTGAATTTTAAATTCCAATTCAACAAAAGGAGAAAACTATGAAATGGATTACCCGCTCTCACGTTCACGTTGACCGCGTTGCCTGTCCGTGGCTCATCACCCGCTTCATTGATAGCGAAGCGGAGTTTTTGTTCGTACCAGCCAGTCAAATCGAAAAAATTGCTAAAGAGCAAGGCGCGATACCTTACGATGCACCCGGCGTCGAACTCGGCCACGTGGATGGACGCTGTTCATTCGAGTCAATCATCGTCAAGTACGGACTCAAAGAACCCGGCCTTCTGCGACTGGCGAAAATTGTCCATAGTGCAGATGTTTCCGAGGATATTGATAAAGAACCCATTGCGCGTGGGCTTGAAGCCATCGCCAGCGGCTACAGTCTGCGCTTCCCGGAGGATTTGGAAAATATCGAATACCAGTTTGAAGTCTACGATGCGCTGTATGCCTGGTGCCGGCTCGACGTGGCAAAAGAGAAGAAGTAAGCAACTCACGAGGTTACCGTGAAATTCATAAAATCAATCGAACTCCCTGAGCACATTGCTAAGGGAGGGTTCGACCATGCCGCTGTCCATACAGGGACAGCGCGCTTATACGTTGCCCACACCTGTAATGACGCCATTGACGTGGTTGACTGCGCCGCTGACAGGTATTTGTTTTCGATTCCCGATTTGACAGGCGTTGCAGGTGCGCTTGTTTCAGATGAACACAACATGGTTTTTACTTCCAATCGCGGCGAAAACACAGTTGGCATCTTCACGATAGGAAATGAGCAAAATATCGTCAAAGTCAAAGTTGGGATTCGCCCGAACGGACTCTCGTTTGACCCAAAGCGCGGATTGCTTCTGGCAGCCAACGTCGGGGACCCGGAAATTCCCGGCTCACGTACGCTTTCCGTGGTGGATATCGAACACCGCGAAATGATCCATTCCATCCCCGTGCCCGGTCGCACGCGCTGGGCAATATTCGATCCTGCCACAGGATGTTTCTTCGTCAATATCGCTGACCCGTTCCAGATTGTGGTCGTGGATTCGACCAGCCCGGCACACGTGGCACGCTCAATGGAAATTCCAGCCAAAGGCCCGCATGGACTCGATTTCGATCCTGCGACCAATCGCCTGTTTTGCGCATGTGACGCTGGCAGGTTGTTCGCGCTGGATACCGCGTCGGGAAAGATTCTCCATGAAACGGAATTGAGCGGCGTTCCTGATGTCATCTTTTTCAATGCCAGACGCAAACATCTGTATGTTGCGGTTGGGGATCCCGGCGTGATTGACGTATTCGAGACTGATACACTTAAGCGCATTAAAACAATGCCCACCGAAAAGGGCGCACATACTATTGGCTTTGACGCGCTTCAGAACAAGATATATGCGTTTTTGCCCGAGTCGCATCGCGCCACAGTGTATATTGACGATTAACTCACCTCTGACAATGGAGTCATATGTTTCAATCCAACCAACGCGACGTCACGCTTTTATTTTCCACGCGCATCATCCGCCTGTTCTGCTATGGATTCTTATCCATTGTATTGGCGTTGTATCTCATCCAAACAGGTCTCACCGAAAAACAGATCGGCTTGTTATTCACGCTCACACTCGCTGGCGACGCAGGCATCTCGCTCTGGCTGACCACGTCCGCGGACCGCTTCGGCAGGCGGCGCACTTTGCTCATCGGCGCGCTGTTGATGCTCGGCGCAGGTCTCGTCTTTATCCTGACCCAAAACGTGGTCATCTTGATGGCGGCGGCGATCATCGGCGTCATCAGTCCCAGCGGCAACGAGATCGGGCCGTTCCTTTCGGTCGAGCAAGCGGGGCTGACGCAATTGATCCCAAACGAAAAACGCACGCAGGTCTTCGCCTGGTATAACCTAGTCGGCTCATTTGCAACCGCCACCGGGGCACTTTCGGGTGGCTGGCTGGCCCAGTTTTTGCAAGCAGGTGGAATGTCCGCGCTGGATGCTTACCGCACCGTACTGGCCGGATACGCGGCTGGCGGCTTCATCCTCGCGCTGCTCTTTCTCTCGCTCTCGCGGGACGTTGAAATTGCCGCGCCAACCCAGGCCGAATCCACCCGAAGCAGGTTTGGCTTGCACCGTTCACAAAAAGTGGTATTCAAACTCAGCGCATTGTTCGCGCTGGATGCCTTCGCAGGCGGCTTGATCGTACAAAGCATGATCGCATACTGGTTCAATGTCAAGTTTGGAATCGGATCGGGAGTATTGGGCAGTATCTTTTTCGGTGCAAACATTCTGGCGGGCATCTCGGCCTTGCTGGCAGTGCCAATGGCGGCGAAGTTCGGCCTGATCAACACGATGGTCTTCACACACATCCCATCGAATATTTTGTTGATGCTTGTTCCGCTCATGCCAAACCTTCCGCTTGCGATCGGACTTCTGCTCCTACGCTTCAGCATTTCACAGATGGACGTCCCCACGCGTCAATCGTACACGATGGCTGTTGTCGCGCCCGACGAACGCTCCGCCGCCTCAGGTGTGACCGCGATTGCCCGTTCTGTGGGCGCGTCCCTTTCCCCCGCGCTGACAGGTATCTTTTTAGCAAGCCCTGTTCTATTCAGCGCCCCGTTCTTTTTATGCGGCGGATTGAAGATCGCTTACGACCTATTGCTCTTCCGCGAATTCCGTTCCGTAAAACCGCCTGAAGAGAATAAATAACTCACTTTACACAAAACGTCCCGCAGGCTGCTTTCAGGCACTTGAATTTCTCCTGTCAAACCTGCGGGACGTTAGTTTATGCAAAGCTTATTTCCTTTTCTTCGATTTTGGCTTCGCTTTAACGCTTACTGCGACAGGCTGTAACTCCATTTTCCTCTCGTCTCTATATGCCTCGCGCAAATTGACAGGCTTAACCTGCCTATCGCGCAAGCGCAGGTTGATCATCTCCACGAAGACCGAGAAGCCCATGGCAAAGTAGACGTATCCCTTAGGAATATGCTGGTGCAAGCCTTCCACGACCAGCGTGAAACCGATCAAGAGCAGGAAACTTAACGCGAGAATTTTGATGGTCGGGTGTCTCTCCACAAATTCGCCAATCGGTCCCGCCAAAAAGATCATCACGCCTGCGGCAGCAATCACCGCGACGACCATGATCGAAATTTCATTCACCATACCCACCGCGGTAATAACTGAGTCCAGTGAGAAGACAACATCCAGCAACATGATCTGAATGATGACACTGATGAACGTGGCAGCGACGCGGGAAGAAGCATGTCCTTCCTTTCCTTCAAGTTTGTCATGGATCTCAAATGTACTTTTACCGAGCAGGAAGACACCGCCCGCCAGCAGGATCAAGTCGCGTCCTGAGATGGCTATTCCCAAAACTGTAAAGAACGGCTCTTCAAGGCTGATGATCCACGAAAGAGACAGCAATAATAAAACGCGCGTAATGACTGCCAGCATAATGCCTGTGGTACGCGCACGCGCTTGATCAGGGCGCGGCAGTTTCCCCGCCAAAATGGAGATGAAGATCACATTATCCACGCCCAGCACCAATTCCAGCGCGACAAGGGTGATAAACGCGATCCATGATTCGGGTTGTGTGATCCAAGCCATATCCGATCCTCCTGAAAATAGAATGGGGCAATTTTAAGACACTGTAGCGAGCCTACCGATGTAAGTCAAGAAAACCGCATTTTCTTGGTATTTTTTTAGTGGCAAGGCGATTTAGCCCAAGATTTGACAGATTGTGCCAGTTTTGCGCTGATTTTACTCAAGAAAACCTTGCTCAAAATCGTTGATTGTATAGTCAAATTAGGCATTCACGCTATCTCGGTATGGTTGCTACACTGTCAATTTTAACGGCTTTTATTCAAATTGAATAACCGCTTACAGAATTGTTATAAGCACTTTCCCCTAAAAACTCATCATTATATTTCATCCAATTGCAAAAACGCATCCACCACACGCGCGTCAAAATGTTTCCCGGCTCCTTCGAGAATATGCTTCCGCACTTCCTCGCGCGGTACTGCTTTGCGATAGGGCCTGTCAAACACCAGCGCATCCCATACATCCACAACCGAGAAGATGCGCGCCGCGAAGGGAATGTCATCCCCTTTCAAGCCGCGCGGATAGCCCGTGCCGTCCCATTTCTCGTGATGACAATACGGAATAGCAATTGCCTCATGCAAGAAGTCAATCGGGTCGAGCATTTCATAGGCAAATACAGGATGCTGCTGCATTAACGATCGTTCCTCATCCGTCAAGCCTGCGGGCTTGAGCATGATCGCGTCCGGGATCGCCATCTTACCAATATCGTGCAGTAATGCGCCGCGCCTGATGTGGACCATGGCCTCAGCATCCACACCCAATTCCTTTGAAAGTCTTTGCGTCAAAGTCGCGACTCGCTGTGTGTGACCCTCCGTCTCCTTGTCGCGCAAGTCCAATGCGCGCACCCAACCCTCCAGCGTAGCCTGATACGCTATTTCCAATTCCTCGTTCGCGGCTTTTAGATTTTCAAACAGGCGCGCGTTATCAATCGCGACCGCCGCTTGGTCCGCAAAAGCAGAAAACAGGTCGAGATCACTTTCGTGGAAGATGCCGATATGCGCGCGATTATCCACGTAGATCACACCGATCAAATCATCTTTGATTTTCAGCGGGACACACAGGATGGAGCGCAATTGATACGCCGCCACGCTTAACTGAAAACTGAAACGTGAGTCTTGCTGCGCGTTCGTGGTCAACACAGGCTCGCCCGTTTCCGCCACCTGGTGCACGATGGTTTTGCTGACAGCAAATGCTTCATGATCAAGGTCAACATGGTCTATTCCACGCGCAGTTTGCGCAACCAACTCACCGTTCTTTTCGCGCAGCATCAGGAAGCCGCGCTCGGCGCGCATCAACGCGATCAACGAATCCATGACTTCATCCAGCACCCGCTCCAATCCCAGCGAGGAGTTGATTACGTTGCCGGTGCCCATCAACGCCGCAAGTTGACCCTGCCGCTTCTGCGCATGCAAATCCACATTCTGTTCGAGTTGTTTCAACATCTCCACCGCATGCACCAAATCCTGCGCGACAGGTGAAGACTGCATATTGAATTTTACAAGTGACCCCACCGTGCTCAAAAATAAAGAATTGATATCTTTGAACTGTCTGTGAATGGATTGAACTTCAGGAGAATCTTCAAGCATGGTCGACTCCTGTTATGAAAGGATATTTTCACCATTTTACTCTTATTAAACAAAAAATGGGAGCCTGTCTTGCGAACTCCCATCTTTAGATATTTTGACCTACCGTATCTTGAACATCTGCGTCAACTTCATCGCCAGGTTTAAGTCTCCCGTGAGTTTGAGTTTGCCTTGCATAAAGGCTTGCATTCCGTCAATTTCACCCGTGAAAATTTTGACATAATCGGCGGAGTCAGCAGTCAGGGTCATCTTGGGGGACGCGTGAGTCCCTTGCGCGACTTCCACTTTGCCATCTTTGACTGTAGCGTACCATTCACCAGGCTCTGCGCCCGTGAATTTGAATTGGATGGTGGCATCAAGTTCCACCGCTTTCTCGGGCAGGAACGCGCCAGGCATCTTGGACATGAGGTCTTTAATTGTGAGTGGCATATATACTCCTTGTTATTTTTATGTCGTTGCGAGGAGGATGCTCTCCCCGACGACCGCGAAGCGTGCCTTTGGCAAGCAATCCCCTCAAATAGTAGGAGATTGCTTCGAGCGAAGAGCGCCCTCGCAATGACATTTAATTTTGTAAGTTTTCAAATATCGCCGCGGCGCCCATGCCGCCGCCGATACACATGGTGACCATGCCATACTTGGACTTGCGCCGTCCCATCTCATAGATGAGTTGCGTGGTCAATTTTGCGCCTGTGCAACCGAGCGGATGACCGAGGGCAATCGCGCCGCCGTTGACGTTGACCTTGTCTTCGTCAAGCCCAAGCGTACGCATGACAGCAAGTCCCTGCGCGGCGAAAGCCTCGTTCAACTCGAACAGGTCAATATCGTTCAGCGAGAGTCCTGCCTGCTTGAGTGCCTTCGGGATTGCAACAACTGGACCAATCCCCATCAGTTCGGGCGCGACACCTCCAACCGCAAATGTAACGAAACGCGCCAGCGGTTTTAGTCCGAGTTGTGCGGCTCGCTCCGCGGACATGACCATCACCACCGCCGCGCCATCCGACATCTGCGAAGCATTTCCTGCCGTAACCGTACCGCCCTCTTTAAAGGCAGGCTTTAGTTTCGCGAGAGCTTCCTTCGTCGTATCTGCGCGCGGACCTTCGTCACGCTTAACCGTGAAGTTTTTCTTGAAAGGCTTCCCGTCCGCGCCGAGTTCGGCTACTTCCACATCAATCGGAATCAGTTCGGGATCAAAGAGGCCTGATGTCACAGCTTTGGCAGCTTTCTGGTTGCTCTGGAACGCGAAGGCGTCCTGATCTTCGCGATTGATCCCGTATTTCACTGAGACATTTTCGGCGGTGAGTCCCATGTTGGTGTAGTAGTGTGGCAAATCCTGTGCGAAGTGTGGATTTGGCGAAAACTTATAGCCCATCATCGGCACCAATGACATGGACTCCACGCCGCCTGCAATGGCCACTTCGATGTCACCTGATTTGATTGCATAAGCAACATGGGCAATGGACTGCACACCTGATGAGCAATAACGGTTGATCGTCTCCGCGGGAACGGTATCGGGCAGACCGGCGCGTAACGCGATCATGCGCGCCATATTGAGTCCCTGCTCACCTTCGGGGAAGGCGCAACCAAAGACCACATCTTCGATTTCCGCGGGGTCGAGATTCGGCATCCGCTTGAGCAAGGCCTGGATAACGGTAACAGACATATCGTCGGGACGAACCGTGGCAAGTCCTCCTCGTTTGGCTTTTCCAACTGGGGTTCTAACTGCACTAACAATTACAGCATCTCTTGATGTCATATTTATCTCCTTATAAAATGAGACATTAGGAATTAGGAAAATTAGGAATTACTTTTTGCGTCGGTTTTGATCAATGACCGTGACGATGAGGGCAATGGCTTGCTGGATGACTTTGATTCGCTTGTCTAGAATTTCGTTTCCTAAAATATGGCGGGAGCGGAAATACCATCCTTGCGTTTCGCCAAGTTCGCCGAGAGAGATACGCATAATGCGGACAAAATCTGGAGTGCCAATGCCGCGACGATATGATTCTTCCATATTGGCACAAACACTGCCCACAGACCTGAAGAGTTGATGAACGATCTCGCGCCCGCGAAAGTCCTTGTTGATTTTCTCCGTGTCAATCCACATCAAATCATAAATATACATGGAAAGCCGATAATATGCGGATTTCCATAATGGATCATTCCGAAGAGAATCGGGCAATGTTTTCACCCACTCTTCAAACGGCAACTCTGTATCGTAAGCCATATCAATTTCCTAAATCCTAATTCGCAATTCCTAATTCCTCAACGGCTTTCCGGTCTGCAACAGCGACCACATCCTCGCCTGAGTCTTCTCTTCGCCGCAAAGTGACAGGAACGCTTCCCGCTCAAGGTCAAGGATATATTGTTCCGGAACCCACTGCGGCTTGGTCAACTCGCCGCCCGCCATCACATGGGCCAATTTGGTTGCGATGTGCGCGTCGTATTCGGTGATGTATTTGCCTTCCTTGAACGACCACGCACCGATCTTCATCGCGCCGTACATGTCGCGGCCTGGGGCGTAAATCATCTCAGGCGCAGGCGGTTTGTACCCGGACGCGGCCATGTGTATGACTTCCTTCTTCGCTTCGGTGAGCAGATGTGCGCGATGCATAACAATACGGTCGCATGGGCCGAGGATCGCCATGTCTCTCGCTTCATACGCGGACGTGGCAACTTTGGCCTGGCCAATTTGCAGGAACGCACGCTGGATGAACGGGAATGGTTCAGCCATATCGGTCTTCATGACGGGATTGATAATTCGGCGCATATATTCCTTCGTGCCCGCACCCGCAGGAATGACACCCGCGCCCAATTCAACCAAACCGATGTATGTCTCGGCCGCGGCGACAATTCGCGAGGCGTGCATGGTCACTTCACAGCCACCGCCTAGAGCGAGTCCTGCAGGCGCAACAACAATGGGTTTCGGTGAGTAGCGCATGCGCATGTTCATGTTTTGCAGTTTCTTCACTGCGCCATCGAGCGTATCCCACATGCCTTGTTGCGCGGCGACTACAACCATGAACAGGTTCGCGCCCGCGCTGAAGTTTTCGGCTTCGTTGCCAATCACCAGGCCGTCGAAATCCTTCTCCACTCGGTCGAGCGCTTCGGTTGTGATGTTGAAAATGTCATCGTCGAGCGCGTTCATCTTGGTGTGGAACTCGACCAGCGCGACGCCATCACCGATGTCATACAGCGACGCGCCCGCGTTCTCACTGATCAACTTCTTCGTGCCTTTCAAATCGCTCAGGAGCACCATGCCCTCAGCGTGTTTAATTTTCACGTACTTCTTTTTCGCAACATCATACACGCCGATTTTATTCTTGCCCATATATTGATAGAACGTCACAACGCCGTCCTTCAACATCGCGTCCACCCACTTCGCGGGCGTGTAGCCTGCGGCTTTCATGCGCTTGACAACATCCTTCACACCGAGCATGTCCCATGTTTCGAACGGTCCCGCCTCTTGCATGAATCCCCAGCGGACTGCATCGTCAATCGGCTTGACCGTATCTGCGACTTCTGGAAGCAAAGTGGATGCATACTGGAATCCTTGATATGTCAACGCTTTGACAAGATTCGCCGCCTTGTCATCCGCTTCAAGCACAACCTTCAACCTGTCTCCAAGACCCTCGACATCTTTCGCCGCCTTGACTGAGTCGAAGCGCGGCTTGGTCGGCGCGATATGCTCCAGCGTGTTCAGATCGAGAGTCCAGAATTCCTTGCTCCCATCATCCTTGCGGACTTGCTTATAAAAACCGACATTGGTTTTGTTGCCAAGCCAGCCGCGTTCGACCATGGTCGCAATCAATTTGTTCGGCGCTTCGGCTTTGAGATATTCCTGCCCCAACTTATCGTACGAAATCAACGGCGCAAGATTCCGCCCGACATGGTCCCATACGTCAATACCGACCAAATCTATCAGCCTGAAGGTCGCCGTCTTCGGGCGGCCAATCAAAGGTCCAGTGATTGAATCGACTTCGTCAATGGTGTAGCCGTTCTTGAGGATGAAGTCCATCGCAAAGGCGCCTGTTCCAAAAGCGACGCGGTTCCCGATGAAGTTGGGCGTGTCTTTGCACAGCACAATCCCTTTGCCCAAACGATACTCGCCAAAGTGACTGATAAACTCGACCACCTCTTTCGATGTATCGGCGGTTGGAATCACTTCGAGCAATTTCAAATAGCGCGGCGGGTTGAAAAAGTGCGTACCGAGGAAGTGTTGCTTGAAACCCTTCGAGCGGCCTTCAGCAATGTCTTTGACGGGAATGCCCGATGTGTTCGTGCTGACTATCGCGTTCGGCTTGCGGATTTCGTCAATGCGCGTCATCAAGTCAACTTTTATTTTCAGGTTCTCGACAATGGCCTCGATGATCCAATCGGCTTCGGCAATGACATCAAATTCATCTTCGAGATTACCGAGTTTGATGAGCGTCTTCAATTCAGGCGACATCAGATTGGCGGGTTTGGCTTTCAAGCATCTGTCCCACCCGTCGTTTACAATTTTATCGCGCGCGGCCTTGTTATCGGCAGGTGCATCCTTTGGAACGATATCCAGTAGGATCACTGGCACGCCTGCATTCGCGAGATGAGCCGCCAGCGTCGCACCCATTGTGCCAGAGCCAATTACTACTGCTTTGTGAATGTGATATTTCATAGGTGTTTCTCCTTTCGGTAAATCAGGGAATAGTAAATTGGTAATTGGTAAATTGGAAAATTGGTTTCTTGACCAATCTACCAATTTTCCAATTACCGCAATTCCTTTCCGCTATAGCCCAAAATCTGCCTTGCAACCACCAACCGATTGATCTGCCCCGTGCCTTCGTAAATGTCCGTGATCTTCGCGTCGCGAAACCATTTCTCGAGCAGGAACTCGCGGCTGTAACCGAGCGGTCCCATGATCTCCACGGCCTTCTGCGTAACCCTGGTCACCACATCACCCGCCTTCACTTTGCTCATCGAAGACTCAAGCGCGTTCGGCTTTTTGTTATCCGCCATCCACACTGCCTTGATGATCATCAACCATGCAGAGCGCAACTGGATTTCCATTTCGATTACATCCCGCTCGATGCATGTCAACTTCTGGCGCGGCAATCCATAGCGGATCTGGACTCCGTTCTCTGCCAGTTTTTCCTTCAGGAAATCCAAAGCGGCTCTCGCGACGCCGATACCTGATGCCGCCACGAGAGGTCGCGTGGCATCGAAAGTTGCCATCGCGCCCTTGAAACCCTTGGATGTGTCGGTAGCAATGGTTGGGCTGCCCAGGATATGGTCAAATGGTACACGCGCATCCTGCAGAACGATGGTGGCCGTATCTGAACAACGGATGCCGAGCTTGTGCTCCAGTTTCTCCACCCGCACGCCTGGTGTTCCGGCCTCGACGACAAAGGCGCGCATCCCAGCGCGGCCAGCTTTGGGGTCGAGGGTGGCCCAGACGACGATGAAGCCCTTATCGAATTTCTCGTAGGGGGTTAGTGATTTATCCCCGGCGGTGACGAAGATCTTCTCCCCGTTCAGGATCCATTCATTGGTTGCTTTATCCAGCACCGCGGAGGTGCGGATGGCAGAAGTATCCGAGCCAGCACCGGCTTCAGTCATACACATGGCATCAAAGGCAGGCTTTTCTCCCAGGAAGCGGGTCAGGAATTTCTGCCGCTGCTCCGGGGTGCCGGCCGCCTGGACAGTCGCCGCGCCCAGCAAGCCACCCGGCGTGCATAGGTACATACCCACATCTCCCCAGGATAAGGCTTCCGCAATATATGCCAGCATTTGATACCCGATCGGTGGGCGTTTCGGCTTATTGGGATCTTCTTCTTTTTTCTCCTCGCTCGGCACCAACGACCCGGCGCCTGTGGTGCGCTTTATGGTTTGCATGAACTCTATGTAGTCATAGGGAATCTCATGTTCGTGCTCATCAAAGTAGCGCGACCTTGAACGCATCATTTCTTCTGCAACCGTTTTTAAAACGAATTGCTGGTTGGCAATCGGTTTGGGAACTTCAAACTCAATCATTACTTATCTCCTTCCTCTAGATCAAAGCCAGCCCAGTAAACATGGCGATGCCGCGACCATTGCGCATCCACATCTCAACGGGATGCTCACGAATATAACCATGTCCTCCCAGGATCTGCACAGCGCGGTCGGTGACCATCATGGCCATGTCTGCCGCACCGGTAAAGGCGAGATATGCTTCCGCATATGCATCTTCCTTTCCCTGATCCAACTTCCACGCAGCCTCCCACATGAGTAGACGGCTGGCTTCGATTTCTGTCCGCATTTCCGCGAGCATGAAGGCAATGGCTTGCTTTTGCGCGATCTTCATGCCAAAGGCGTCGCGTTCCTTTGCATAATTCTTGCTGTATTCGAACGCTGCATTCGCGACACCGACAGCGGCTGAAGCGAAGGCGACTCTCATCGCAGCGAGGATCAGCTCAAAATCGTGGCCAGAGGTGCCACCCAACCGATTTGACACGGGAACTTTCACGGCGTCCAATTTGACTCGATATAACGGAAGTGCGTTGAGGCTCATCAACTTCTCCCGCTCTTCCCCGACCGAGAGGCCTGCCGCGGCTTTCGAGACGATAAATCCCTGCGTTTTGCCTTCGAGGCTGGCATACACGATCATTGCCTCGGCATCTTCGGCAAACGGCACAAAGGCTTTTTCGCCGTTGAGAACGTATTCATCGCCGCTAAGCGTGGCGGTGGTTTTGAGGGCGAGTGGGTCGAAGTCAAAGGCGTACTCGATGAGTGCGGCAGTGTACGGAGCCCAGTCACCTTCGATGACTTTGGGCAGATATTCCTTCTTTTGTTCTTCACTGCCCGCCAACAAAACCGGCGTGGCAAACAGTGACGGGGTCATCACGGCCAGCGTGCCAGCAAGGTCGCCGAAAGCCATCGCTTCGACCGCCAGCACACCGGTCACCGCGGAGCGCTCGCCGAAGCCGCCATATGCTTCGGGAATGGATGCCTGCAACAAGCCAAGCTCCCAGCCTTTGCTGATGAGTTTCTTCGGCAATTCGCTGCTTTCCTCCGCCTCATGCGCGGCAGGACGCAGGTCGTTCCCGGCATACTTCCCCACCGCGTCCATGAGCATTTGTTGCTCTTCATTTGGTTCGAATGAATACATGTTTTTTCTCTCCTTTATTGGACAATGGACGGTAGACCGTGGACGATGGTCAACGGTCCACCGTCCACGGTCGGGTTTACTTCAACAATCCATGAAACAACAAATCCGCATAATCATCTGCGATCATCTCTATGGGTTTATCTCCATCGGAGCGATACCAGGTCAACGTCCAGTTCATCACGCCCATCAGCGCGCGGACAGCCATGCCCGTATCTTTGCAATCAAAGACTTTGGTGCGTACGCCTTCATTAAGTACATCCCGCCATAATCCCTCAAATTTATCGCGTTGAGGAACATGGCGGGCATTAAACTTTTTATCCAGTGAACGGTGTTCAAACAAAAGAACTGATGAAAGATCTGAGTTATCGGCTAAAGCCTGTAAATATGCACAGATCATTTGTCGCAGTCTTTGGTCAGCAGGGATGTCTTGATTGGCAATCCCCGCGATGTGCGCAGTAAGCATCCCTAACGCGCGATCAAGAAGAGCCATTAAAATCTCCTGCTTTGAAGAGACATGATGATACAGACTGGCTTTCTGCAAATTCACAGCTTCGGCAATGTCAGACATGGACGCACCGTGAAAGCCTTTCTGTCGAAAGACCTGCGCGGCGGCATCAAGAATGTCATCTCTGGTCACGGACTCTCCCTACCGAATGGTCGGTAGTGCAAGGATACACCACTTTTTATTCAGTGTCAAGATTTTTTGGCACGTGATATAAATGGCATGAAATAAAATCGACTTGCTGTGCTATAATATTTTTATGGCAACACCTCTTCCGCAACAACAACCTGTAACACCCCCGCCTCCCTCACCCGAAGAACTCGCCGCCATACGGGAAGCTGAACGCAAGCAAAAAACGATCATCGCCAGCGTTATTGCAGTTGTCGTACTTATTTTGGCGATACTCGGAGTAGCGATATATTTCCTGCTTCAACCGGGCACCCCCACAGACCGCATCCGCGATGTATTTATCATTGTCGTCGCGTTTGAATCTCTCGTTATTGGCGTGGCACTGATCGTGTTGATCGTACAGTTAGCCAGCCTGATCAACCTTCTGCAAAACGAGATCCGGCCCATCCTGCATGCAACGACCGAAACGGTCAACACCTTGCGCGGTACGGCGGAATTTCTTGGCGAGAACGTTGTTGAGCCGGTCATCAAACTCAATGGCTATCTGGCCGGTTTGAAACGCATGTTAGAATTAATGGGCATCAAACCAAAATAACATTTTCGAAAAGACCCTAAAAAACTTTAGGGTTTGATAACAAAGAATATTCAACCAATTAACAAAGGAGTTGTAACCATGTCTGATCGTGATGAATTTGGCGCATTTCTTGTTGGCTTTATTGTCGGCGGTCTCACCGGCGCGGTTGTATCGCTTCTGTTCGCCCCGCAATCTGGCGAAGAGACCCGCGCTTTGATCAAAGACAAAAGCATCGAACTGCGCGACAAGGCTTCCCAAACTGCCGAAGAGGCATTAGCCCGCGCCGAACAACTTGCCGGGGAAGCGCGTACACGCGCCGAGGAACTGGCGAAAGTCGCCCGCACCCGCGCTGAGGAACTGGCGCACGAAGTTCGCGAACGCGGCAAAGGCGCCATTGACGCTGTCCGTAGTAAAACCGGCAAAAAGGCTGAAGGCGGCGAAGCCCCCGCGGCTTAGGCTGTCAGAGTAAATGCAAGGGTTTGACCCGACCGGTCAAACCCTTGTTTTATTTATGATGCGACTCATCGCCCGTTTCATGCGCGTCTTCTTCGCGCTGTTATATCACCCGTTCGCCTTCACGTATGATCTGGTCGCGGCGGCTGTATCGTTTGGCCGCTGGAAAGACTGGACGAATACGGTTTTACCGTACATCGAGGGAGCGCGCGTCCTTGAACTCGGATTCGGCCCCGGACACTTGCAACGCATCCTCTTAAGCCGGGGCTTGTTCGTCGTTGGATTAGACGAATCACGTCAGATGGCAACCCTCGCCAGGAAGAGTCTATTCAAATCCGGTTATACACAGGCCAATTTATCGCGCGGGCTTGCACAACAGCTTCCTTTTCCAAACGAATCATTTAACACCATTGTCACAACTTTTCCCACAGAATATATCTTCGACCCGTGCACATTAGCTGAGGTGAGGCGATGTCTATTAAACGGTGGCAGGCTTGTAGTCCTGCCGGCTGCGTGGCCGAAAAGTCCACTGCTCGGGTGGCTGTATAAAATCGCAGGCGAGAGTCCATCCACTATTGATCCTATCATCCAACGAGTAAAACCAATTTTTGCGAATGCAGGTTTTGAGCTCAGGTTTGAACGTCTTGAAGAAAAATCCAGCCTGTTACTTATTATCATTGCAACGAAGGATTAATTTTAATTTCCCTACCGTACAAATGTCTTTGCGAGGCGGTCTGTGCCGAAGCAATCTCCTGTTTTGCGAGATATTTCAACTCAAAAGGGGATTGCCACGCCGCCGAAGAGCAAGCGCGGCGGCTCGCAAAGACATCAATTTATGAAATGTACGGTAGCGAGATTTTAATAAGCACCTTTGCCGCGCAACACCACCCAGCCTGTCTTGATCAGTATCTCAATATCAAGCCAGATCGAATAATTCTGAATATAATACAGATCATCCTCTGTATGCAAATGCATGGGTTTATCACTTCGTCCATGGATTTGCCACCATCCAGTCATCCCTTGTGGGATGCTAAAGCGCTTGCGTTGCCAGGGTTGGTAATTCTGTACCAGAGAGGGCAATTCAGGTCGAGGCCCTACCAGGCTCATAGTCCCGCGTAGAACGTTGAAGAATTGAGGCAATTCGTCGAGGCTGTAACGTCTCAGAATCCGGCCCACGCGCGTCACACGCGGGTCATCTTTATGCTTATGAATAAGATTGCCACTATCGTCCGTCTGACTGACTTGAGCCTGCATCTTATCCGCGCCTTTCAGCATGGTGCGAAATTTATACATCTTGAACAAGCGTCCATTTTCACCCGCACGTTTCTGGCGGAGCAGGATCGGCCGGCCATCGTCCAAAAAGATAGCCAAAACCACCAGGGCCATAGTAGGGATTAGCGGCACAAGGATCAGCACAGTAACCAAAACATCAAATGCACGCTTGAGTAATCTTTGAGATTCACTCAACGCAGGCGCGCGCAAATCCATCATCGGCAGCCCCACAAAATCCTCAAATTCAGCGTGATGCAAGGCTAGACTGAAATAATCCGGGATCAGCCAAATGCGGACCGGCAACTCTTGCAAAGTAGTTGTTAGATTGCTGACCCGTTCGTGAGCGCGTAGCGGCAGGGTGACAACAATATCATCCACATGCTGAGCGAGAACAACCTTGCGTATATCGTTTATTGTGCCAAGCACGCCAGCCTGGGCGCTGCGCTTATGCCGGTTATCATCCAAAAACCCGACCAACTGAAGGCCGAAGTGGGCATGTTCGATCACACGATCTGCAACATCGCTTCCTACAGACCCAGCGCCGACAATTAGTACACGCCGAATACGATGCTCCTGGCGATTGCGCTGACGGTATAAGATACGCGCAATTATCCTCCACAACAAAAAAAGTAAATAGGCGGCTGATACAAAAACAATGTAGGAGATTCTGGAAACATCCCTGTAGGACAAGTAAAGCACGCCAGCCATGGTGACGCCCGCAAACATTGCGCTCCACGTCAATGAGGAGAATTCATCAACAACCCTCAAATTTCTCCTGCCATCATATACGCCAAACGAAAGCATGATACCAATCCAGATAAGCGGAAAAACAAAATAAAGGACCAATGGAATCGCCATTGGCACCGCCACTAATTTGGTAAACTTCAAGGTATTAAATAGTGGACGAAAAAATGATGTCAGCCAAAAAACAAAGTCAATGACGATCACATCAAAGAAAATCGAAAAGACAGCGAAGTTTACAGAAAATCTGCGAAGCATTTATGATCTTTTACTCCCAAGCAATTGCCAGATTATAAACCATATAAAGCGCGGGTTTTGAACCAGATAACGCCGCCACAAGCGGCCCGGCTCCTGAAAAAAGCGAAACAACCATTCCAAACCGATTCTTTGCATCCAGCCAGGAGACTGTTGTTTTGTACCGCCGATGAAATCGAATGCAGCACCAACGCCAAGCATCACCAGCGGCAGCCTTTCGCGATGGTCGAACATCCATCTCTCCTGTTTGGGACATCCCAGCCCAACAAACAGGACACGAACACCTGATGCCACAATAGCGGTGACAATCCCGTTATCTTCTTCAGAGGTCAAAGACCGAAATGGAGGGCTATAGTGATACATGGCCTTCAATTCAGGAAAGGAAGTTTGTAAAGCAATCATCATTCTTTGCAGTGTATCGGGGTCTCCGCCATAAAACCCCACGGGTACCCGCCTTTCACTTGCGGCCTGCAAGACATGCAAGGTTAAATCAGGGCCATACACCCTTTGTTGATGGTGTACACCAAGAGCACGCAACGACCAGACCAGAGGCGTTCCATCCGGGGTGACGAGGTCCGCTTGATTGACAATGGACGCGAACTCAGGGGAATCGAAAGCCTCCATCACCATATGCACATTGGCCGCGCAGATGTAGCGGCCGGTCGACACCGAGCTCCAGGCCAAAATCTGCGCTGTTGCTTCGGAGTAGCTGGTTGGATCAACGCGAGAGCCGAGTATCTGGTAAGTATGATCTTTAAGCATTTGCGTCTTCATGATTCTCAAAGTACACCATTATTATACTGGTCAATCAAAATAAATTTCATCTAAAACAATCTACGCTTCATTTCAGTGATTTGAGCATTTGCCGCCTCGCGCCGACGTGCATGCTCACAACACGAACGACAAATAGAATCTCTGGCATGTTTTGCGTGCGCACTTGTAAAGGTCCACCCATGTTTAAACGAGCTATTGCGGCTCTCATCCCAGCCAAAATTATTCTTTATCCTTCACTTTCGGGCAACTATTTTGCCCGGATTATAAAATAACAGTTATGTAAGACAAATGGGGGATCAAAAATCACTCTTAACAGTTATGTAAGAGTAACTTTTAACTGCCAATTTAGGTATATAATTTCATTGGACGAGTTCCATATACCCAACAAAAATTGTATTCCACTAGTAAGGAAGGCAAAATGAACAAGACATCTTATTCCAAACGCGGCCTGATTGCATTTAGCGCACTGCTGATCGTTGCAATTTTATTGTCGCTCACTCTAACAGACCTGTTTTCTTCCAAAGCGGAAGAAACGGTTGCTTCGGATCAAGCAAAAGGAAACACTCAAGCGAGCAACCCCTCTTCATCTTCACCGGCAAACAATGATGATAATGTTGTTGAGGATGTTGATGTTGCGCAACCGAAGAATGATCCGGCGCCATCAAAACCGATCCCGGGACAAGTCGTGGTTCAGTTTTCTCCGAACAGCTCAGAGCAGGAACGCGCGGCCTACGTTGAGTCGCTTGGTGGGACAGTGGTAAATACCATCGAAGCACTGGATACTGTGGTATTAAATGTTCCGGAAGAAATTGCCCAGGCACCCCTGCCCGTATCACCCATTGTAGAACAAGCGGAACAGGCTCATTTTGTTTCCGCGTTGGGCAGCGTGGACCCCAATGACCCAAATTACGCAAGCCAGTGGGCCTTATCGGCGATTAACGCCTCCACGGCATGGGCACAAATCCCTGCCAATACTCCCATCGTTACCGTTGCGGTAATTGACACCGGTATTTGTTCTGCTCACGAGGATCTGGCCGGCCGCATTAGTGCTGGATGGGACTTTATAGAGAATGATGCAAACCCACAGGATGCCCATGGACATGGATGCTTTGTCTCAGGCTTGATCGCGGCAAACATGAACAATGGCATTGGCATTGCAGGCGTTGCGCCCAACACGCGCATCATGCCTTTGCGTGTATTGGACGCAAGTGGTAACGGATCCGATTCCAATGTGGCGGTGGCGATCGTCTATGCCGCCGATCACGGTGCGCAGGTGATCAACCTAAGCCTGGGCGGAGATTTTCCATCCTCGGCCATGGAAAATGCTGTAAATTATGCTGTCGCAAAAGGAGTCAGCGTAGTTGCGGCGGCGGGCAACAGTGGCACTCTGGGGGCGTTATATCCTGCCAGGTATTCGGCGGCCATTGCGGTCGGTTCATTGGATTCCAACCTGCAGCACAGCAATTTTAGCAACTACGGTCCGGATGTGGATATCTGGGCGCCGGGCGGCAACGTGATGTCAATAAATTTGAGCGGCGGATACGGATCGGGGAGCGGGACTTCCTTCGCCTCACCTTACGTGGCAGGCGCTAAAGCCATCGACCTGGCTTTAAATCGAGCGACCCCGCTCACTGGCGGGAACCTAGATTTTAATGATGCAAGTTCGATTGTAATTCTTCCTTCTGCTCCTGCTGATACAGGTTCTAATGTAACCATTGCTGCCGCTCCTGGTAACGATAATTTTGCGTCTGCTACCAATATCACAAGTTTGCCATACAATGTTGTAATAGATACGACGGGTGCTACTACTGAGGCTGGCGATCCTGCGCTACCAGTTACTCCGCTACCAACAATGTGTGATTCTCCCGATATTAACAGTCCGGGTCAAAATTCTCACAGCGTTTGGTATAGCTATACTACTGGTGCTACTGGCGGCCGTCTAAATGTTCATACAAGAAGTAGTACTTATAATACCGTTATTGCGATATGGACGAAGCCCGCGGGAAGCTTGATCGAGTTTGCTTGCAATAATAATGAACCATCAAATCCTGGCACAACAATAATCACTTCATACTTAGAGAAGGATGTAACAGGGAATACTACGTACTATATTGAGGTGATGTCCTTCGGCACAACTGCCGGCGGCAGTCTGCATTTCAATTTTGATTACGCACCCAATCCTGTCCCTGCTAATAACCTCTTCAGCGGTGCCATCATAATTCCGCAGCCTCCCACTCCTACTTCTATTTATAGTTATACAAACACCCAGGATACACGCCTCGCAGACCGATCTTCGGATGATCCGGATGCGTGCGATTCGAGCGGAAATCCGCTTCAAGGTGGCGCAAGCGTTTGGTATAAATACATAGTACCTGATGGCACTCCCTCTAATTTTAAAATCCGGATAGATACCAAGGGCAGTACTTATGATACAACCCTTTCCGTATGGACAGGAAGTGCACCGGGCAGCCTGACCAAAATTGGCTGTAATGATGATATTGGTCCCTGGGAAGGTGCTTTCTCAAATAATTCAAGCTTAAAGATCACGGTCACAAGCGGTACCACTTACTACATTCTTGTTACCAGCCATGACATATATGGAGCAGGGTCACTGTCCAGCGCTGCAGATAAAGCGGGGGACGTATCCGCTCAATATGATGGCGGGTCAATGACTCTTAATCTTTATTCTCCCGCGCCTGCGCCTACTAGTTTCGCCCCCATAACCATGTGGACAACTAATTTTAATTATTCCCAGGAAGGTTGGCGCATTGAAAAACATCCTCGTATAGTGGCGGATGTAAACGGAGATGGAAACGATGACCTGGTTGGGTTCGGTTATAACGGAGTTTGGGTTGCCCTCTCAAATGGTTATGGTTTCAATCCTATAAGCATGTGGACAACTAATTTTAATTATTCCGGAGAGGGTTGGAGGGTGGAAATGCATCCTCGTATGGCGGGAGATGTAGACGGAGATGGATGCGATGACCTGATTGGGTTTGGTTATCAAGGAGTTTGGGTTGCCCTCTCAAATTCTTGTGGTACTACTCATTCTCCTTCTTTCGCCCCCATCAGCATGTGGACAACTAATTTTAATTATTCCCAGGAAGGTTGGCGCATTGAAAAACATCCTCGTATGGTGGCGGATGTAAACGGAGATGGAAATGCTGACCTGGTTGGGTTTGGTTATGCCGGAGTTTGGGTTGCCCTTTCAAATGGTGTTAATGGTTTCGAGCCCATCACCATGTGGACCACCGATTATAGTTATAACCAGGCTTGGAGGGTGGATATGCATCCCCGTATGCTGGCGGATGTAAACGGGGATGGAAGCGCTGATGTGGTTGGGTTTGGTTATGCTGGAGTTTGGGTAGCCCTCTCAAATGGCGTTAATGGTTTCGAGCCCATCACTATGTGGACCACCGATTATAGTTATAACCAGGCTTGGAGGGTGAATATGCATCCCCGTATGCTGGCGGATGTAAACGGAGATGGAAATGCTGACCTGGTTGGGTTTGGCTACAATGGAGTTTGGGTTGCCCTCTCAGATGGTGTTGATAGTTTCGCCCCCATAACCATGTGGACAACTAATTTTAATTATTCCGGGGAAGGCTGGAGGGTGGAAAAACATCCTCGCATGGCGGGAGATGTAAACGGAGATGGAAACGATGACCTGATTGGGTTTGGCTATAATGGAGTTTGGGTTGGTATTGCGCACTAGTTGCCAGGCCTGAATTTCGCACTTTACAGATCAAATAGAGAGCTGGGCATGCGTCCGGCTCTCATTTGATTCTTTGCGCTTAGTGTGGGCGAGAAGAAACGCATTGCCATCGCGACGGTGCTTTCGATGAATCCTAGTATATTGGTTTTGGATGAACCTTCCGCTTATTGCGCGAATTGCCCATCACCACGCATGATATGAGACTGGTACAGGAATTATTTCCGCGCACAGTTGTGATGGATGATAGTCAAATCGTGGCAGATGGCTTGACGATGGAAATTTTGGATAATGAAGAACTATTGGACGCGTACGGGTAGGAGACGCCGTGATATTTTTCTAGCATGTGTATTTGTGCACTATGCAATGAGATCGAAAGGGAAATTACAGTCTTGTTAGGATGAGAAAATTAGTACTGCAAACTCCTTGTTTTTTATTGCACTTGGTTTACACTGAATGAATAATCCTAGCGTAAGCCATTCGAACCAATTGGAGAATGAAATGCAAATCAAAAATCAACTCTTACCAACTCGCAAAGCCTTATATGGGATCCTGTTGCTGGCATTGTTTCTTTCTGTTTTTGGCTCACGTGGTTTATCGTCAGCCAGCGCTCAGGAAGCAACTGTGATAACAACTGGCTATGTTTTGTCAGATGGGCAGTTTGTCTACGGGCCTAATGTTGGAGATTTTAATTTAAAAACTTACTTTGATGCTAATGCTCCTCATTTATTGGACTATGCTGACGATCTATATGGACGCTCGGAATATTTCAGTATAAACCCCAAAATTTATCTGACCTTATTGGAAATTCATTCCCATTTAATTTCTGTTCCCGAACCTGCGTTAATGGAAGATCCTTTTGGTTTGAACAACGGCGATTTTATTGCTCAAATTGAAACTCTATCCAATAAAATGGCAGAAGCTTATTATTTGCATATTTATTCCTACTCTGCATTGCCTGTTTCACAACGTAACCTGGAACCTTTTGTTACTCCAAGCGGTGTCACAATCAATGTGGCGTCGGATACCAATGCGGGAACGTACGCGGTCATCGCCGGACTTGCCGCAATGGATGAACAAAATATATCTTTAATACTTGATAACAGCCAGGTGAATGGGTTTTATCAAACTTATACAAGGCTGTTCGGGAATGACGATCCGCTTGACCAAGCAAATCACATAAATATACCTGGAGGAATAGGTGCGTTAGCCGCGCCGGATAATTTATTGCAACTTCCCTATTTGCGTGGGTTGTCCTGGTATTTTGGGGGCGTTCATAATACGAATGGAACTCCCACTTTCACCGATGCCTCATCTTTGGATTTCTATCCTTGGCCCATTGCCTGGGGGGGAGATACAAGCAATATGTGGGTGGTGGCCGCCGCTTCAGGAATTCCTACAAGATATTCTGACTGCGGCTTTAAAGTTTCACATAGTGGTGCTGTTAACGTTGGATGGGAAACAACTTATTATCATCTTGAAGGAGCAAAGTATTTATCAGGTTCAATTAATCAAAACGACAAAATTGGGATGATCGCAAATACTTTTGCAGAAGCCACTTGTACTGGCGGAGCTGCGTCTGGCCCTCATGTGCATTTCTCGCTTAAGTACAATGGGGCATATTTTGCAATTAACGGCACGCCTCTCTCGGGATGGTATGTTCATAGTGGCCGGTATAGTTATGATGTAGACCCCAATTATATGTGGCTTGAGAGGGCGGGTGAAAAAAAATATCCAAATAACAGTTTGTTGCTTAGCGAAGGACCACAAGTCATGTCAGTCAGCAATGCTGGTACCGGCAGCGGCACGGTCACCAGCATCCCATCTGGCATCAACTGCGGCTTGGATTGCACTGAGACCTATTTCAGTAACACAACTGTCACACTTACCGCCATGCCTACTGCTGGCTCCTTTTTTGCTGGTTGGAGCGGTGCGTGCACAGGGACCGGCAGTTGTGTTGTCACCATGGCTGAGGCCAGATCTGTCGCCGCCATTTTTACCCTGTATCTCTTTGGCCCCATCAGTATGTGGACAACTAATTTCAATTATTCCCAGGAAGGTTGGAGGGTAGAAAAACATCCTCGTATGCTGGCGGATGTAAACGGAGATGGAAATGCTGACGTAGTTGGGTTTGGTTATGCAGGAGTTTGGGTTGCCCTCTCAGATGGTGTTGATGGTTTCGCCCCCATCACCATGTGGACAACCAATTTTAATTATTCCATAGAAGGCTGGAGGGTGGAAAAGCATCCTCGTATGCTGGCGGATGTGAACGGAGATAATTGCGCTGACGTGGTTGGGTTTGGTTATGAAGGAGTTTGGGTTGCCCTCTCAGATTGCATTGATGGTTTCGCCCCCATCACCATGTGGACAACTAATTTTAATTATTCCATAGAAGGCTGGAGGGTGGAAAAGCACCCTCGTATGCTGGCGGATGTGAACGGAGATAATTGCGCTGACGTGGTTGGGTTTGGTTATGAAGGAGTTTGGGTTGCCCTCTCAGATTGCATTGATGGTTTCGCCCCCATGAGCATGTGGACAACTAATTTCAATTATTCCATAGAAGGCTGGAGGGTGGAAATGCATCCTCGTATGCTGGCTGATGTAAATGGAGATGGATGTGCTGACGTGGTTGGGTTTGGTTATAATGGAGTTTGGGTTGGCCTTTCAAATTCCTGTGGCGCTTCTCCTTCTCCTTCTTTCGCCCCCATTACCATGTGGACAGATAATTTCAATTATTCCATAGAAGGTTGGCGCATTGAAAAACATCCTCGTATAGTGGCGGATGTAAACGGAGATGGAAATGCTGACGTGGTTGGGTTTGGTTATGCAGGAGTTTGGGTTGCCCTCTCAGATGGTATTGATGGTTTTGCCCCCATCAGCATGTGGACAGATAATTTCAATTATTCCATAGAAGGCTGGAGGGTGGAAAAACACCCTCGTATGTTGGCGGATGTAAATCATGATAAAAAAGCTGACCTGATTGGGTTCGGCTACAATGGAGTTTGGGCTGCTCTCGCGCGATAGATGCCAGGCCTAGATTTCGCACTTTACAGATCAAATGGGTGTGTTTCAACTGAAAAGAAACACACCCATTTTGTTATGCGAGTTGCCGATCACCACGCATGATATGAGGCTGGTACAGGAATTGTTTCCGCGCACGGTTGTGATGGACGATGGTCAGATCATGGCAGATGGATTGACGATGGAGATTCTGGAAGATGAAGCCTTGTTGATCGCGCATGGGCTAGAGAAGCCGTAGACACACGTTTGTGCAGATCTTAGAGTTCTTCCTATTTTCGGGGACACTTCGTAAAGAACCCGGGGAGCTTTTTGCGAAACTGTAACATAAAATCTGTTGAAGTAAGCGTATAATAAATTTATCAATTCAACCATCGCAGATCCGTCGCAGCATTTCCTTATCGGGAGGGCATTATGAAAAGTGAACGGTATTCCAAATTTCTTGCAGGCCTCGTCACCAGCCTGATTATAATTTCCCTGTTTATCCCCCCGGCGCTGGCCGCCGCACCAAATAACAGCGCCAATCTTGCACCTGAATTTTCCAGGCAATCATTAATGTCCCCAGGCGACACCACGCGCGTCTCGGTGGCGTCGGACGGCGCGCAAGGAAATAATGCCTCGGGGAAACCTTCTACCTCCGCCGATGGGCGCTACATAGCATTTGAGTCTAATGCCAGCAACCTGGTCAGTGGGGATACGAATGGATACTGGGACGTTTTTGTGCGCGATACCGTAGAGAATACGACCACGCGCGTTTCAGTGGCTACGGGAGGCGCGCAAGGAAATGGCGACTCATTTGGCCCATCCATCTCTGCCGATGGACGCTACGTGGTATTCCATTCTGACGCCAGTAACTTGGTCAGTGGGGATATAAATGGGAAACGCGACGTTTTCGTGCGCGATACAGTGGCAAACACCACCGCCCTCGTCTCGGCCGATTCTAGCGGCGCGCAGGGGAATAACGACTCATTTGGCGCAGCCATCTCCGCTGATGGGCATTATGTGATATTTGCGTCTAATGCCAGCAACCTGGTCAGTGGGGATACAAATGGAAAGCAAGATGTGTTCATACGCGATATTGTGGCAAGCATCACAACACGCGCCTCGGTCTCCTCGAGTGGCGTGGAAGGGAATAGCGACTCAGGATGGTGGTCTCCCTATGACCTAGCCATCTCGGCTGACGGGCGTTATGTGGTCTTTGGGTCGTATGCCAGCAACTTGGTCACCGGAGATACGAATGGAGCGCCGGATGAGTTCTTGCGCGACACGGTGGCGAACACTACCATACGTGTCTCAGTAAATTCGAGCGGCGTGCAAGAGATTGGCGGCGGCTCGTACAATCCATCCATTTCCGCCGATGGGCGCTACATAGCCTTTGCTTCTGACGCCACCAACCTGGTCAGCGGGGATACGAATGGGACAGCGGATGTATTCGTGCGCGATATCATAGCCAACACCACCAAGCGCGTCTCAGTAAATTCGAGCGACCTACAGGGGAATAGCGGCTCGTATAATCCATCCATATCTGCCAATGGACGCTTTGTGGCATTTATGTCCTATGCCAGTAATTTGGTCAGTGGGGATACAGATGGAGCAACGGATGTGTTCGTGCGCGATACCGTGACGAATACCACCACGCGCATTTCGCTGGCTTCGAGCGGGGCGCAAGGAAATGCTAACTCGTATTCCCCCTCCATTTCTGCTGATGGTCACTTTGTGGCATTTATTTCAGATGCAAACAATCTGGTCAGCGGGGATACGAATGGGTATTCAGATGTGTTCGTGCATGAGAATGATATGGGTGCGTTTCATTTGAGTTGAAAGTCATGCGTCTCTCTGGTAAAGTGAGTTTGGATAAACCACTTCAGGAGAAACCTCATGGCTTTCAACTCACAAGAGATTATACAAGATATACGCGCAGAAT
>Ga0315273_10000264_pt1 | contig 51163 bp, 41 predicted proteins | sample YL17G02_0_MG_FD_205753 | JGI IMG/M metagenome (GOLD analysis project Ga0315273, IMG submission 205753) | Sediment microbial communities from Yellowstone Lake, YNP, Wyoming, USA - YL17G02_0 | ecosystem: Environmental > Aquatic > Freshwater > Lake > Sediment | place: USA: Wyoming | collected... | reverse complement strand
ACCTGAAACAGAACCTGAAACAGAACCTGAAACACAGCCGGAAACAGAACCGGGAAAAGAGATTAAAGTTAGAGCTGAAATCAGAAACGTTGCTTCACCCGAAGATTTCGACTGGGATAGCTTTGAAAGTGAAGAACTGCGTAATTCACCAAAGTATAAGGAGTATGAATCCCTCTATGATGAGACGCTTTCAACTGTAGCAGTTGACGAAGTGGTAATTGGTGCAGTAATTCAGATGACATCACGTGAGGTTGTCATCAACATCGGCTACAAATCGGAAGGCGTTGTCAGTTTAAATGAGTTCCGATATAATCCTAATCTTAAAGTTGGAGATAAGGTTGAGGTTTATGTTGAAAGTCAGGAAGATAAAAAAGGACAGCTCCTTCTTTCTCATAAAAAAGCCCGTGCAATTAATTCATGGGACAGAGTTAATGCCTCACTTGAAAAAGACGAGATCATTACCGGTTACATCAAGTGCCGTACAAAAGGCGGTATGATTGTGGATGTTTTTGGTATCGAAGCATTCCTTCCCGGATCGCAGATCGATGTCAAACCTATTCGCGATTATGATGTCTTTGTTGGGAAAACAATGGAATTCAAGGTTGTAAAGATCAACCAGGAATTCAAGAACGTCGTTGTTTCTCACAAAGCTCTTATTGAAGCTGAACTTGAACTTCAGAAAAAAGAGATCATTGCTAAACTGGAAAAAGGACAGGTTCTTGAAGGAACCGTTAAGAATATTACATCGTACGGTGTGTTCATCGACCTTGGTGGTGTTGATGGTCTGATTCATATTACAGACCTCTCATGGGGAAGAGTAAATCATCCGGAGGAGATTGTTCAGCTTGATCAGAAACTCAATGTGGTTATTCTCGATTTTGATGACGACAAGAAGAGAATTGCTCTTGGTCTGAAGCAACTCACTTCTCATCCATGGGATTCTGTTGATCCAAATATGAATATTGGTGATAAGGTAAATGGAAAAGTAGTGGTTATGGCGGACTATGGTGCATTTGTTGAAATTGCACAAGGTGTTGAAGGATTGATACACGTGTCGGAAATGTCATGGTCTCAGCATCTGCGCAGCGCACAGGAGTTTTTGAAAGTTGGTGACGAAATTGAAGCCGTAATTCTGACACTCGACAGGAATGAAAGAAAGATGTCACTTGGTATCAAACAGCTCAAATCTGACCCATGGCAGAATATTGATGAGAAATATTCAGTTGGTGCAAAACATACTGCCAAAGTCAGAAACTTTACCAACTTCGGAGTTTTCGTTGAGATCGAAGAGGGCGTTGACGGGCTTATACATATTTCTGATTTATCATGGACAAAAAAAATCAAGCATCCTGCTGAATTCACAGCTATTGATGCAGAAATTGAAGTTGCTGTTCTTGAAATTGATAAAGATAACAGACGACTCAGTCTTGGTCATAAACAGCTTGAAGAGAATCCATGGGATGTCTTCGAGAATCTCTTTGCCCTTGACTCTGTTCATGAAGGTACAGTTGTGGAAGTGTTCGACAAAGGTGCTGTAATAGCACTTCCTTATGGTGTTGAAGGATTTGTTACTCCGAAACATCTCATTAAAGAGGATGGAATGATCGCTAAAGTTGATGAAAAATTGATGTTCAAGGTTATTGAATTTAATAAATCAGCTAAAAAAATCATTGTTTCACATAGCAGAGTATTTGAAGATGAAAAGAAAGCTGCAGAGACTCCAATGTTGAAATCAGAACCTTCAACAACCAAAAAAACAACTCGTAAACCGAAGTCAAATTCTGAAAAAACAACCCTTGGTGATATCTCTCAGCTAGCAGCTTTGAAAGAAGAAATGGAAGAAAAAGAGAATAAAGCTTCCAAGAAATCGAAAAATTAGTTAAATTTAGGCTATCAAAATTTATCATTATGGATTTCAATATTGAAAGCCGGAATAACAGTACTGTTATACAGATACAGTCAGAAAAGCTTGATACGCACATTGCTCCGGCACTTAAGTCGGAACTTGTGCTTGTTTCAGGCAAGGGTGAAAAAAATATCATCCTTGATCTAGAAAAATGTCAGTACTGCGACTCTTCTGGTCTGAGTGCTATACTGGTAGCCAACAGATTATGTAAAAATGCTGGTGGTACATTTGTTCTTTGCGGACTTAATGAAGCCGTTGAACGACTTATCACCATTTCTCAGCTCGATACCGTCCTTACAATAACAGGATCGGTTGATGATGCTGAAAAAATGATATTTTAAAACAGATCGCTTTGCAGAATGCGATGAAACTAACTGTACTTGGTAGTAGTTCTGCATTGCCGACATCAGGAAGATTTCCATCCGCTCATGTGCTCAATGCACATGAGCGTTTATTTTTGATAGACTGTGGGGAAGGCACACAGATGCAACTCAGAAAAAATAAGATCAGATTCGGAAAGATAAACCATATCTTCATCAGCCATCTTCATGGCGACCATGTTTTTGGACTATATGGATTGTTATCAACCTACAGCCTGATGGGAAGGAAAAATCCTGTTCATCTTTACGCTCCTGAAAACTATCAGCAAATTCTTATTTCGCATCTTAACGATTTTGATATTCATCTCGGTTTTGAAATTGATTTTATACCTCTTTCAGGGAAAGATCCTGTTCAGATACTCGATGATAAATATCTCACAGTTACATCATTCCCCCTGCAACATCGTGTCCCCGCTTTTGGATTCCTGTTCAGAGAAAAAAAATCTGAGCGGAATATTATCAAAGAATGTATTGCAAAATATCAGATTCCTCCGGTGAGAATTCCCTCTATCAAAAAAGGGGAAGACTTTTTGACTGCGGAAGGAGTTATTATAAAAAATGAGGATATTACACTTCCCCCATCAGAACCTTTGTCTTATGCCTACTGCAGCGATACGAAATACTTCAAACGACTGGCCTCGTTTGTAAAGGGAGTGAGCCTTTTATACCACGAAGCTACATTCGATAAAAGCAAAGAAGATCTGGCTGCAGTTACGGGCCATTCAACAACTGTTGATGCCGCAAGAACTGCATTAGATGCTAATGTCGGAACTCTCCTAATCGGCCATTTCTCAGGCCGGTATAGGGATATCTCGTTCCTTGTCGAAGAGGCAAGAACAGTATTCCCTCAGACTTATTCTGCTATCGATGGAAAGAGTTTTGAGGTCGGGCATATTAATGATCTTTAAGAAAAGATATCTATCTTTGAATTCATTTTAAATAAAAACTATTGACGCTTGCAGGAAAAAATCTTAATACTTGATTTCGGATCTCAATATACTCAGCTGATAGCCAGAAGAATAAGAGAAATAAATGTATATTGCGAAATTCATCCATTCAACCATTTTCCTGTTCCCGATGAAAGTGTTAAAGGTGTAATATTATCTGGAAGTCCTGCTTCCGTGCGGGACAAAAACGCTCCATCTACTGATCTTTCGAAGGTCAAGGGAATTATCCCTTTGCTTGGTGTATGTTACGGAGCACAGTATCTAGTGCATAACTATGGAGGAGAGGTCTTGCCTTCAAATATTCGTGAGTATGGAAGGGCCAACCTTGTTTCTGTTAATAACGACGATCCGCTCTTTACAAATATAAAATCAGGCACCCAGGTCTGGATGTCGCATGCAGATACTATTGACGGAATACCGGAAGGTTATGAAATTACAGGATCAACAGCAGACGTCAAAGCAGGGGCATATCATATAAAAGGGGAAAGTACCTGGGGAATTCAGTTCCATCCGGAGGTATATCATACTACAGATGGAACTCAGATACTTAAGAATTTTGTAGTTGGCATTTGCGCCTGTTCACAGAAATGGACTCCCGATTCTTTTGCAGGTTCAACTGTTATTAACCTGAAAAAGCAGTTAGGTGATGATAAAGTGATTCTGGGTCTCTCCGGTGGTGTTGATTCGTCGGTGGCAGCTTCTCTGCTTAACAAAGCAATCGGTAAAAATCTTACTTGCATTTTTGTCGATAACGGATTACTCCGGAAGAATGAATATAATAAGGTTCTGGAATCGTATCTCGGCCTGGGGCTCAATGTTGTGGGTGTTGATGCCAGCAACAGGTTCCTGGATCAGCTTGAAGGAGTGAGTGATCCGGAGACGAAGCGAAAGATAATCGGCCATGTTTTTATTGAGGTTTTTGATGAGGAAGCAAGAAAAGTTAAAGATGTTAAATGGCTGGCACAGGGAACGATATACCCCGATGTTATTGAATCTGTTTCAGTTAACGGCCCTTCAGCAACAATTAAATCACATCATAATGTAGGAGGACTTCCCAAAAAAATGCACCTGAAAGTTGTTGAACCTCTTCGTCTTCTTTTTAAAGATGAGGTGCGGAAAGTAGGAGAGGCTATCGGGCTTCCTGATTTTATACTTAAAAGGCACCCTTTTCCTGGTCCGGGATTAGCGATACGAATACTCGGGAAAATGACAAGAGAAAAACTTGAAATACTTAAGGAGGCGGATGATATTTTCATTGAAGGACTGAAAAGGCATGGATTATATGATTCTGTCTGGCAGGCTGGTGTGATACTTCTGCCTGTTCAATCGGTAGGTGTAATGGGCGATGAAAGAACTTATGAAAATGCTGTGGTACTAAGAGCTGTAGCTTCAACTGACGGAATGACAGCCGACTGGTCGCATCTTCCATACGAATTCCTTGGTTCAATATCTAATGAAATAATAAACAGGGTAAAAGGAATTAACAGGGTTGTTTATGATATAAGCTCAAAACCACCCTCCACTATTGAATGGGAATAGTTGAAGACAAAAGATAAATCACAAAAGTAAGGATTAATGAGTTTTTAAGTTCCTCTCCCCTGGGAGAGGGATTTAGGGTGAGGTGGATCCTAAAATATAATAAAGAACTTTCAGGGATTTTAGTTGTTGAGATAGTAATATAGTATTAAAAATCATATGATGAAAAGAAATATATTGAGCAAGGCAATCCTGATTATAGTATTATTCCTTGTTGCATTATCAGCCTCATCGCAGACTTTGAATGAAGGGACTTTTAAGATCGGTAGAACCTTTAGCCTGATTGATGCATTTTATGTTGATTCAGCGGATTACGACAAGGTTACTGAAAAAGCTATAATTGAGATACTAAAAAACCTTGATCCGCATTCGACATACATTTCTGCAAAAGACGTTAAAGAGATGAATGAGCCTCTTAATGGCAATTTTGAAGGAATAGGTATTCAATTTAATCTGTTGCGAGATTCTATAATAATAATTGAACCTATTATAGGAGGTCCATCAGAGAAAGTCGGCCTAAGAGCAGGGGACAGGATCTTAACTATCAACCAGGAGAAAGTTTTCGGGATTGGTATTTCTACAACCGGAGTTCGAAGCAGGTTGATGGGAGCGAAAGGCACTAAGGTAAATATCACTGTATTCAGAAAAGGAGAAACGGATATACTTGATTTTACCATCGTACGAGATAAGATACCCATATACAGTCTTGATGCTTCATACATGCTTGATGAAGAAACCGGCTATATCAAACTGAATAAATTTGCCGCAACAACCGAAAAAGAATTTTCAGATGCCGTTGCTGTTCTTACAAAGAGCAAGATGAAAAATCTGGTTCTTGATTTAAGGGGGAATGGCGGAGGTTATATGCTGGCTGCAAGTGCTTTAGCCGATAAATTTTTTTCTGATCAGAAGCTGCTAGTTTATCTCTCAGGGAGAAAAACCCCGCGTCAGGACTATAAATCTTCTGGTGCCGGGAGCTTATCATCAGCTAGAGTTGTGGTTCTTACAGATGAGAGTTCAGCATCTGCCAGCGAGATTTTTGCCGGAGCTCTCCAGGATTGGGACCGTGGAGTTATAATGGGCAGACGGACTTTTGGCAAAGGACTGGTTCAGAACGGATTTTACCTTACCGATGGTTCAATGATAAGACTGACAATAGCAAGGTACTACACCCCATCAGGCAGGTCTATACAGAGTTCTTACAACGAAGGCTATGACAAATATATGGCGAATTTTCTTAAAAGATACACTGATGGCGAATTGATGACAGTGGACAGCACTCATTTTCCGGATTCTCTGAAGTATGAAACATTGGTTAACAAACGGATAGTTTATGGGGGCGGGGGAATAATGCCTGATGTTTTCATGCCCGTAGATACTTCCTTTAACTCGGGATATTTCAGAAGACTTGTAGCGAAGAATGTTCTTAATTCCTTTACTCTCGAATACTATGATAAAAACAGGGTGAAGCTCACTTCCCAGTATAAATATTTTGAAGACTTTAAGAACAAGTTCCAGTTTAGTCCTGATGATATTAAGACCTTCATTGCGAAAGGAGAAGCTGATGGAGTTAAATATAATGAAGCTCAGTTCAATATATCGAAGGAGGAAATTTTGTTAGTATTAAATGGGCTTGTAGCATCTAATATGTGGCAAACAAGCGAATATTTTCAGATTGTAAATGAACATGATAAAGTTATTGAAAAAGCACTGAAAGTTATATCGGATAAAAAAAGCTATAATACAATACTGGGATACCAGTAATCCCGGGCCAAAAATATCAGCATGAAATTTGTTGCGAAAACTCTTTACGGACTTGAGAAAGTTCTTGCAGAAGAGCTTATTTGTCTTGGTGCTGCTGATGTACAGGCAGCAAACCGTGCAGTACTGTTTAAAGGTGATAAAAATTTGTTATACAGGGTAAATTACTGTGCGAGAACAGCCTTATCGGTACTGATGCCCGTAGCTGATTTCAGGATCAGGTCAAAAGATGATCTTTATAATGGGGGATCGAATGTTGAATGGGATCGATTCATGGATGCTGATGATACATTTTCAATTGTTCCGGTTATCAATTCACCGCTTTTTGTTCATACAGGCTATGCCGGGCTAATTCTTAAGGATGCTATTGCCGATAGTTTCAGGAACAAAACAGGAAGACGACCTTCAGTTGATGCCAGTGATCCCAGGATACTTATCAATCTTCATATTAGTAATGATATTGTAACAATATCAATTGACTCATCGGTAGTCCCATTGTTCAAACGCGGTTACAGGCAGGAGCAGGCAGTAGCCCCTCTAAATGAGGTACTTGCTGCCGGGATACTTCTGCTGTCGGGATGGAAGGCATCAGGAGCAATTACTGATCCGATGTGTGGATCCGGAACAATACCTATAGAAGCAGGATTGATAGCCTGTAAAATTCCTCCCGGGAAATTCCGCCAATTTTTTGGATTTCAGCGATGGAGAGATTTCGATGAGGAGTTATTTGAAAAGATCAAACGCGAATCTGACAGCCAGATTGTACCTTCTCCTGTCAAAATATTTGGTAGTGATATCTCGGAACAGGCAATACTACAGGCAAAAGCAAATGTTTCAAGAACCGGATTAAGTGATATTGTGTCACTTGAAGTATCTGATTTTAGGAATCTTAAAGTCGTTGATAATCAGGGTTATGTGTTTCTAAATCCACCCTACGGGCAAAGACTTCAGCCTGAGGAACTTGACGGTCTTTATAGTATGATAGGAACAACCCTGAAGCATAATTTCCCTGGAACCACTGCATGGTTAATAACTTCCAACAAAGAATCCCTTAAGAAGGTTGGATTAAAGCCTAAGGAAAAGCACACTCTTTTCAATGGCGCACTGGAATGTATTCTCTTAAAATATGAGATGTATCAGGGAACAAAGAAATTGGAGAAGCCCTGATATCTATGTAAATATGACGTTTATCACCACAATTTGTTACTTTCATCAAAAAGTGAAGTAATATTTTAAAATCTGGGAAGCGGACAAGTTATATTTTGGTAACTTCATATTTTTATTATATTTGTTATCGGAAAAACGTTACCATATCTAAAATGAAGCTTAAATGAGCTTTAATATAGAGAATTATTTTTCAGATCAGTCGAACGGAAACATTATCCTTTTTTATAAGGGCAATGTTGATTCGGATGTCATCAATCATGTTCTTGACACGGTTGAGGATAAGATGATTGAGGTGAATGAACAATCCAGGCTGAGGAAAAAGGTCTATAATGTTCTCGTTGAAAGCCTTCAGAATCTTTACCATCATGTTGACAGAGTCCCCGATGACTTTGAAGATCAGACTTCTGAAAAGTTTGGTTTACTTGTGGTGAAAAAGGTTGAAGGCGGGTATAAAATAATTACAGGGAACTTTGTGAATGCTGAAAACATTGAAAAGCTCGAAGAAAAGATAAAGCGAATTAACCGGTCGACTCATAAGGAGATTAAGGAGTTGTATAAGTTCATTCTGAACCACCAGCGGATATCTGCAAAAGGAGGAGGGGGTCTTGGCCTTGTTGATATAGCCAGGAAGACGGGTAATAAGTTTGAATACATATTTAAGGAATATAGTAATAAGTACTCCTTTTTCTATCTTGATATTTTAGTAAACGAAGAAAATTAAAACAACTTTTAAATCTGACAAATATGGAACCGATCATCATCGAAGGAACCCCCAAAACTCCTTCAGTTAATTTTGACTCAACAGAAGGTGTATTTGAAATAAAAGGACGTTCAATTCCAGAAAACTCAGTCGAATTCTACAAACCATTAGTTGACTGGCTGGACAGTTATAAGGAATCTCCTCTTACAAAAACAGTTGTAAATATCCGTCTCGAGTATTTCAACACAAGCTCATCAAAGTGTATACTTGACGTATTCAAGAAACTTGAGGCTATACATAAAGCCAAAAATGAAGTTGAAGTAAACTGGTACTATGAGGAAGACGATGAGGATATGCTGGAAGCAGGTGAAGATTATGAATCAATAATCAGAGTCCCGTTTAAAATGATTGAGATAGTAGAATAACTAATCTGAATCTTTCATCTTTTTCCCTATTACAGCCTCACCTGAATCGAGAAGTTTCTTAAGAAGCCTGAAATAGAGAGCAAGGTAAAGGACGAAGGTCATTACCCAAAGAACGATAACGTTGACTACATAGGTGTCGACACGCATTCCGAATATCTGCTTTGACGGAGAGTAAAAATGCGCTTTGATGAGTTTAAATTTTGGATCCATGAATATGGGATCCATCTTTTGAATGAGCTCACCTTTGAACTCAACCTTTGTGATTGTTTCATTCTTATTCACAACAAACTCCTCGAGTTTTAAATTATGATAATTGTCTCTTAGTGCATAAAAACTTTCTGCATTTTCATTCTGGAGTTTCTCAATCAGGGCATTTTTTTTAGCATCGGCAAAATTGTAATAGTCAATATAATACCTTCTTAACGATTCAAGATAATTAAGAGCTGCAGTGGTAATTTCAGGAGTTATCTTTTCTGGGGTGAGATCGTTGCCATAATCAAATTTAAGTTTGGGCAATGAAATCAGCTCTTTTTTAATTTCATTTGAGACCAATAAGAGATTATTGTTAAAGTCATTCCCTCTTTGACCTTTATTAAGATCATTTGAAATGGCATCCAGTTTTAATTTTAGGTCGGAGCACCAGAAATTCCTTTTATAATTACCCTTACTCTTCATCTTTTCCAATTCGTAAAACTGACGCTCAAACTTATTATTCATAAACTGTTTTACAGCTAAAGCCTCGTAGCCCCACCTGGCAGCGATAAACTCTCCATAAATGGGAATTGCAACCGGAGAGGAGATATTAGGGTTTAGTTTTTCGAACTTGACTATGACACCACTTAAAATGATCTGCGGTATTACTAGGATAGGGATTAGAATATAAATAGTCACTACAGCTTTAAAACTGTCTGAAATTATAAGCCCGAACATATTTGCACCGGCCCAGCAGGAAAAGAGTACGAGCCAGTATTCAAACATCATTCCTCTGATTCCGGTAATGCTGTTACCAACAAGCACAAATGTATATGCCTGAATTGCAGATATTGCAAACTGGACGAACACTTTTGACATCAGATAACTGTTCCAGCTCAGGTTGAGGAATGCCTCTCTTTTAAGTATTTTTCTGTCTTTTATTATCTCTTCTGCACTAACCGTAAGCCCCATGAAGATGCCAATGATTACCGACATGAAAATATAAATCGGGAGGTTGCTGTTTTCATAAAGGGTATAATGTGAATTCTTGCCACTTTCATCAAAATACCTGATCAGGAAGGCAAGAAAAAATGCAAGTAAAGGTGCCTCGAGCAGGGTAATGATAAGATATTGAATGTCAGCAACCTTTGAGAGTATATCACGTTTTGTAAAAACAATAAACTGTTTAATCTTACCTGGAGTTTTGAAATTGATCTCGGGAATTGTGCTTCCGCGTTCCAGTTTTTCCTCCTTCTTTTCAGCTTTGTAATGGGTACTCCAGTCGGCAGGAGAAATCCTTCGTGTATCGGTAGATTTGCCACTCTCCGTAAATACTTTGGTCTCTACAATATTGAATATCTGTTCAGGATTCACATTACCGCAAACATAGCATTCGCTTTCATTGTAATTTGCCTGCTCAATTTTCCTTTTGAAATACTCAATTGAGTCAACCGGGTTGCCATTATATATAAGGTATCCTCCGGTATCGAGGATAATAAGCTTATCAAACATCTTAAAGATCTCAGAAGAAGGCTGATGGATTACAATGAATAGTAATTTGCCCTTTCGGGCAAGTTCCTTTAAAAGGTCGAGAATATTTTCAGAGTCACGAGATGACAGGCCTGATGTGGGTTCGTCGAGAAACAGTATGGCTGGTTCGCGGATCAGTTCAAGAGAGATATTGAGCCTCTTTCTTTGTCCACCACTGATCTTCTTATTGAGTGGATTGCCTACTTTCATATCCCTTATTTCGTAAAGCCCGAGATTTTTCAGAACACTATCAACCCTGTTTATGATCTCTTCTTCATTAAAATTATCAAAGCAAAGTTCAGCATTGTAATAAAGGTTTTCAAAAACAGTAAGCTCTTCTATAAGCAGATCATCCTGAGAAACATATCCGATAAGTCCCTTAATTTTCTCTTTATCTTTATGTATACTGGCGCCATTAATCAGCACTTCACCATCATATGGAGCGTTGATTCCATTTAGAACACTGAGAAGAGTTGATTTTCCTGCTCCGCTGGCGCCCATAATACCAACCATCCTGCCAGACTCTTCCTTGAAACTCATATGATGAATTCCGACTTTCCCGCTTTTGAATCTGTATTCAAGGTTATTGACCTCATAAACTACTCTCGATGCCTTAAACTCCTCTTTAAGGAATTGCATTGTAACATCCCAGTAATATATAGGCGTTATTTTATATCCCTTGATAGCTGAGCCCTGACTGAAAGGATAAACTTTATCTTCCTGCAGTAGCTGACCATTCATTGAAAGTTCACCGGCCCCTGTAAACCTTACAAAATACATTTTGACAGATTGCACAAAAAGTATCCAGAGGTGCCCCTTTAGTAATTTCTTGACAACATGCTTTGCCTGATTCGGATCAAAATTTCTAATGCCATTTATTATCAGAAGGTTAGAAGTGACTGGAATGTTTGTGAATGTATTCAGAACGAATTTTTCAATGAATTCATATTCTTCAGAAGTAATATTTAAGCCTTCAGCCAGAGTACTGATAAAACCTAATTCAAGTTGACTAACTTCCTGACCGCCTGATTTGCAGAATTCAAGTACCTGGATAACTACAACAATTCTCTGTTCCTGGTCGAGCTGACCCTGTTCATTTATCTCTTGGCAGAGCTTTCTTATCCTTATTGCGATAGCTCCTTCACGCCTTGCAGCACTGCTCTTTTCCAGCCTTTTTCTGGCTTCATCAAACTCCTTATCATAGGTAGAGAGATATTCCTTAACCAGTTCCTGGTTGAGCATTCGTTTAAGAAAAACCTCAACAACACCTCTTCTTTCACTGTCGTTGCTCTGAGGTTTGGCAATTATCGCAAACAACTGCATCAGGGTTTCTAAGATCTTCTCACTCATTTTTAACCACTTTTAAAGTCGGGCATTGAAGATATGAAATTAGTTATTTGGCAGAAACTTTCCTAATAATTGTTTTCAACTTAAATTCAAGCTGAAACGAGTTTATAAGCCGTGACTTTTGCTTAACTATTTTTTATCCCCCTTCTTTCTATTCTTCTCCACCGAAAAGCCAAATTTACCTATTAATTGACCTGTTTCGTAATACTTTCCATGCGAATAGCATAGCGGAACAGCATCATTCAGACTGAAGAGACCCGACTTCTTATCAAAATATGTTTCATCAGCATTAACGGCAACAACTTCTGAAATAAACATGTGATGTGATCCCAGTTTCTTTATCTCCTTAACAATACATTCAATATTTACCGGTGATTCTTTAATAAGAGGCGCTTTTACTTTTGAGGCAGGGACAGGCGTAAGACCCATTTCAGTAAACTTATTATGTTCATTTCCCGATTTTACGCCGCACCAGTCGGTGGCAAAAGCGAGGGATTTTGTAGTCAGGTTAATCACAAACTCTCCATTATTCTTTATGATATTGTAGGAATAGCGTCCGGGTCTGACCGAAATATAGCACATCGCCGGCTCTGTGCAAATTGTGCCTGTCCATGATATTGTTATGATATTATACTCTTCAGGTACAGATCCGCAACTGACCATAACTGCGGGTAACGGATATATCATCGTGCCTGGTTTCCATATAAGTTTGCTCATGTTTATTGAAATTTGGTCCAAAGATACTTCTTAATCCTTCACACTCCAATCATTTTTCCTCACCCTTCCCGTTCCCGGCTCCCGTGAGCGGGGGATGCTAATTCTTAAAATGTACTTCTTATTCATTTCTTAACAATTCGTTAATATTATAAATAAATGATTCTCTGTTTTAAAGTCCCTCACACTTGGGGGAGAGGCAAATATTAAAAGCCCCCATCAGGGGGTTTGGGAGTAAAAATCGGGGAGGAGGTGAGAAAAATTGTTTGGAAAAAATCAACAGTGGTTTATCTGAACGACCTTATGCAAGTCTCAATATCATCGTATATCTGAAAGACTGTATGAAGGTGAAGAGTCTGGAACAGCTCCATAACCCTTGGTTCCGGATTTGCAAACTTCAGAACGCCATAGTTGCTCCTGGCTGCTTTCATTACTGAAAGGAAACAGCCAAATCCTGAACTATCAATATATTCTACACCTTTGAGATCAATAATCACTTTTGAATTTGAATTATCAAATACATTATTGATCCTGTCTCTGATTTCATCAGTGATCAGGGCATTGATCTTGTAGACAGAGAAGGATATAATGTCTATTTTATCCTTTTTTTCAATATTGATCATTCAATTTCTGTTTAACCGGTATTGATTAAATCCTCAAGCTCTTTAACTGCTGCTTCAGTCTCCGTTTTATACCTTGTTATATAGGATTCATACAATTCAGATTCTTTCCCCTCCCTGGCCTGAAGCTCAAATGTCTTAAGCATTAAGGCCAGATCATTCATTCCCATAATTGAGGCAGATGATTTAGCTTTGTGAGCGAGTAATCCCAGCGAGTTATAATTCTTTGCCGAAAAATGGGATTTCATCTCATTATATATTTCAATAACCTGGTCCTTAAATATAATTACGATTTCACGGATAATTTCAGGATCTCCTCCTGATACAGAATCAAGATATTCTGTGTTAATGAATTTGTAATCCATAATTTACTCGTTGATATAATTTTAAACCAGGATGCAAAGAATTATAAACAAATATAGCAATATTATATTCTTACTGGAATTGGGTTTTTCCTTGTAATATTAAAGAAGGTTTTTTTAATAAAGGAAATATGTACTACTTTTATTGAGAGAAAAACCAGATGTTATGAGGTATTACCTTCATTCATTAGTTATTTTTTTCCTGTTGTATTCTTCAGTTTTAGAAGCACAGACAAATGTTTCCATCCGCAGGGACGCGCAAAGAACAGAAGAGTCGGGTTTAAATTCCTTGAATTCTGATGATCGTCAGATTCTTAAGGAAAACATTTGCTTGTTTTACGAAAAACCTTAAGCTGATTGTAGTTATTGGTTATACTATTTAAGATAAGATATTAATGAAGAACACTGCTTTTACAAAATTTCACCAGGAGGCAGGAGCCAAGATGGTTCCTTTTGCCGGATATAACATGCCTGTTGAGTATTTCGGGATTACCGAAGAACACATTATAGTAAGGGAAAGAGTCGGCGTTTTCGATGTTTCACACATGGGTGAGTTCTGGATTACAGGTCCTGCCTCTCTGAAATTTCTTCAATATATAACATCAAATGATGTATCAACTCTTTTTGACGGAAAGGTTCAATATTCATGCTTTCCAAATGGCAAAGGGGGTATTGTTGACGACCTGCTTGTTTACAAGTACAATGCGGAAAAATATCTGCTGGTTGTAAATGCGGCAAATATTGAAAAAGACTGGAACTGGTGCGTAAAGAATGCAGAGCAGTTCGGTCTGACAGTCGGGAAGGACCTGATCAATGCTTCGAACGATATTGCACAGCTTGCTGTTCAGGGACCGTTTGCTCTGAAAGCCATGCAAAAGCTCACTAAAACTCCTGTAGAAGCTATGGAATATTATACATTTAAAGTTCTGAAATTTGCAGGAATAAACAATGTAATATTCTCAACAACAGGTTATACAGGGGCAGGTGGGTGCGAAATCTATGTTAAAAATGAAGACGGACCAAAGCTCTGGAAAGCTGTTTTTGAAGCAGGTAAGGAGTTTGATATCAGGCCTATTGGACTGGGTGCCAGGGATACCTTGCGTCTTGAAATGGGCTTTTGCCTTTATGGGAATGATATTAATGATCAAACATCACCAATCGAAGCGGGACTAGGATGGATTACCAAGTTTACCAGTGGAAAGGAGTTTATTGATAAAGCTCTTTTAATTAAACAAAAGGACGAAGGAGTTGAAAAAAGGCTGAAAGGTTTTGTGATGATCGACCGGGGAATACCCAGGCAGCATTATGAAGTTGTTAATGCCAGCGGTGAAGTGATTGGCGAAGTTACTTCAGGTACGATGTCGCCTATGATGAAACAGGGGATAGGGATGGCATATCTCCGTAAAGGTTACTGGAAACCTGACACAGAAATATTTATTCGCATAAGGAATAAAGATCTTAAGGCAAAAATTGTGAATCTGCCTATCTATATAAAAGGATGACCGACATATTACCATGGTAAAAAGGAAATTAGAAACCTGCTTTTCACCTGCTTTATTCGAAACTGGTGAAAACCATGATTCGATAGTGGTTATTATAGATATATTGCGTGCATCATCGGCCATATGTACAGCTTTTGCCAATGGAGCTGCAGCAATCATTCCTGTTGCGGATATATCCGAAGCAAAAGATTACAAGGCCCGGGGTTACCTTGTTGCAGCCGAACGTGACGGGTATGTTCTGGATTTTGCTGATTTTGGAAATTCTCCGTTTAATTTCACTAAAGAAAAAGTTGAAGGCAAAACAATAGTTTACAGTACAACAAATGGTACAGGTATAATCAATCTTGCTTCATCAGCCTATATCACAGTAGTTGGATCTTTCCTGAATATCGGGGCACTTACCCAATGGCTTATTAAGCAGGAGAGGAATGTTTTGTTATTATGTGCAGGATGGAAAAACAGGTTTAATATTGAAGATACGGTTTGTGCAGGAGCAATAGCAGAAAAGCTTATGGTGAGTGATTTATACTCAACTATTTGTGATTCAACTCTTGCTTCAATGGACCTATGGTCTTTAGCCCTTAACGATCTTTCCGGCTATATTGAAAAGGCAGCACAAAGAACCCGTTTGAGAGATAAAAAGCTGGATGATTGTATTGAATTCTGTCTAACATCTGATTATACCGATAAAATTCCTGTAATGAAAAATGGGGTTCTTGTTGATAATATTTTATAATTTCATTAATTTGGTGTTAATTATTTAACAGTAGAGACTATTATTTGTATATTTTTGTAGAAGTAGCGGTAAGATTTACTTATTATTAATTATAATATTTTAATCATGAAAAAACACAACTTTTATGCAGGTCCTTCAATTCTCCCACAGTACACTATTGATAAGACTATTGAAGGGATAAAAGATTTTGCAGGTTCCGGATTATCTGTTCTTGAGATCTCTCACCGCAGCAAGGAATTTATTGCTTGCATGAACGACACAATTGCACTTTTTAAGGAATTGCTCGAAATACCTGCCGGTTATCATGTTCTGTTTCTTGGCGGTGGTGCCAGTTTACAGTTCGCAATGGTCCCGATGAACATGATGAACAAAAAATCAGCTTATCTTAATACAGGTGAGTGGGCAAGTAAAGCACTGAAAGAAGCAAAATTCTTTGGAGAGGTGGTAGAGGTTGCATCCTCAAAAGAAAAATTATTTAATTATATTCCAAAGAATTATTCAATTCCCCCCGATGCCGAGTATTTCCATATTACTACTAACAATACTATTTATGGAACGGAGATTAGGAAAGATATGGATGTAAGAATACCACTTGTTGCAGATATGTCATCCGATATCTTCAGCCGTCCGGTTGATGTTTCAAAATATTCAATTATTTATGGCGGCGCCCAGAAAAACCTTGGACCAGCAGGTGTCGCTTTCGTCATCGTAAAGGAAGATGTGCTTGGTAAAGTAACCCGTCCGATTCCGTCTATGCTCGACTACAGAGTACATATAAAAGGAGAGTCGATGTTCAACACTCCTCCTGTATTTGCTGTTTTTGCAGCACAGCAGACGCTGTTATGGTTGAAACAACTTGGTGGTGTTAAAGCTATACAGAAGAAGAATATTGAAAAGGCAAATATTCTATATGACGAGATTGACAGGAACAAATTATTTATTCCTACGATAGCTGACCCTGAAGACAGGTCTCTTATGAATATCTGCTTTGTAATGGCCGAACAGTACAAAGAACTTGAGAAACCATTTGCTGATTTTGCCAAATCAAAAGGAATGCTTGGTATTGAAGGCCACCGTTCAGTTGGCGGTTTCCGTGCTTCTACTTATAACGCTCTTCCGAAAGAAAGTGTTGAAGTGCTGGTAAGTGCAATGAAAGAGTTTGAATCGAAAAGTTAATAATCATAATTATAAGACTGAAGGAGTACCTGTAGTCTTTATATTTACTAAAATCATGAGTATGAAAATCCTTGTTGCTACAGAAAAAGCTTTTGCCCCGGTTGCTATTTCGCTGATTCGCGAAGTAACAGAGGCTGCAGGTTATAAACTTGTGTTACTGGAGAACTATAAGAATATCTCCGAATTACTTACTGCCGTATCGGATGTCGATGCCATTATCGTTCGAAGTGATATGGTAACCTCAGAGGTTCTTGATGCAGCAAAGAATTTAAAGCTCGTTGTCCGGGCCGGGGCCGGTTATGATAATCTCGATCTGCCTGCATGTACCGCTCACAAAGTGGTTGCAATGAATACACCCGGACAAAACTCAAATGCAGTTGCTGAGCTGGCATTCGAAATGATGCTTTACCAGGCTCGCGGAGGGTTCAGCGGCAAATCGGGAAGTGAGCTCAGGGGTAAAATGATAGGGATACATGCATTTGGAAATGTCGGGAAATATGTTGCTGAAATAGCAAAAGGATTCGGAATGGATATTTATGCCTTCGATCCTTTTGTGAATGAGGCTGATATTTTAAAAAGTGGTGTAAAGGTTTGCAAAGACACTGAAGAGTTATATTCAAAATGCCAGTATGTCTCTTTGCACATCCCAGCAAACGATAAAACCAAAAAATCAATCGGTTATGATCTTTTGAAGAAAATGCCTAAAGATGCAGTGCTTGTCAACACAGCAAGAAAAGAGGTAATTGATGAGGAGGGCCTTCTTAAGATTTTTGAGGAGCGTGCCGACTTCAGATACTTGTCCGATGTTGATCCTGACTGCAAAGCCCTGTTTGAGGAAAAATACAAAGGCAGATTTGTATTTACAGCTAAAAAAATGGGAGCACAGACTGAGGAAGCCAATATAAATGCAGGGGTTGCTGCTGCTCGGCAGATAGTCGATTATTTCAAGAACGGCAATGAAAAATTTAAACTAAACAAGTAGTAATTAATATAATACAGATAGATGGCAGTTGTTAAACCTTTTAGGGGGTTAAGACCTCCCAGTGCTATAGCCAAAGATCTGGCTTGTCTGCCATATGACGTAATGAACACAGAGGAGGCCAGGAAGATGGCAAAGGGGAAAGAGTGTTCCCTGCTTCATATAACAAGGTCAGAAATTGACCTCCCTGAAGATACAGATACTCATTCAGAAGAGGTCTATAACAAATCGGTTGAAAACTTCAGTAAATGGCAGAAAAAATGCTGGCTGGAACAGGATGAAACCCCCCGCTTTTATATTTATGCCCAGACAATGAAGGGGCGGACACAATACGGAATTGTTGGGTGTGCATCCGTTGACGATTATCTTAATGGTATAATAAAAAAACATGAACTTACCCGTCCCGATAAAGAACAAGACCGAATGGTACATGTTCGTGTCAATAATGCTAATATTGAACCAGTATTTTTTACATATCCTGCAATACAAGAGATTGATGATATAGTACATAAGATAGTTATTACTGAGAAACCAGAATATGATTTTGTAGCGGAAGATGGTTTTGGTCACCATTTCTGGATGGTAAAGAAACTGGAAACAAATAAGCTCATAGAGAATCTGTTTGCCAGGAAGGTCCCTTATACCTATATTGCTGATGGTCATCACAGGACTGCTGCAGCGGCTCTTGTCGGAAAAGAAAAGCGGGAAAAGAATCCTTCTCATAATGGAACGGAGGAATATAATTTCTTTCTTGCTGTGCACTTCCCTGATAATCAATTAAGGATTATTGACTACAACAGAACCATAAAAGACCTTAACGGACTTACAACTCGGGAGCTGATTAACAGACTTGGCAATGGATTTATTATTAAGGAAAAGGGAAGCAGAATCTATAAACCGGATAAGCTTCATAACTTCTCAATGTATCTGGATGGGAAATGGTATAGTCTTACTGCAAAAGATAGTACGTACGATGATAATGATCCGATAGGTGTCCTTGACGTGACGATACTTACTAATCAGATACTTAGTCCAATTCTTGATATTCAGGATCTACGCAGGTCAAAACGTATTGATTTTATTGGAGGAATACGGGGACTTGGAGAACTAAAGAAGAGAGTTGAGAGTGGGGAGATGAAAGTCGCATTCGCACTTTATCCTGTGTCAATGAAACAGCTTATCACTATCGCTGATTCAGGTAATATAATGCCTCCGAAGACAACCTGGTTTGAACCAAAACTCCGTAGCGGCCTGGTTATTCATCTGCTGAGTTAGTTTTACCCCCCATCCCACCTAAAGGGGGGATAATATCTTCATATTAAGCAAAATATACTTTTAAATTAAAAATTAACCCCCATTCAGGGGGCAAAAAAAAATGACTGATATTTCATCAAATATTGTTTCCCTAAAAGCACAGCTTCCACCAAAAGTCAAACTTATTGCTGTATCTAAAACAAAGTCAGTAAGTGATATTCTGGAAGCGTACAATGCCGGGCAGAGATATTTCGGTGAAAACAGGGTGCAGGAACTCCTTAACAAGAAAGATCTCCTTCCCAGCGATATAGAATGGCATCTGATAGGTCATCTGCAGCGTAACAAAGTAAAATCTATCGTGCCTTTTATCAGCATGATACAGTCAGTCGATTCTTTCAAACTCATAACAACCATTAACTCGGAAGCTTTCAAAATTACCAGGGTGATTGATTGCCTGTTACAGATACATATTGCAGCGGAAGAGACAAAATTCGGGTTCAGTATGGAAGAACTTTCTGAAACGATAGAGTCTCATGAATTTATGAATATGGAGTTTGTAAGGATATGCGGAGTAATGGGAATGGCAACTTTTACTTCGGATATCAATCGGATTCGTAAGGAATTTTGTTATCTGGCGGATTGTTTTAGTAGTCTTAAAAACAGATACTTCTCAGGGAACCTTCATTTTATGGAGATTTCAATGGGCATGTCGGGCGATTATGAAATTGCCCTGAAAGAAGGAAGCACAATAGTAAGGCTCGGAAATATTATATTTGGCGAGAGAAAATGATCTTAACAGATACAATTTATCGTTCCAGAATCGCGATCAATTCAAGAATCAACTCTCTTTTATCATTTACAGGGGAGAGTGTACTTTCCTTTATAATCTTTATTATTTCATCTTTTCTTTCCCTGCTTAATTCATGAACGGACTCCTCAATTACTGTAAGGCATTCAATTGCAGTTACATAATCTCCTCTCAGAAAAACTTTAGCAAGATCAAGAGAATAATCTGAATAGTCGAGACCTGATTGCCAGCACGAAGATACTAACATGCTGATTGTATCAGCTTTCCATTGTTTCCTTATTTCATTTATTACCTCTATACTGGCAGACTGTTCCTTCAGATCATTCATAAATCCCTCGATAGTTTTTCTGAGCGAAAAATCATCAGTTTTATTATAAAATGAGGTAAGCAAACCTATAGCGCCTTCAAAAGGCTGCTCTTTCCGAAGTAATTCAATCGCTTCAGCTTTCAGAATATTATTATCTTTATTGAGTATTTCAGTAAGTTCTTTAAGTTTCTTCCCTGATCTTATCATTTTGAAATTATTTACAACAAAGTTAGAAATACCATCAATTACTTAAAGCAGTTTTTGAAAAATAAAAATAATATACTAATTTAGTCGGGAATTACGTAAGACACTTAAATATTTTAATCATGAATAAAAAATGTGGAATTAGTTCAGGGATCCTTGTGGTAGTTTTGCTTTTCGCCAGCCTGATTATCGGCTGCAAATCGGGAGGTAATAAAGCAACTAAGGAAGATGTAACTGTAGATGTTCCAAAGGTTAATATGGAGGTATATGATGATATAAAACAGGCAGAAAAAATATTTAATGCACTGCCATCTCCGCTTGAATCAGCAATGCTTATTAAATCGGTCGGTGCCAGGTTTGAAAATGCCCTTCTCAATCCGGTCGGAAATGTAAACAGTTATGTAACAAATAGAAGTATGGCTCTGAATCTGGGTATTTACACATGCGATTTAAGTTTTGCCAGCTTATATGAACAGACACAGTTAATTATTGATTACATGAATGCGGCCAAAAAGATGGCTGACGGCCTGGGTATTCTGAAGGCAATCGAACAGTCCACTATTGACAGACTTGAGGAGAATATCAATAACACAGAAGTCATTATGGAGATTGTTAGTACGACCTTCATGAACTCAAGTTCATATCTCGAAGATAATGGTCAGCCGGCAATTGCAGCTATGGTCCTGGCAGGAGGATGGTTTGAAGGATTGTATATTTCTACTCAACTGGTTGATATGAATGATTTTAACGGCAATAAACTGGTTGGCAGAATTATTGACCAGAAACTTTCAATCGGCATTCTACTGGATTTGCTGGAAAGCAGCAAAGGAAACCCGGCTGTTGATGAACTCATGATTCAGGTTAACAGACTTAAATTAGTTTTTGACAAAATTTTAATCACAACATCACCGGTAAGACCGGAGTTTGATAAGGTGTCTAATACCACAATTCTTAAGTCAGAAGTAAAGACTGATATGACACCTGAAGTATTCAAAGAACTTGCCTTAACAGTTGCAGAGATAAGAAATACATTCGTAAAATAACTAAAGCTATGAGAATATCTAGAATAATCCCCATCATTGCATTGTTTATACTTGCCACTATTGTCAATGTTGATGCTCAGTGCAAGGCATTCGCTAAAAAGGGTTGCCTGCCTCAATTAGGAACATATACACATGATGGTAACTATCATGCTGCAGTACTGGTTGAAGGTGAAGAGGCAGAACTCTATAAAACATTTTACTCCGACATGGATTACAGAGTAGCTATATGCGGAGAAGATAACCTCCCGAATGTCGAGTTTAAGGTACTCGATGCAAGTAAAAATGTACTATATTCAAATAAGGATGCAAACTATGCAAAAACATGGGATTTCAAACTCCAATCAAGCCAGCAACTTAAACTGGTTGTTAAAGTGGCCTCATTTAATCCACCCGGAGATACTCCTGTAAGTGGCTGTGTTACAATAATGTTCGGATTTGAAATGAAAAAATAAGAGTTGGCAGATAACATGTGAGAGGAGAGACGTTGCTTGCAACGTCTCTCCTCTTTTATTTCAACTTTGGCGCAAGATATTTCCCTGTATAAGAATCTTTACATTTTGCCAGCTCTTCAGGTATGCCCTCAAAAACAATCCGGCCACCATATTCACCCCCTTCAGGTCCCAGGTCGATGACCCAGTCGGAACTCTTTATAACCTCCTGGTTATGCTCTATAAGTATCACAGAATGACCATGATCAACCAGGGCATTAATTGATTTAAGCAGTTTGTTAATATCATGAAAATGCAAACCTGTAGTTGGCTCGTCAAAGATGAATAAAATATGTCCTTTAACGCGCTCCTGGCTGAGGAAATAGGCCAGTTTTACTCTTTGGCTTTCACCTCCTGAGAGAGTACTTGACGACTGCCCCATTTTTATATAACCCAATCCGACATCTGATAAAGGCTTCAGCTTTTCAACGATCCTCTTTTCATTCTTTCCAGGATGTGAGTTAAAAAACCCGATTGCATCATCTATAGTCATCTCAAGCATTTCATAAATATTTTCCCCGTAATATCTTACATCCAGAATATCCTTACGGAACCTCATCCCTTTGCAGTTTTCACAAGTTAGTTCCACATCGGCCATGAACTGCATTTCAACTCTTATTATCCCTTCACCCTGACACTCCTCACATCGTCCACCTTCTATATTAAATGAAAAGTGAGATGCTTTATAGTTGTTCTGGACCGAAGCTTGCTGCTCGGAATATAGCTTGCGTATCTCGTCATATGCTTTAAGATAGGTTACCGGATTTGATCTGCTCGACTTACCTATTGGATTCTGATCAACAAGTTCGATTCCGGTTAACCCCAATATGTCGCCTGTGATATCCTGGAACTGGCCTGGTTTTAAGTTGTTCCCGTTGATCCTGTTCGACAGGACTTTATATACTATATCTGATACAAGACTTGATTTGCCGGATCCGCTTACTCCCGTAACAGCAGTTATAGTGTGAAGGGGAAATTTCACATCAATCCCTTTCAGATTATTTTCCCTGGCACCCTTGATCTCAATATAGCTGTTCCATTTTCTTCTTGCCCTGGGAACTGGCACTTCCAACCTTCCACTCAGGTAACCGGCTGTAAGAGATTGATTTGCAGTACTAACATCAAGACCTCCCTGGTAAACTATCTCTCCTCCGAGTCGACCCGCTTCAGGTCCCATATCAATTATTTCATCGGCAGCTCTTATTATCTCTTCTTCATGTTCTACAACAAGAACCGAATTGCCCAGGTCTCTGAGCTCTTTCAATACCTTTATTAATAAATTAGTGTCTCGTGGATGAAGGCCGATACTCGGTTCATCGAGAATGTACATCGAGCCTACAAGATTACTTCCCAGCGATGTCGAGAGATTTATTCTCTGGGATTCTCCACCAGATAATGTCGAAGATACCCTGTCAAGAGTAAGGTAAGGAAGACCAACATCAATTAGAAATCTCAATCGGACTGTAATCTCCTTAATTAGCCTTTCAGCAATTTTAGAATCTTCAGCATTAAGCTTTATTTCAGAAAAGACTTCATACAACTTTCCAACGGGAATTGAAACAAGGTTCTGAATTGTGTTATCTGCAACCTTAACGTAACCTGCCTCTTTCCTTAACCTCGACCCTTTACATTCAGGGCATGTCGTTTTTCCGCGGTATCGGCTTAACAGCACCCTGTATTGGATTTTAAATTTTTTCTCTTCAAGATAGAGGAAGAACCGGTTAATTCCATAGAAATACTTGTTTCCTTTCCATAGAAGCTCCTTCTGTTCTACTGTAAGCTTATATATGGGTTTATGAATTGGAAAATCAAATAATTCTGCGTTAGCAATCAGCCTCTCTTTCCATTTCTTCATCGTTTCACCCTTCCAGCAAACCACAGCATCTTCATAAACCGAGATATTCTGGTTCGGAATAACAAGATTTTCATCAATACCTATAATCTTACTATAGCCTTCACAAACAGGACAGGCACCGATAGGATTATTGAAGCTGAACAAGTATTCAGTTGGCTCTTCAAAAAGGATCCCATCCTCTTCAAATTTATTTGAGAAACTCTCTCTTTTTAGACCGTTGTCATCAAGGATAACTACCTGACAATAACCTTTTCCAGTCTGAAATGCCGTTTGTGCAGAGTCGGCTATCCTGCTGAAATTATCAGCAGAATGATTTATAACAAGCCTGTCGATAACTATATTTATCTGCTTCCCCGGTTCAAATCCATCAAATGATTTTAGTTCATCAATCTTAATAAGCTCACCATCAGACTCGATACGATTGAACCCCTCCTTATTCAGGAACGAAAAATATTCTGATAGTTTTATGTTTTCCGGTATCTCGCCGGAGGAGGTAATAATCACCTTCGTTCCTTCAGACAGAGCTGCCAGGAAATCTACTATATCATCAACACTGTGTTTTTTAACCTCTTTACCCGACACAGGTGAAATGGTCCGTCCGATCCTGGCAAACAGAAGCCGCATGTAATCATATATTTCTGTCGATGTGCCTACTGTAGAACGGGGATTTCGGGAGTTTACTTTCTGTTCAATGGCAATGGCCGGAGGAATACCGTTTATGAAGTCTACCTCAGGTTTGTTCATCCTACCCAGGAACTGACGGGCATAGGAGGAGAGGCTTTCGACATACCTTCTTTGTCCTTCTGCATAAATGGTATCGAAAGCAAGAGATGATTTTCCGGAACCTGATACTCCTGTGATTACCACAAGCTTATTTCTGGGAATTTTAAGACTGATATTTTTCAGATTATGTACCCTTGCCCCCTTTATTTCAATACTCCCCTGCATATCTGATACTTTATTTATTGTATGAGATTTAATTAAAATCCAAAAGTAATACTTTCAAATTAAAATAAATTGTTTTCTTTGTATTACGAATAACATCTAAAACAGGAGGACTGCCTATAGAATATCTCTACTCTAGTTAATTAAAAGAGTGAGTTATGAATAAGATTATTTCCGATTATGAACTGATTATGAGGTTCATAACAGGTGAGCAGTCGTGCTTCGAGCAACTAATCCACCGTCATAAGAACAAAATTTTCGCTTATATAAGTCTTTATATACGCGATCAGGCTCTTGCTGAAGATATCTTTCAGGATACCTTCCTTAAAGTTATTCAATCTGTAAAAGCAGGTAAGTATTCCGATAACGGAAAATTCCTCTCATGGGTTATGCGTATAGCTCATAATCTCATCATTGACCATTTCCGGAGGCTTAAACAGATGAATACCATATCGAACGACAACTATGAATCAGATATCTTTAATTCAAAAAAATTTGCTGAAGACAACGTTGAAGATGATATGATAAAGCGGCAGATACAAAAAGATGTCAGGAGAATGATAAGCCATCTGCCTGATGACCAGAGGGAAGTGGTAATTCTGAGGCATTATGCAGACCTGAGTTTTAAGGAGATAGCCGACATAACCGGTGTGAGTATAAATACAGCTCTCGGCAGAATGAGGTATGCCCTTATTAATTTGAGGAAAATAATGGAGGAGAAAAAGATCAGTCTGACAATAATTTAGGAATCAGACAATAAATATTCCTGTGGGCCGTTTTCACATAAAATGAAAACATGAAGCCTATGGAATTAATTTCTACTCCTTTTATTTCATATCACGATATCAAAGTTATAGATGTAGATCTTTTTGAAGATGCATGGGGTTTAAACTCTGAATTCTGTGATGTGATTGGTCTTCTCAGACAGATAAAAGCTGTTCCGGGGAGGCGAGTGACTAAAAGACTGATTGAGAAGTTCAGGAAGCAGGATTAAAAATCTTAATGAACACAGGAAAATTTCCTGTGTTTTTTTTGGAAATATGAATTTAAAATAATATCTTTGTGATATTAATTTAATATCATATACTATGAAACAAGAATTTTCTGTCAAACCCATTTCGGGTTATCTGGCCCTGTTGGTTACATTTTTATTTATCGGCGGGGCAATTGCCGGATTCGCCTTTGAGATAATCTGGCTCGGCTCAATTCTCACACTGCTGTTTGTCTTAACCATTCCTGGATTCACAGTGGTATATCCTAACGGATCGTGCGTTATGGTTTTGTTCGGAGCATATAAAGGAACAATCAGGGACAATGGATTTTTCTGGGTAAATCCCTTCTACATTAAGAGAAGGATATCACTCAGGGCCAGGAACTTTAATAGCGAACCTATTAAGGTTAATGACAAAATAGGAAATCCTATTAAAATTGGCTTAGTTCTGGTCTGGAGAGTGTCAGAGACATATAGCGCAGTTTTTGATGTGGATGATTATCAGCATTTTGTTCTGGTACAAAGTGATGCTGCCCTTCGTAAGCTTGCCGGTTTATATCCTTACGACAATTTTGAAGATCACGAAGCTGTTATCGCTCTTAGAAGCGGGGGAGAAGAGGTAAATATTGAGCTTGAGAGAGAGATCAGGGAAAGACTGCAGATTGCCGGTATTGAAGTTATTGAAGCCAGAATTAACTACATTGCCTATGCTGAAGAGATTGCAAATGCTATGCTCAGAAGACAACAGGCTTCAGCAGTTGTATCAGCACGATTTAAAATTGTTGAAGGGGCAGTCTCGATGGTTCAGATGGCTCTTGAACAACTATCTGATAAGAAGATTGTTGAACTCGATGAAGAGAAGAAAGCTGCTATGGTCAGCAATCTGATGGTTGTTCTTTGCGGAGATAAAGACGTTACTCCTATTGTTAACACCGGAACTTTGCATTCATAAAATGAGCGAAAAAAAACCATTTGTTCTCAGGATTGACCCGGAGAAGCTAAAGGCTTTGGAGAAATGGGCTGCTGATGAATTTCGTAGTACCAACGGGCAGATTGAGTACATACTTGACCAGGCTTTGAAGAAAGCGGGCAGATGGAAAATTAAATCAGAAGAGATAAAAAGTGATGAAAAATGAACAAACCAATAAAATATACTTGCCCGAAATGTGGGTCCAGAACCTGTACAACAGGTGAAATCTCGACGACAGGGAAATTTATTACCAGAATTTTAAATATTCAGTACAAACGGTTCACATCAGTAGCCTGTTCTGAATGTAAGTACACGGAGTTTTATAATATCTCTCACAAGAAATTAGGAGATGTACTTGATATTCAGGTAAAAACTGATCAGCTTCAGTAATTGAGTAAGTAAATGGAATGGCAGGCGGCAACTCCTGCCGTTTCTGTTCTTAACCGGCTCCTGCCCAGATGAACAGGATTAAAACCCTTTTCGGATGCATTCTCTATCTCGTCAACACTAAAATCGCCTTCAGGACCAATGAGAATTGTTGCATTTTCATTTATTGAATAAACTTCAGATATCTTAATTCTTTTAAATGAATCATTGCAATGTGCAATCATCCTGATTCCGATAAAAGTTCTGTTAATAAAACTGCTGAATAAGCAAGGTTCATTCAGGATGGTTTTTGTTGCTTTCAGGGACTGTTTCATTGCGGATATAATCAGGTTATTAACTCTTTCTGCTTTAATTCCGGTCTTTTCAGTGTTCCTGCAGATAAGCGGAGTAATCTCATCAACCCCTATTTCAACACTCTTCTCAATAAACCATTCAAACCGCTCAGGATTTTTTAACGGGGATATGGCAATGTGGAGTTTGTAATTTCGTTTTTCGAAATCATTAATTACTTCTGAAACAGATATAACGCATTTCTTTAAATCGGGATCACTGACAATACCTTCATACAGATTACCTATTCCATCTATTAACCTGACACTGCTTCCCTTTGTCATTCTTAATACTCTGATACAATGCTTCGACTCTTTTTCGTCTAAGGTGTAAGTATTACCGGTAATATCAGGAGCATAAAATATCTGCATAAGTTTGTTGTTTGTACAAAAGTAGAGAATTTGAATTAACCTCAGTCTTCCTTTTTGAATTCCGCCTCTCCCCAACCCCCAGACAATTCGGGGCAGGCTCTCCCCCAATTGGAAGGGGCTAAGATAATGAATAAAATTTGGTTACCCCCTTCTCCCGCATAAGCGGGAAGTGGGCAAGGGGGATGAGGTGGACAAGCATAGGGTGAAAGTGTTAATTAAAAAAACTATATTTATAAAGTATGAAAATTGGCCTTCTCTCAGATACTCATGGCTGGATCCATCCCCGGCTATTTGATTATTTTGAAGGATGCGAAGAAATCTGGCATGCAGGGGATATTGGTAATATTGAAACAGCTGATTCTCTGGTAGCTTTCAGACCCCTGAAAGCAGTTTATGGGAATATCGACGACGCCAGGGTCAGAACTGTATATAAGGAACATCTGGTTTTTATAGCTGAAGGAGTCAGGGTATGGCTGACTCATATTGGTGGCAGCCCCGCCCATTACGATCGGAGGGTAAAACCCGGCATATATGAAAATCCTCCGGATCTTTTTATCTGCGGGCATTCGCACATTGCAAAGGTAATGTACGATAAAAAGGCAGGATTGCTATATATAAATCCGGGTGCAGCAGGCTATATCGGATTTCATAAATATATGACAGCTATCAGATTTCAGATTGACGGGGATAATATCCACGGTCTTGAGCTGATCGAGCTGGGAGAGAGAGGCAATATCACTTTATGAGACCATCAAGGTTTCCGGAATTATCTTCTGGTTTATCATCGGTCATTCTTCTCAGAAAACGCCCAAGCCGGTCTTCAACTGCAATCATATAAGTATAAGGTACTCTGATTGACGATTGGGGATGTTTTCTGTCGTTCAGTTTCGTATTTGCCAGAATTGTGTTGAAGCTGTTATTCCCGGCCTGAGCCATCATAACACCTCTTACATACGAAAAATAGTACCATGTAGATTCATCTGCTTTCAGGTAAACATCGATCAAGTCGCCTGATCTTCTGCGCTGAATTTCAATATAGCCGTCCACATAAACATTTATAGGTTGGGGCCCTATGAATCCGATGCCGATTTTCCCGCTTGATCTGAACGATGATGTAGCTTCATTCCAGTATAGTTTTACATCGTTAAAGAGTAGTTCGTAAGTGAACTCTTTTGGGAGGTTTCCAGAAGTGCCAAACAGGTCCATCTCCTGCTTTATCTGTGTGGCAACACTTACTCCTAAAAGATCTTTCATGCCTTTGTTATTCAGGTCGGAGTTCAGATTTACAGGTTTGAGTGAAGGCATCATCCTGATCTCATCTGCCATCACCTTAAGAGCTTCCTGTGAGAAATGAAAATCGAGGGCCAGGATAGCTTCAATATTAACTTTTCCTGAATCAATTGTATGTATTACCTTACCTGCGCCGGTGAATTTAACCAGGTCATAATTTGCGCCGAAGTTGAGATTTCCCTCTCCAAACAGTATGCAATAGTTCTTGTCGAAGGCGACCATATTACCAGGAAGACTCTGATCAGCAAGCTTTTCAAGGGAGGTGATTAAGTATCTGCCTTTAGCTTTTTCAAAGTATAGATAACCATTCGAATTTACAAGAGCAACATCGGTCCATGATTTTTGTGCTGAAAGAAATGCCGGATAGATATGTATAGAATCAGTATTTATATATGAACCCGAAAAAACAAGATTATCATTCATGTCTCTCGGTTTATCACTTACAGGGATCATAACATTTTTTGGATCGATTTTCGATTTGAATTTGATGCTATAACTCTTGATTATACTGCAGTTATGTACAATACCTGCTGCGCCTGTATATGAGAGCAGATTATCTTTTGCAGAAAGTATTACATCACCCTCATACGAAAATGCAGAACTGAGCATAAAATTTTGACTAACAGGTATATAACCTCTGGCGCTTGTTGTCAGAGTATCAACTGTAAGTTCAGGAAAACTTATCTGATGGATCTCTTTGTTTTCATCAATATAATCGTAAATGGCGCTGCCTGTATATCGCTTTGTCGATTCAATATCAATCTTTGCCGAATGCAATATATGCCTGTTATTGAGAGCAATTATGGCATTTTGCATCTGTTGGATTTTTGCTCTTCTGTTGATGACTATTTTCCCGTTTTCAGGTTGAATAAGTGCATCGGCAATATGAATATAGTTAATGTTTTCTGCTTCTATATATTCCTGATCAAGGTGATAGCTTCCTTTCCATGATGAAAAGGCGATAGTGTCCTTCAGATTATTTGTTGCAATGAAAGTCGGCTTATCAAGGTTGGCAAAGTCTAATCTGAGAAGCTTATCCGGAGTTAATAGTGGAGTATTTGATTTTCCCCTTTGCTCCATATTCAGCACTCTGTTTTCCATGTTGTATGCAAAATCTGTCATAGTACACATATACTGTAGTTCAGGAAATTTTACCACCGAAGAATCGGTATTAAGACGGAAGCGCGACATCTTGAGATCAAAATTGATATCGGTATTTGCGTTTTCAGCTATAAATGAATATCCGCCGGTGGTAGACGATTTCAAATTATAATCAGCAGTATCTGCTTTGATTGCATTTGATGCAAAACTAAAAAGATTTGAAGTGATCCTCGAATCTGGCATATTGATTATTCCTATGCCATTCAGCCTGGCAGGCGTCAGTTTTAACTTACCATCAAGAGTTGTTCCATTCTCGAACATATTAAAACTCTTTCCAGTGGGGTTGCTTGCCAACCATTCATCTTTTTGAGTCAGCCATTTTATTGCAACATCCTGGCCATTAAGGATGGGAAATATTCCAGATCCGTCTTTTTCAATATTGAATGTTGATGCCTGAGTAATCATTGAATCGGGGAAGAATTTATATTCTTCTGACTTGGTGGTTGATGTTAAATGCTCCAAAGTACCGCTTCCAATCAATCCCTTGTTGCTCATACTTAAAGCATCATATAGTCTAGCTCTGTTCCCGTAGACTTCAATCCCCTCATCCGGAATAGTCATGTTAAATCCCAGCGAGTTGTTTTCCTGGATTATAAGGTATTGTTGCATTGGTTTGAGGATATTCCCTCCGAAGAATTCTCCTGAAAGATTCATATCTTCAATAGAATAGTGATCAATATTTTCATAAGTGAATGGATCCAGCTTAAAAAAGAAATCTTCCTGCTTGTAAATACCTTCAAGGTCGGGTATCTTATCATAGAAAATATATGAGTAGGTTATTGCATTAATAATAGGATACTGCTTAAAGCTTTTTAGTCCCGATTTGTTATTGGGATTATCGATAAAAAGTTCTGCTGATCCCAATTGAATAAGATTGTTAACATCTTTTGCAATCGGATTACCATATATGTCTTTCTTATCAGTTTCCACTGCAATTTTAATAGAATCGATTTTTTGAAGATTGATCTTAAACGTATCATAGCTGAATGAGAAATTATGCCCAAATATCGTAAAGAGACCTGCTTCAACAACACCGTCAAATATAAGACTTCTGTTCTTTCCGATTACCAATTGCTGTTTGTATGGGTAAAGTGCAACTTTCTGGGAATCGCTAAGGAAAACGCCAGATACCCCATTTACTGTTAAGTTGTAGTTTCTTAAATCAAGAATAGCATTATCGGTTGGAGCTTTTGTTTCACTGACTATATTTAATATATCATAATCCTTTCTTTTAGCATATGAATCGAGGAAGTCCCTCGTTTTTTTCTTTATTGTGACCTCATTATTTACACGGTCGTAGAACACAAAACCCTTGTTGGCCATATCGATACACAACCCCGTAACCGACTCATCCGGTTTGTTCAGCCATTTTGCAAATTCTACAACCGGAAATGTTTCGGAATAATACCATTCAGAAAACTTAATGAGACGGTTCAAGGGATGGTAATCATCAAGTCCCATCAGTCGTAAAAAATAATCTGAATTGAAGAAAGAGGAAGATTCAAATTGTGCCTGCCCAAGGGCGGATCCTCTTGCCCGTGAAAGAATAATTTTTGATTCGTTCATATTCCACGACAGATATTCAAAATACATGTCGAGGCTGTGAAACGAATTGAAATAAGGACTCTTAGATACAGGATTATTTGTCCGGAAAAGGTTGACCTGCCTATTTGCGGCAAAATATGAAAACCCCTGATTTGAATGATAGATTGAATCTTTACCAAGATAAAGTGAGATGGCAGTTTCCTGACTGTTTAAACCGGTCTTTGAGAAGAGAAACTCTTTTGAACTGATTTTAAGATAAAGTGTATCATTTCTGAAAAGAGTGATTTTTGCGGGAGAATAATTTTCACCTGTTCCTTTTACATTAGCCCCTTCAAAGGAAAGGCCTCCTTCATAATTAACCCCTTTATAAAGGTTCTTTAGTTTGAATTCTTTGGCATAAGTCTCAAAACGTGGATAGATAGCTTTATCCTTATTGCTGATGCTGACTACCTGATCTGTCAGTGACCCTGCGACTGGATCTTTAAAATAAGTAGCATGCCTGAGTTTGACGGAATCGATAGTGAAGCTGTTTTTAGTGGTATTAATTGAATATTTACCGAGTTCAGCAAATACATCTTCCCTTGAATAACCGGCTTTTTCCCATGTAACAATACCTTTCGTACCTCTGAATTGTTGTATCTCAGGATAATAGGTTCCTGTGACATTGTACAGTTCAGTACTGTCTTTTTGTGAATAACATGTTAGTGTAGCATCCGAAATGGCAACATAAAAAACAGTGTCGTATAAAAACTTTAGGGCATTGTTTTTAACTTTCCATTTTACACTTCCCGATTCAAACAGAACATTTTCTTTTATCATTGAACAGGTGTTCTTAAAATACTTATCGATATTATCATTTGTAGACCTGGAACTGAAAGCCATTTTACTTAATCCTGCAAGCCAGTTAGTGAAAAAAGCAGCCTCACGCTTATAATCGATGAAACAATTGAGGGTGAGGAGATAATCATTAAAGTGAGGAACCGGTCTCATTAATCTGGCTGAGAGCTGATTTGAAATGTCAATTATCTTAACCATTTTCTCTTTGCTGAAAGCAGCGCTATCCCATCTGACAAGGAAGGTATTAAGATTGGCAAGCTGTTCCCGATTCAGGTTAGGACCCATAAAAGTTGTAAGTTCCGGTCTGAATTTGGAGACATCGCCCGAAAAAGCTGATCTTGCCTGGGATAGTAAAATACAAGGGAACGCAATCAGTAGTAACAGAAACAGAATTACCAGCTTTCTTGGCATGAAACTAACATTAAAAAATTATTGTAAGGCTTCAACTATTGCAATGAAATCCTCTTTTTTAAGGGATGCGCCTCCAATCAGACCACCATCTACATCAGGTTTTGAGAATATCTCAGATGCATTTGATGGTTTGCAGCTTCCACCGTATAAAATTGGCAGTTTTTTCGCACAATCGTTTCCATATTTCTCTTTAACAAGATCACGGATGTATTTATGCATCTTCTGTGACTGCTCCGGACTTGCCGTCAACCCGGTTCCTATCGCCCATACAGGTTCATAAGCAACAACAATCATATCCATCTGCTCCCCAGTAAGGCTGAATAATCCCTCTTCAAGTTGCCTTCTTACGATAAGGAAATGTTTCCCGGCTTCTCTCTCATTTAGTACTTCACCACAGCAGAAGATAACCTTCAGTCCGCTGTTAATTGCGAGTAATGTCTTTTTATTCAGAAGCTTATCATCCTCATGATAATAGCTCCTTCTTTCGGAATGTCCGATAATAACATATTCAGCGCCTGTACTTTTGACCATCCATGCTGATACCTCACCCGTATACGCTCCCGAAGCCTCTGAAGCACAGTTTTGTGCTCCAAGGGCTACCTTTCCGTGTTTCAGAATTTCAGAAACACCAGCCAGATGAATAAATGGTGTACATAAGATAACCACTGTCTTCCCCGAGGATTTTTCCTTAAAGTACTTCTCAATTGACCCTGCAAATTTAAGGCCTTCTGCCAGGTTCATATTCATTTTCCAGTTGCCGGCAACAATCTTCTTTCTCATAAAAATCAATGTTTTAATTGGTAATTATACTTAAAGGCATAAAAAAAAAGTACTTAAAGTGATCTAAAGTTTGGAGTGCCTAAAGTTGAAACTTAAGTTACTTAATTACAACTAAAAGTTTGCCGAACCACTCCTTTTCAGGAACATTTGCCCAGGACCATTTACCAATAATAGTTCCTCCTTTTAGCAGAATAAATCCCGGATTTGCCCTCACCATGGTTTTCAATGTTGTCTCATCAACAGAACAAAACAGAAGACCGTTATCATAACTTTTCACCTCACCGGTTCCTGTAGCGGTTAAGATGTAAAAATCAATACCGTTACCCATGCAATAATTGCCTAGTTCAAATCCATCTGACAAATGTTTCTTACCCGCCTCTGCCAGCTTTTTAGAGATCATTAAAACAGAATACCCGGGATGAGATAATACTTTCTGAGTAAGATCCTCCGCATTCATTGAAGTAATGCTGAAATCGTGTATAGATGGCTGATATCCTTTTTTAATAAGAACCGATTTCTGATCAACGAACAACCAGGTTGAGTCACCTTCCGGATAGTTATTAAGGGTGAATTCATTTTTAATTCCGTCTTTTTCATAAATAAAAGTTGTCTGATACTCATCAACGGGTACGCCTTGTGGAACAAACATTTTATCAGCAATTTTTACCCCGGTTTTATATGGTAGAAAATCCAGAACAGGAAGATATATTAGATTACCGAAGGAAAAAAGAATGAAAAGCATAATTGCACTGGCTATTACAACCCATTCAGTAAAAGTGCTGAAGAGATATTTAACCTGTTTTCTGCCTGCGTAAAGAACTATAAGTAAGGCAACTAATATAATATTTTTTCCGAATGTCTGCCAGTTGGTCAGATGTATTGCATCACCAAAACAACCACAGTCTGAAACAGGATTTGTCAAAGCAAGAATGAAGGTAAGAGGGGTAAAGATCACCATAAGGATCATAACAGCCCATATTCCGGTTTTCTGCCTTAAACCTGTAAGAACAGAAAAACCTGCAATGAATTCCACTGTGCACAAAAAGATTGCCATAGGAAGAGTGAGCCGGTTAAGAAAACCAATATTAAATGCCTGAAAATAATCATGAAATTTATAAGCCGAACCTAACGGATCAATTGCTTTAACTGCACCCGAGAAGATAAAAACGAGACCAATAATTATTCTGGTGACAGTTCTAAATATCTTCATATCAGATAAGCTTTCTGTCTGTGAATATTTTTACTATGCGTTTAAATATTTCATCAGGCGCCAGCATTGCACCATTGGTGTCACTGCAATTGACTACTGCAAGCCTGTCATCTGATTTTGCAACTTTCAGATAAATATCTCTTACCTTTTTCTGAAACACCAGACTCTCTTCGTGAATATCTCTGGTTCCGTTGAGATAGGTACGATCGTCACCGGTTCTGGTACTTAATAACTTTTTCTCTGTGAATTCGAAAGGCACATCAAGGAAAATATTAAGGGCAGGCTGAGGAATTGCGAAATGATTAAATTCAAGAGAGAGAATCCATCTCATAAGCTCATCCTGTGCCAGTATCTCCAGCAACTTAGCACACTGATAAGCAATATTAGAATAGGTATATCTGTCGAGCAGGACAATCTTCCCCTCTTCTAACCAGTTAATGATAACAGATGAAGCATCTTTTCTGTCACCCGCATAAAGCATGGCAACAATATATGGATCGACCTCACTAATAGATCCAAATTCGCCCCTTAAAAACCTTGCAATAAGTTCACCGAAATATGGGGCTTCGGTTCTCGGGAAGTGCAGATATTCACAGTTATATCCCTTCTTTGAAAAAAAGTCTCTTAACAGTTTAATCTGAGTTGATTTGCCAGCGCCGTCAACTCCTTCAATAACAAAAAGCTTCATCTTATAATTGATTTCTTTCAGTACAAATGTAATAACGCTGCTTCAAAGTTGAAAGTGTATTCGAGGTTTAATTATTAAGACATGCTCTTTTATCTTACGCAATCCCACAATCGTGCCTAAAAACAGTGAAGGCGCATATGTTGAAAAATGTTGTCGATTTTAATAAAATCATTAATTTCGGCTGTTCAAAAATGTATTTTGCTGGGAAAACCTAGATATATCAACGCAGGGGGTAAACTAATTGACCTGGAGGTTCCAAAAGTGATGGGGATATTAAATATTACACCCGACTCATTCTTTAAAGGAAGCCGTTATAATACTGATGAAGAAATCCTAAGAGCAGCTGTCAGAATGATGGAAGAGGGAGCTGATATTCTTGATGTTGGTGGATATTCCTCTCGTCCAGGTGCAGCAGATATTTCACAGGATAAGGAGAGTAAACGGGTCCTTAAGGCAATTAAGCTGATAAGCAGGGAATTACCGGAAGCTACTATATCGGTTGATACGTTCAGGGCGGATGTAGCCAGAGAGGCAATAACCGGATGCGGAGCTCATATTATAAATGATATTTCCGGAGGCGATGCAGATAGCGAAATGTTCTCAGTCGTTGAAAAGCTGAATGTTCCTTATATAATGATGCATATGAAAGGAGATCCGCGCTCTATGCAGGATAATCCGGTTTATGACGATGTTGTTGCCGATATTCTGAAATGGTTCGGAGAGAGGATCTTCAGGCTTCAGTCGGCAGGAGTGAAGGATATTATTATTGATCCTGGCTTAGGATTCGGGAAAACTATTGATCATAATTTTGAACTTCTGCGAAGGCTCGGTGATTTTTCGATAGCCGGATTGCCATTGCTGATTGGTGTTTCCCGAAAATCGATTATTTGGAAAACACTCAGAATAACAGCTGACGAGGCACTTAACGGTACAACAGTTTTAAATGCAATTGCTCTGGCTAATGGCGCTGATATTCTGCGTGTTCATGATGTGAAAGAAGCGGTTGAGACAGTCCAACTGATACAAAAAATCAGAAAATAAGTTAAATTTCGAGAGCATAATTAATTTTAACTCTATTTACTGAATGTTTCTATATTTTTGACAATTATTATTATTAGTCAGCAATATGCCATTTCATATAACCGTACTTGATATAGTTGATATTGTCCTCGTAGCAATAATACTGTTTCAGCTTTACAGGCTGATCAGAGGTACGGCAGCTTTCAGCATTTTTATTGGTATATTTTTTATCTACATTTTCTGGCTTGTGGTAAAAGCACTCAATATGGAGCTTATCAGTGCATTGCTTGGTCAGGTGATTGGCGTCGGTGTGATAGCTCTTATTATTGTGTTTCAGCAGGAGGTGAGGAGGTTTTTACTCGTAATTGGTAACAGGTATATTACCAGCAACAGGTTTTCAATAGGCAGGTTTTTCTCTTCTGTTAAGGAAGAATCGGGAAGCCTAAAAGAAGCTGAAGAGATTGTAAGATCTTGTGAAACAATGGCTTCAAAAAGAATCGGTGCACTGATAGTTATCGGCAGAAAAAGCAGCCTTGATATTTTTTCTGAAGGTGGTGAAATCCTTAAAGCCCAGATCAGTGCGGAGTTGCTTGAAACAATATTTATCAAGAATAGTCCATTGCACGACGGAGCTGTGCTGATTGAAGGAGGTCTTATACTTGCTGCCAGGTGTCCCTTGCCAATTACCGACCAGGTTACTTTACCTCCGCGATTCGGAATGCGCCACAGAGCTGCAATCGGAATGTCAGAACATTCAGATGCTCTTATAGTCGTTGTTTCTGAAGAGTCTGGTTTTATTACAGTAGTCGATACCGGTGAGATAAGAGAAAATATATCTCCAAACGAATTGAGGAATATTCTGCTGATGGAGAAGATCTGTTAAGAAGGTACCAGGAGCAGGTTGCAGGGTACTGGGTACTGGGTATTGGGTACTGGGTACTGGGTAGAAATACTACTATCCGTTACCTCCCAGCTATAAAAGGTTCGTGAAAACTCTAATTTTATTTGATAGTTATCGTTTTATGGTTTAAATTTGGTGTATATTGATGCCTATCTGATAAAATTTCTATGCCATGAGATCTAATTTCTTAAGTCTTAATACCCGTGATTTTATCAGGGGTTTGATCGTAGCTGTTATTTGCACCTTCCTTACAGGATTTTATCAGCTTATTGCTAATGGAGGAACTATTAACTGGTTAACAATTAAACCGGTAGTCATTGCTGCTATTGGTTCGGGAATTGCTTATCTTACCAAGAACCTGTTGACTAACTCTAAAGGTGATTTTATGAAAACTGAAACAGAAGAAAAGCAGGTATAATATGTTTCAAAAGTTCTATGATATTCATTATCACCTGTTTGATCTGAGTCATCCATACCTCGACAAGAGGCAAAAAGAGCTGATAAGTGAGATTAATCCTGAAAGATTTCTGTTTGGGTAGTGGGTGAAAAGAGTGGAGTTAAAATGAAGTTAAATTCTAATTTATCTTATATAACATCAGCGATTCGGCATCCTTAATATAGATCTGGTTTCCGGCAATAACCGGGAATGAATAAATGGGTGTCTCAGAAACCTTATATTTTGCAACTTCCGAATATGATTTTGATTCAGGCTTGAAAACAATCAGGTTTGCTGTACTTGGTAACCCAATTAGCACAGATCCACAATCAACAAGAGTGGCAAAATCGCTGTTAACTGCTTCGTCTATCCAGGCAGTTTGTCCGGTAGCGGCATTAAGACAGTAAATTCTCTTCTGGTCAGTAAAGCCATAGAGGAATCCATCTTTAACTACTGGTGTGTTCCATTTTGCGCCAACCGCTGTGTTACTCCAGAGTTCCTTTGTAGCGTATTCATTGCCTGATTTTTCAATTTTAATTGCTTTCATTCCTGTCCCCTGTCCGGTGTAATATATTATTTGTCCGTTAATATAAGGGCTGGAACAATTATAGAACCTCTGCTGTACTGGTGTTGCGATCTGCCAGAGAAGGTTGCCATCTGTCAGATTCAGGGCCATCAGGTTTTTCTCGGTTTGAACGATAAGGTGTTTTTTCCCGTCAACAATCATAACGGACGGAGAGGCATATGCAGGTCCGTCGCCAGCCCATTTCCACTTTTCGTTTCCTGTACTAAGATCTAGAGCGATCACCTCTCCGTTATCTTTTGTACCAACATGGGCGATGCATAAATTATCAACGATCAGTGGTGACATTCCTGTAAAAAATTGGGGTACTGTATTTGTTGGATTTTCTCTTCTCCAGATCAATTTACCTGAGTTTGCATCGAGACAGGAAAGGATTGCTGATGCACCAAATGTAACTAACTTCCCGTTAGCAACAGCGGGAGTACTTCTTGGTCCAGGATGAGATCCGGCAGGACCTGTCACAGCGACAGAAGGATACTGGTATTTCCATAATTCCTTGCCTGTAACTGCATCGAGACAAATTACTGCCTCTTCATTTCCCTGCCTTGTATTCAGATAAATTTTATTTCCTGTAAGTACTGGTGTTGCATCTCCGAAGCCTACCGTTACTTTCCATTCCTGTTTAAGTTCAGGTGGCCAGGGTGAAGGAGCCTTGAAGCCGGTTACCTTACTGTCTCGGTCAGCACCCCGCCATTGTGGCCAATCCTGCGAATATGAGTTTAATGAACTGATCATTATCAGCGTAATAACAATCGCACCGAAAACCAGATTTGTCTTTTTCATAATTTTATGAGATTGATTTCATATTATCTTGAGTAAATTTATTTGAAATTAGATTGATATCCAAATAAATCAACGAAAGATCATTCCTTTAAGATTTTTATTAATAATGCAGGTATTTACCGGATGCAAAAAAAATGGTTCCGCGGGATGTATCATATAGCTTCACTTTTCATTAGAAATCCGGGCAAAGTGGCAAAGGTCCTTGCTAACATATTAATAGATGAAAAGGTGGAAAATGGGATGATCTGTGATCTCAGAAAACGTTTCAGACCAATTCCGGTAATTGATGAACAGGAAAAAGAGGATTTCCGGAAGACTTGCTATGATATGATTGATCCTTTTTTAAAATAGGGAGAAGAATTAAAGAATTGAATTCCGGGTTTTTCCCGGTATTTTTTATAACTTTTCGCCGGTTTTCTAAATGGCTGTTTCTTATCTTCAAAAGAAAATTACAGTGTTTGGAAATCAAATAAGGACTGTTTCTGTTTACTGATACTTATTAATTTAAAAATCTTAATTATTAAAATAGTATGAAAAATTTATTCCTGAAAATTATGGTATTAACAAGTTTCCTTAGTTTTATCGGATGTAAAAGCTCCACAGATCCTGGAAGCTGGAGCAGCAAGAAGATTGATAAATGGTTTGAAAAAGGCGATTGGATGAATGGTTGGACTGTTTCACCTGATGCTTCGATAAACAGAAAAGAATTTGCAGTTTCTTATTTTAAAAATAAGGAAAGATGGGACAAGGCTTTTACTTTTTTGAAAACCAGTGATTTGTCAAAGCTTGAATTAAAGCGTTATGACATAGATGGTGATAACCTGTATGCTCCTATTAGTGAGTATATTACAAAAAATGAAGAAGATGCCAGGTTTGAAGCCCATCAGAAATACATTGACATCCAATATGTTATCAGAGGAGTTGAACTGATGGGAGTTGCTCCTATAACACAGAAGAATGAGATTCTTGTACCATACGATGGAACTAAAGATGTTGAATTTATGACAGTTACTCAGGCTGCTTATTTTAAAGCAACTCCTGCCAGGTTTTTTATTTTCTTCCCCACTGATATACATCGCCCTGGCGTAAAGGTTGGCGAAAATTCACAAGTCCGGAAGGTAGTAGTGAAGGTTAAAATTGACTAAATAGTTGGTTCTGGGTACTAGTTCATGGGTACTAGTTGCCTGTTATTAGTCGATAGGTTGTAACACACAACTCTATGAGTTCCAGGAATATTAGGTACTTTTAACGATACAACCACTGAACATTCTTCCTGTTTAATGGTTATTTATTAGTATTGATATATTCGAATGACAACACTATATGATCTTGCTGAGGAAGAAGAGGGGATAATCTTAAAAATCAAAGGTAGAGGACAGTTCAGGCAACGGCTTTCAGAAATGGGATTTGTGGTCGGGAAAAAGGTGTCGGTAATAAAGAAAGCACCTCTTCGGGATCCCATTGAATATAAGATCATGGGATATCATATTTCGCTGAGGAACAGCGAAGCACAGCTTATTGAAGTAGACAGGGGCAGCAAATCAAAAGAATTCCAGTCCTCTAACGGTGTGATTGTTAGTGAAGATGAAAATAGTTTGTGGTTAGAGAAAGCCAGGCATATACAGTTAGCACTGGTCGGTAACCCGAATTCGGGAAAGACAACACTTTTTAATTTTGCCTCCGGCTCAAGAGAAAAAGTAGGCAACTATGCAGGGGTAACTGTAGACTCAAAAGAGTCTACCTATAAGCAATCTGGTTATACCTTTTCAATTATTGATCTGCCAGGGACATATTCAATCAAAAGCTATTCGCCCGAAGAGATATACCTCAGGAATTATATTTTCGATAATAAACCTGATATTATTGTTAATATAGTCGATGCATCAAACCTCGAGAGAAATCTGTATCTGACAACCCAGTTAATTGATATGGGTGTTCAGATTGTCATTGCGCTGAACATGTACGATGAGCTTGAGAAGAAAGGAGATATTCTGGATTATACTTCTCTTGGTAAATTATTAGGGGTACCGGTAATTCCCACTGTCAGTTCGAAAGGAAAAGGGATAAAGAAACTCTTCGACAAGATAATAGAGGTCTATGAAAACAGGGAGCCAGTGGTACGGCACATTCACATCAATTATGGCACTGAGATCGAAAATTCTATTTGTGCTATCCAGTCGAAAATTAAGATTGAAGAGAACAGGGCTTTTACGAACATCATCTCGGCGCGATATTTAGCTATCGAGTTACTTGAAAATGATAAGGAGTATTCAAAGAGTATTATACGTTGCATCAACTCACCGGAAATAATTCAGACAGCAAAAAAGGAATACTTAAAACTTGAAAAGTTATACTCAGATCAGGTAGAGACAGTTATTACTGACCTGCGCTACGGTTTTATATCAGGAGCATTAAAAGAGACTCTGAAGATTAATAAAATTGAAAGAGTACGTAGAACGAAAATTATCGATAACTATCTGACGAATAAATATCTGGGAATCCCCATCTTCGTCTTTTTCATGTGGCTTACCTTTTTCACAACTTTTAAACTGGGAGGTTATCCGAAGCATTGGATGGAGCTGGGTACAGGATATCTGTCGGAATTGGTCATAGATATTTTACCCTCCGGAATTGTCAGAGATTTTTTTGTTGAAGGTATCATTGGCGGGGTTGGCGGAGTGATTGTTTTCCTTCCCAATATTATTATTCTGTTTCTGTTCATCTCATTCATGGAAGATACAGGTTATATGGCAAGAGCCGTATTTATAATGGATAAAGTGATGCACAAGATCGGTCTGCATGGGAAATCGTTTATTCCGCTTTTCATGGGATTTGGCTGTAATGTACCGGCAATTATGGCAACCCGGATTATTGAGAGCCGCAGAGACCGTCTGATAACTATGCTGATAACACCATTCATGTCTTGCAGTGCAAGATTACCTGTCTATATACTCTTCATAAGTGCATTTTTTGCAAAGAATCAGGGTTCAGTTCTTTTTCTGCTTTATATTCTCGGAGTAACTTTTGCAATATTATCAGCACTGTTCTTAAAACGGTTTTTTTTCAAATCGGAAGAGATCCCCTTCGTTATGGAACTGCCGCCATATAGGGTTCCCACTGTCAGAAGCATCTTTAAACATGTATTGTTCAGAACAGGATTATACCTCAGAAAAATCGGCGGGGTTATTCTTCTGGCATCCATAATAGTCTGGATATTAAGTAATTTTCCACGAACAGTTATCTATTCCAGTGATTATTCCGGCGAAATCGCAAAGATTGAAAAAACACAGGTAACTAATAATGAGAAATATGAATCTGTAACAAGGCTGAATCTTGAACAAAAGAGCGAAAAACAGAGTAAATCTTTTATGGGCATAATCGGACGTTCAGTAGAACCTATTATGAAACCTCTCGGTTTTGATTGGAGGCTGAGTGTAAGCATCCTTTCGGGATTAGCTGCTAAAGAGGTTGTAGTTAGTACATTAGGAGTTATTTTCCAGGCTGAAACTGACTCCGGGGAAGCGTCATTAGTTGAAAAGATTCAGACTCAGAAGGATTCATCAGGTAAAACGATATTCACCCCGCTTATAGCTTTCTCCTTTATGTTATTTATTCTTACCTACTTCCCGTGTATTGGTGTGATTGCGGCAATAAGACGGGAATCTGGAAGCTGGAAATGGGCTGCATTTACAGTCTTTTATACAACAGGAATAGCATGGCTGCTGTCATTTACTGTTTATCAGATCGGAAGTTTGTTTATTTCTTAAATAATTTCACATTATTCCTGCCCACACTTCCAACATTGAGATAGCTTTATAGAGAACACCAGCCTCGCCTCTGAATGTTCCTGATCCACGTGGTTTATTATCAACTGTATACCACTCGTAAAAGCCGTTATTATCTTTTACCCTTAATGTAAAAATGTTACATCACCTACTTTATTAAAATAAGTCCCATCGGCATATTGTCCTGTCGTTTTCCAGACATAAACTCCCTGAAGCGCCAAATGCCCATTTCCAAAATATCCATCCCATCCTTTATGAATGTCGGCACTTTCGTAAATTAAGACTCCCCAGCGATTAAATACTTGTAATTCATATTTTGAAACATTTGTGAAAAATGGTCTGAAAATATTATCATCTATTTGATTTTCATCCCAATATCCTCCTGTAGGGCCTGACCCATTCCATTTAAACGCATTTGGAAATTTAATTTTGCCTGGTTTAAAATCTACTACAATAGGAGATTTATATTTCATTGAATCTATACATCCATCTTTTGAAGTTACTGATAAGGTGACATCATATATTCCGGCAGATTCATATTTATACCATGGATTTTCTTCCATTGAAGTGTTTCCATCTCCAAAATTCCATAGATAAGACACTCCAAAATAGGAATAATTATAAAATGTTACTACTTGCGAATTATTTATAACCTCTGTCGGATATACATTAAAAATTGCTGTAGGATTTTGATAAACTGTAATAAATCCGACAAAAGATGATTGCCCGGCAATATTAGTAACTGTTAGTTTAACAATATAGTTTCCAGGAACAAAATAGCTATGAGATGGATTTTGTTCTAATGAATAAGTTTTGTCTCCAAAATCCCATAAATATGATTCCCCTGTTACACTCATATTCCTGAATTGAACAAGTAATGGAGAACACCCCACCGTATCAGGTTCAAAATACGCTGTTGGTGTTGGGGGCATAATAACTTTTATATGAATTGTATCTATTCCTTCACACCCATATTTATCTGGTAATGTTTGATATGTGATAATATGTTCTCCGGTTCCAGCGGAATCCGGATAAAACAAGTTATTATTTACCCCATTCCCTGCCCAGGTTCCTCCTGGCGGAGATGCAGTTAATTCAACCGGAGGGTTGTTGATATAAAGAGTTCCTATGGAATCAATATTTACAGTTGGTGATGGCATAACAGTAATAGTTATTTGATCGAAATCACTACATCCATTAACATCTATGATATCATATCTGACAATATGATTTCCAACCCCTGCCAATGCAGGATTGAATGAATCATTTATTACACCATTACCTGACCAGGTTCCACCTGAATCATGAGCACTTAAAGTAACAGGATTGCTTTGTACACATAATGTATCAACTGGTGTTATTGTTGCGTCAGGATCAGGTACTATTAGTATTATTGCTGTAGTAACTACAGGTGAATGATCACCATTAGCAGGATCTGAAGGAGGGCCTGGAATCATTGGATCATCATACGGATTACAGTAATTCCAGTTACGCAGAGTTACTTGAAAATATTGACCTATTAATTTGTCGTTAGCGACATTAATCATGTCGGTATATATGCCGGAACCATTAACAGGTCCCGGGAGAGTAATTATTGGTCCTGAATATGGAAAAGATCTGATTGTCCCGTTTATTGCTACAGGAGAACCAGACATTGTTATGTCAGTTCCATATATCCATTGTACCCATCGGGTATAAAGGTTGGGTACATCATTTTCTTGGGGAGGAACACAATTAAATTGAGTTAAATCTTGAAATTGGACATCGGCACGATTACCAAAACAAATGGGAAAAACAGGTGGTTCTATATGCATTTGGCCCCCATTATGATCATCATCATCCCAAACTGTTACTATTTGTTCCTGACTGGAAGAACTGCATATAACTCCATTAACAACTAAGGCGGCTGTTGGTCTGTAATTACATTGATCTCCGGTTGAAATATATGTATGATTTGCATCATCTTGAAACATTCCAGGTCCTACACTTATTGCTGTTTGCATTTCTACAGAACCATCATCCCAATTATATTGAATTTGAACACTACTACCTGCATTGTTAACTCCTGTATAGCTAACTTGCCAGATAACGGATACTGGAGAACACAACTTATCAGGGACAATTTTGTTAGCCTTGGATAACAGACTACAATCTTGCCCGGTAAGATTTAATGGAATTAATATTAAAAATAAAGAATAAAAGTTATTTTTCATTCTATTTTAATAATATCCCTTAAGAATAGCTCCATGCAAATAATACGCATGTTGTCACCTAATCTGATTAATTCATAAACTTCAAAAAAGACAAAAGACCAAAGTTTAAAGACAAAAGGTTCAAAACATTATGAAAAACAATCATAAAAATCAATTGTACAAAAAAATAGTGAATACAGTTTGCAAATGCCTGACTTTTATCTTTTTACTTGTGTCTTTTATCTTCTGCATGAATATTGCAGGCTAAAGAAGGATATGCATCTCCAACAATTTATCTTTTAACGTATTTTACTATTTGACACTAACATCTGTATTTCTTATCCCATTGAAATTGGACATTCTTTAAACGCCTCCGTGTTTATCTCTTTCTTGATATTTACTTATTAAACGATTATTATCTGTTTAATGTTGCGTTTTCAGGTATGTTCTCTTTTCAATCTGTGTGATTACCTGTTCTTCAGTGATTGTAAAATCGAGACCAATCCTCTCCGCAATCTGTGCAAGGGAATCTGCTTTGTGCAATATCTGCCTGTTATCAGGACAGCATTTCTTTAGAGAGTCGGCAAGTTGGATTGCTGCCCTAAGGTTTCCCGACTCAATTTCCCCCTGTATATCCAGCAGCTTTTGATTGCAATCCAGGGTGGACCTGCAACTCAATAGAATGAACAGGAGACAGGGGAATAGTATTAATTTTATGCTTTTCATGCCTGAAGGTTTTTATAAAAAAGGTCAAATCAGGTATTTTATAATGGCAAATATGATTTGAATTTATAATTTCCGGAACTTACATTGTACACAGCATAGCCATCTTCCATACATTGGAAAGCAATGTCTTTTGACCTTTTTAATTTCATTCCATTTCCCATTACATCATCAGCCTTTGAAGCTGGAATATAAACTGTGGCTGTGCAACCTACCGGTACGCTAATATCCATCAGAAATATACCTGTTTCTTTTATCCAGTTAATAGCCGCAGGTCCATAAGGAGTCAGATTGGAATATGATGCAAAGGTAATATCACCTGCAGGTTGAGGCCGAAAAACTATGTGCCGGTAACCGGGCCGATCCGGGTCAGTGTTCATACCTGCGAGTTTACGGTAAAACCAGGTAATGCCGCCGCCAAACATCGGATGATTACGGGATCCTTTCCCATCCCATTCCTCCCATGTGGTGGTAGCTCCCTGCTCAATCCACCAGCCGTAACCCGGTTGTGTGCGTTGGTTCATAACGGTGTAAGCCAGTTCATGTAGTCCATTATCTGAAAGTACTTCAAAAAAGAATTGAGTGCCGAAGATTCCAGTATCCAGATGGTCTCCGTTTGCTTGTATATCAGCCTTAAGGGCTACGATTACCCGGTCTTTCTGGTCCACCGGGATGCCCATTTTCAGGGCAAAAATGTTTCCTCCATATGGCCCGTAGGTTCCTTTCTCATTATCAAAGTACTTATGTTGAAAAGCCTTTCTGGTCTTTTCGGCTAGTATATTGTAGTAGTTTGCTTCATCAGTCTTTCCCAACGCTTTTGCAGCCCTGGCAGTAAGATCAGCACAGCGCCAAAGGTAGAATGTATGTACCATGTCATCGGGAGGTAATTTGCCGGGTGCCACCCACTCTCCAAGATTAATCCATTGGTTGGGCTCTGCTTTTTCCGGTGCCTGTGAAAACATAATACCATCTTCATTGGTCCATGTAAGCATGTATTTAATGTATCCTTTCATCCCTTCATAATTGTTCTTCAATATGTAGATATCACCATAGTGAAGATAAAACTCCCACGGCATTATGTTGATGGCTGCTCCCCAGGCTACACCGCCACCGCAACCAGGCTGCCATGGAGCCCCATTAGGAACATAGCCTGTTTCGCGATTTTGCGCGCCAAAAATATCCTGAATCCATTTGGTGTAAAATGATCTCGCATCAAAATTGTGCATCACTGTTACGCAGGAAACCTGTCCATCACCAGTGTAGGGTGAGCGTTCTCGGTGGGGACAATCACTGGCGATACCTCCATGCATGTTATCAGTCTGGCTACGCCACCATATCATATTAATAGTATTGAACAATGGATTGGAACATTCAAATTTTCCGGTAGTTTCAATATTTGTATAAACTGCTTCAGCTCTGAGTTGTTCAGGTTTAAGTTCCCCTGGCCAGTTTCTGATTTCCACCTCCCTGAATACGAACCATGTGAAACGTGCCGCATATGATTCCGGTTCCCCTCCTTTCATGGTATAGGAATTGTCACCAACCGGTGATTCACAAATATATTTTATGTCAATCCTGTGTCCAGCCTCACTGGTCACATTCAGCAAGTGCAGCCATCCTGATATTTCCTGTCCGAAATCTACTTTATAATGTCCATCGCCAAGATGTTCTATTTTCAGAGGAGGAAGACTTTCCATCACTCTGTCAGTGGGAGACATATGGGCTTTCATAATACCTTCGGGAGCTTTCCTGATCACAACCTGTTTCCATTTAGAATCGTCAAATCCCGGGGTGCACCATCCTGGTTGTTCTAACCTGGCGTCGTAATGTTCGCCATCATAAACCATGTCCATTACAATCGGACTTTTTGATGCCTTCCAGCTCTGATCACTAACAATAACCTGTTCAGTACCATCAGTATAGGTCACATGAATCTGCCCCAGAAACCTGGGAGTTCCGTATCCCTCAGTCCAGAAACTTGCCGGATTATAGAAACCATTACCAAGGAGAGCCCCTACTACATTCTCACCTTTCTTCAATAGGTTTTTAATATCATAAGACAGGTACATTAACCGGTATTCCCTGAAGTTATCTTTAATCATTATACCAATTGGTCCCAGATCGGCGCGTTTCCCATAAAGCGTGAGGTTAGGTGTCAGCACATCCTCACTGACATTTTCCCCATTTACATAAAGTTCAAAATATCCAAGACCAGTAACATAGGCTCGTGCAGAAGCAACTTCTTTATTCAGGGAGAAATTCTTTCGCAACATGGGTGCCGGAGGCGGTAATTTATCAGCGGAAGTGGTTAATGGGGAAGCAGATGGACCATTTTCTATGGGTGCAAGCAGTTTTGGCAATGGTGATTCATCCTGCCAGGGGGCACCAATCCATTGAGCTTTCCAATCCTCAGGCTTAAGCAGTCCCATGCTCCAGAAAGCCGGTTCGCTCCATACAGATAATTTTCCTTTGCGGTCCCATACCCTCACCTGCCACCAGCAATCCTGCCGCGAAGTCAGAGATTTCCCATTATACTCGATATTTACTGATTCACCTGACATTATTTTACCACTGTTCCACAAATCAGTTGTGCCGGTCAGAAGTTTCTCTTTTGTACTGGCAACCCTGATCTCCCAGGCAGTCTGTACTTCCTTTCGTTCATTCCCGGGAGCAAGATTTATCCAGGAGAGTCGTGGTTTGAGAAGGTCCACCACCATCGGATTGTTAAGATTTTCACAGGTCAATTTTGTCGGAGTGATTGCAGCCTGCAGCATACCGGTAAATAAGACCAGACAGAAATAAATAGTTATTTGCTTTTTCATTTTCTAAAACTAATAAATTAATGGACTTAAAACAAACTTCTAAATACAATCAAAGAGGCTTCAGGATTTAGCCCTCCAGTCATAATATAAAGTTAAATAATTGTTTTTTCACATTATTGTTTATATACTTGTTTTAACTCCTTATAAACATTAATATTATGAAAGATAAAAATTTTTTGATACCGGTTTTTTGCCTGATAGTGAACTCCTGCTATCAAAAGAGTGCTGATCCGGTTGATTTTGTTAATCCGAATATAGGTGGCATCAGTCCTTTGCTTCAAACAACTGTTCCTCTGGTTAACCTGCCTAATAGTATGATGCGTATTCATCGTCTACCAGGAAATTACCAGGCAGAGGAGATTGACGGATTTCCCCTCATTCTCTGTGGTCATCGCAATGGCACAGCAGGTTTACTGATGCCCGTATCCGGAAAAATATCAACCGATCAGAAAAGGTGGCAAAGCTATTATGATCATGACTATGAGGTGTGTACCCCATATTATTATTCGGTCTGGCTTGAAGATCCGGATGTAAGCCTGGAATTTACCGTAGCTGAAAAGTCATCATTCTATCAGATCGCCTGGAATAAAAATGAACAGAAGCACCTGATGATGGCTGTAACAACAAGAGGATCATTTAATATCAGAGATAACAACACAGTTGAAGGCTATGAGGTCTATCAGAACAAAGTGAAAGTTTTCTTTTATATCAGGACTGACAAGAGCTTTGCATCTGATTCCATCTGGGTTGAAGATAATATTGCTGCACAGGGTATTGCGAGGCTGGAAGGAATAAGGCCTTCTCTATCTCTGACTTTTAAAGTTGAGGAGAAAGAGAAGGTAGGAGTTAAGATCGGGATTTCATTTGTTGATTTGGAGCAGGCAAGGAGAAACCTTGAAACGGAAATTCCTGACTGGAATTTTGAATCTCTCAAGGCGAAAGGGAGGGAAAAATGGAACAATGCCCTTAGTAAGATTGAAGTGAAGGGAGGTACTTTGGATCAGAAGACCGTATTCTATACGGCATTATACCGTACTTATGAACGGATGGTAAATATTTCGGAAGAGGGTCGCTACTACAGTGGGTATGATGATACAATCCATAATGACAATGACACAATTTTTTATGTGGATGACTGGATGTGGGACACATACAGAGCAGCACACCCTTTGCATGCGATGCTTAATCCCGACCTGGAAAGCCTGAAAATACAGTCATATGTGCGGATGTATGAACAGGGAGAATGGATGCCCTCTTTTCCAATCCTCTTTGGCGATAACCCCTGTATGAACGGACATCATTCTGCGGCTATAATTGCTGATGCTTATTTTAAAGGTATCCGGAATTTTGATATCAAAAAGGCGTATGAAGGTCTGAGGAAGAATGCTATGGAGGCTACCATGCTTCCATGGCGTAACGGCCCGATGTGTTCTCTCGATACCTTCTATCTTGAAAAAGGATATTACCCGGCATTGAATCCGGGTGAAAAAGAGACAATTGCACTGGTTCATCCTTTTGAAAAAAGACAGGCGGTTGCCATCACTTTAGGGCATAGTTATGATGACTGGTGCCTGGCTCAGCTTGCAAAAGCGCTGAACAAGAATGATGATTATGAATATTTTCTGAAACGATCACATAACTTCTATAACCTTTTTAATCCTGAAACAGGCTTCTTTGCTCCGCGCACTGGCGATGGCAGCTGGGTAAAAGATTTTGATCCGAAGTTCTCCGGGGGATTGGGAAATCGTGATTATTACGATGAGAATAATGGGTGGACATATCTTTGGGATGTACAGCATGATATTGCAGGATTGGTTAATCTGATGGGAGGGAGGGATAACTTTGTTACCAGGCTTGATCAGTTATTCAATGAAGGCTTGGGAATGTGGAAACCCGATTACCTCCAGCAGATGCCAGATGCTACCGGTCAGGTTGGGCAATTTGTAATGGGGAATGAGCCCAGTCTGCATATACCCTATCTATATAACTATGCCGGAGCTCCATGGAAGACACAGAAACGGGTGCGCATGCTTCTCGATACCTGGTTTACCAATTCACCTTTT